>Ga0256828_1000887_pt1 | contig 19410 bp, 15 predicted proteins | sample CV88metaG_FD_185993 | JGI IMG/M metagenome (GOLD analysis project Ga0256828, IMG submission 185993) | Hydrothermal vent microbial communities from East Pacific Rise, Pacific Ocean - CV88 | ecosystem: Environmental > Aquatic > Marine > Hydrothermal vents | place: Pacific Ocean: East Pacific Rise...
ATTTTATATCTTTATATGCCTGAACTATATTTCTATTTTTAATAAGAGTTTTAAAATATTCTATTTGAATATCTTTAGTAATTTGCTCTATATCTTTTTGAACTATATCTTGTTTAATAATAATATTATTATCAATAGTAATATATTTATTTTTAAAAGTTTTCTCGTTTAAATACTTTATATCTCTATATGTCTGAACTATATTTTTATTTTGAACTATATCTCGTTTAACAATAATATTATTATCAATAATAATATATTTATTTTTAAAGAGCTTTTCTTTTTTTATTTGAGTATTAGTTATATATCTATTTTTAAAATATTTTTCTTTTAAATACTTTATATTTTCTATTTTTTGATTTATGGATAAATATTTATATTTTACTTTTATTTCTTTTTGATATTTTATTGGATTACATAAAGTAGTTAAAACAAATTTATTTTTTTCTTTTAAATCTTTTTTAACTTCTTTATTTATTATAAAATTTTTTATTATAGAAGTGGTATAATTAATATGTATTAATGGTAATTTAATAAAAATATTATTATCAAATTCTTCATTTCTAAATAGTATATTAAATCGTTTTATATAAAAATGAATACCTATTTTTTTCTTGTTATTAATTAAAGGTTCTCTATTTTTAATAGGATTAAGAAAATTTTTTTTTAATAGCATTATTCACCTTTATATTTTAACTTAACTACTATTAGTTTCATTTTTTTCTAGTATAGTTTCTAATTCTGCTTTTTGAACTGATACTGTTAATGACTCTATAATAATATTTCCTGAATTTTCAGTAGAAAAACCAGATAGTTTAATCTCTTTAGGCCAAACATTTTTTAAAATCCATACAGTTGGTTCTGTCTTGTGATACATAATAACTAAAATTGAAAATTGAGCATTATAATACTCTTCTTTGGTTCCAGAAATTATATTTCTAATACGCCCGATAGTTGATTTACTAGTAGCTCCATGGCTAAATGTTACTTCTCCTGCACTAGTAGATTTTGGAAAAGTATATTTATATGAGTTTTCACCACCTTCATTATATGGTTCTTCTTCTGTTGTATTAGAAATATCAGAAACACTGTTAAAACCTAAAACATCTTTTGAATTTAATATTTCATCTCTTTTTGATTTGTTTTTAGATAAATAATTCCATACTGGAACAAATAAAACTTTATATTTATATGCTTTAAATGGCTCAATAAAGGAGTAATTTTTTTCTTTAATAGTTTTATCTATTGTTTTTTTACTTCTTTCCTTTTTTTGAGGTTTTTCTTGAGATATTTTTTTTACTATTTTTAATTTATTATCCCTACTTATTGTTTCTCTATGTTTTTCTTCTGCTATTTTTTTTTTATCTATTGCTACCTGTTCTAATTCTTTTTTTTTTATTGGGTCTTTTTCTATTTTTGCAACTATTTCTGCTTTTTTAGCCTCATCTTCTGCTCTATCGGCCTCTTCTTGTGCTTTATCAGCCTCTTTTTGTGCTGTTTCAATATCATATTTTATATTTTTTTTCATATCCTTTTACCTCTTATATCTATATAGTTATTATAGGTTCCATTCCCTCTCTATCTAACTTTGTGAGTCTTATATTAATAAACTCAATAGGAGTAAAAAATGCTATTTTTATATTGATTGTGATTTGACCATATTCTCTATCTAGTTTATCGGTAGCACTTTCTACAATAAAGGTTTCTATAGCTCCAATTTTTTCTAGTTCTTCTAAAAAAGATTTAATTACAGTAATTATTTGTAACTCTAATGTAAAACTATTTGGTTCAAAGATATATATTTGTGATATTTTTACTAATCTTCGTTTGATAAATTTCATTACCCTTAATTCATTAATAGTATCTTGTTTTTCTCCAAAAGTTTTTACACCCCAAAACATAACTCCTCTATGAGGCATAAATATAACAGGATTAATTCTCTTTTTTGTTAAACTAGATAATTTGTCTCTATTAAATCTAAATTGAACATCTTTTGCATTATATAAACTTTTATTTGCTATCGATTCGAAATATCTATTCTCTTTTGCCATTTTAGAAAAAAGAGCAGATAAATATATCGATGGAGGAGTAGTTTTATTATTTTTATCAATTATCCAAGGGTAACATATAATAGTATTTGTAATTAAATCAAAATAATCATCTTTAAAATCTTGATTTATATCAGTAATAGATATTTTATGTGATGATTGACAATATTCATTAATTGTTCTTTGTATTCTAATTATTCTATTTATTGAAAATATTTCATTATAGATTTCTTTGGAATAAAGATTTATTGCTACAATTACTTCTATATCATTTAATCTATCACACTCTCTAGTTAATTTTTTAGTGAATTCTGTTAATCTAAAGCCAATTTCTTTAACTTTATATAAAAAAAGATATAGTCTATTTCCACCATTTCTAAAAAAAACTTCAACAGCTCTTTTTAAAAATGGTTCATTTTTGATTTCTTTAATAGCAAGAAATTGAGAGAATTTATTAATAATAATAGAGGTAGAAAAGTCTATTTCTTTACTAAAATAGATAAATAGTGTAGAAAAATCACCATTATATGGTTTTACTTTACTAAAATGCTCAATATTGATATTAGGTATAGTATAGTCCATCCTTAATTACCCCTATTTATTTTTTCATTTATATCAGATATACTTTTTGCCCAATCTCGCCTCTCTCGATGAGTCATATCCAATATATCATCTCTCGACCAATGAAAATGGTAAGCAATAAATGCTATTTCTTCTTTTATATTATTTTGAGGATATAGGGCTATCCTCCTTGATACAAAACCTCTTCTAATCCAATATCAAATTCGCTGTCACAATTTGGACATTTTATATGTATTTGATTACTCTCTTCTGAGTTTATTTTGTGATAAAATCTTTGAAGAAAATCTAAATCAACTGAAAAAAGTTTTTCTATTACAGAAGTATCAATATTTTTTAAATCACCTAATTTAACAATTACTCTTGAAAGAAGAATAATTGTCATATAAGCTTCATTATTTTTTACTCTATAGTCTTGTAATGGAGCTATTTCATCTTTTGCTGTTGCAAGTCTCATTACCCCTTTTCTGTGGACATTTTTATTTTTGTCCACAAAACCTTTTGGTAATACAAACTCAAATTCAGTTTTAAACATTAATTTCTCCTAATTAATCTTCGACTTCAAAATACTCTATTACAAACTCTATTTCTTCTGCTCCAAGTTCATTTGCTGTTGCATCAAAGTCGCTAATTTTATATCTACAAGGCCAAGCTTCAAATAGAGTATAAGTTTTTTGAGGCTCTCCAGAATCATCAAGAAAGTTAATAGTTATATCTTTTCTTTCTATTTCTCTAGTGTGGTCATTTACCTGTTTACACCATTCATATAGTTCTAGTCCACTAGCAATACCTCTTGAACATGTAATATTTGAATAGTTAGTAACCCCTGGAATTTTCCTAACGGTAGTATTGACATTATCTCCTTCAAAATATTCAACAACTTCAGTTGTCATTTCCAATCCAGATATTGTTTTAAAACCAGCAACTTCTACACCATCAATTTCCATTCTAAAATTAAAACCAGCATACGGGTCTCTTCTTTCTCCATCAGCCATTTCTATTCTCCTTTTTTAATTTTTATGCCATCTCTTGTGGAGATTTTTGTGAAATTTTAAATACAATAAATTCAGCAGGTTTAACAGGAGCAATCCCTATCTCTATAGTAACTATTCCAGCATCAATATTTTCTTGTGGATTAGTTGACGCGTCACATTTTACAAAAAATGCTTCATCTTTATTAGCACCAGCTAATGCACCAGCTTGATATAGTCTCATTAAAAATGCAACTGTATTTCTTTTTAATGCAATCCAAAGTTTTGCATCATTTGGTTCAAATACAGCCCATTGTGTACCAGTTTCAATAGTTTTTTCAATCATATTAAAGAGTCTTCTTACATTGATATATCTCCATTCTGGGTCAATCATTGATACAGTAGTTCTAGCACCCCATACGACAATACCCTTATCGGCAAAGTCTCTAATAATATTGATACCATTCATATTAAGAGTCTCTTGTTCACTATCATTTAAAGTATAAGATAGTCCAGTGGCTAATCTAACTGGTTCATTTGCAGGAGCTTTATGAACACCTCTAGCAGTATCAACTCTAGCATAAATTCCAGCCATAAATCCACTAGGTGCAACTTCTATATCACTATCTGTAACTTCATCATAAGTTTTTATCCATGGAAAGTATAAAGCAGCTTGTTTAGATGCACATTTTGCACTAAGTCCAGCTAATCCATTAAGGTCATTACTTAGATTGTTATCTTTTAGGTCATCTAAATGTTTAGGTGCATCTAAAATAGTAAAGATATTTAAAGCTTCTGCATAAGATAATATCTCTTGTTGAACAGCAGGAGTAGTAATTCCAGGTGCTACTAAAATGGCTACTTCTGAAACATCTTTAAAACACTTAATACCCGTTCTTTTATTTGGTCCACCATCATTTCCAATTAATTCTTTTGTAATACTAGTTTTGTTTAAATTCTCAATTTTTTTGTTTATTACTTCTTTATCTTTTTTGTCTTTTACTTTTGCTAACTCTTTTTGTAAAGCTTCTAATTCACTACTATTATCTTTGATATGATTTACAGTAACGACATAACATTTAGCTCCACCATTAGCAAAGAAACCATAAACACCCCAATCCAAATCAGTTGTTTTTGGATAAGGAACTTCTTCTTTTACGACATTCCCATCAATGTCTTTTTCTACAGTACCTCTTGGAGTTATTTTATCTTTGAGTTCATATCCAATAAATTCATTAAAATATTGTCCCCAAGATGTAATCATAATGGGTTTATTCAATGTACCTTTTCTTGTCTCACCTAAAAAACCTACAATATGAGTAGGCGCTGCAGTCATTGGCTTGGAGCCACTAGAAATCTCTTCTATATAAACACCGGGAGTATAATATTCCGTAGCCATTCTATTCTCCTTTTTTAAGTTAAATATTAATTGTTATTATTTATAAATTAAAATAATTAAAATTATAACATAATTTTTCACAATTTGGTGTATTTCAGTAAAAAAATATATTAAATAATTACTTTATTGTGATTTCATAGCATCTGCTAATTGTTCTATTAAATTAATTCTGATTTCAGCCAATTCTCCAGTATCTTTTTTAATATGTTCGAATTCACCTTCTTTTAATTTTTCAAAAAAATCTTCAGTAGAATCTGAAAATGGACTTCCTGCAAGTGGTATTTTTGCAAACATGTTTAGTTTAAGTTCAGGAACTAATTTTATAAGAAATTTTTCTGCCTTTTTATCTCCTTTTAATGCTAGGTCAACTACAGTTGTTGCATGTTTTATTCTATTCACACCTCTTGTTCCTTTTGCCCATTTATAAAGTCCACGAGCTTTTCTATATAATGTATTTACAAAATTTATTGCTGTTGAACAAGCTTTCATTACTCCACTAAAAAGGGCAAGAGTTCCTCCACTTAATAAAGCTAAAATTTTACTTATAAAAGACATTAAACTATTAATAGCCAATATAATTCTAGATATAAATGCTCTTTTAACTTTTTGCTTACCATATTCTATTACTTCTTTTAAAGAATCGTTTTTTTCTTCCTCAAATATTTTGCGTACTTTATAAGCATCATAAGCAACCTTTATTTTATATATAAGAGTAGCAAAACCAAGGGCTTCAATTGCATAAGTAAATGAAACATCCTTTGCTAAAGAACCAAAAGCTTCAAGTATTTTATCCAAATCTTTACCAGAAAATAGCTCTTTAACTCTTGTAAATATATTTTTAAAATTAGGACCATTGATAGTATCAACAAGTTTTGTAGCTGTTTTTGACACACTCTTATCTATATGATTATATAATTTATTCTCTTGTTTCCAAAATGCGACCATTGCATAAATATCATAAGCAGCCAATGAAGTATTAATAGCATCCATTGCTTTTCCATTTCCATTAGCTTGTTCAATTTTTAAAAGAGCATTTTTTACTATTTTTTCATCATAGAAACTACTTCCATAAGGCAAATCATTTTTAACTGTTCGTATCATCTTTTTTATATGAGCTTCATCTATAAAGCCTTTGTGATATCTCTTTTTTGCATTTTCTATTTTTTTGGCATATTTGATAATAAGAATTTTAATTTTTTTAGCTATCTCTTTTCTATGTTCACGATAAAATTCAGTTATATTATATTGTTTTTCTAAAGAGATATTATTATTTTTAAACCATATATCTAATTCTTTTTTACTTGCTATCGTGCCATTTACAATTTGAGTGATTATAATATCTTCGTTTAAACTTTCTTCTGATTGAGTTTTTGTCTCTTCCACATCTGGTGCTTTTATCCATAAACCTTCATATTCTTTAGGTTCTTTTATTAAATAATAATCACTTTCTTTTTTTCTTTTCCATTTTCCTGTTTTTAATTTAGTTGATGATTTTTCAACTAATAAAATATCTCCTTTACTTATACTTTTCATTGCTTTTGATGATTTGCTACTTTTTTCTTTTGAACCAGTTCTAATAATCACTCTCTCTTTTTTTGTTTTAACATATTTATATTCTTTTATTTCATTTTTTCTTCTGATTTCTTTCCTTTCATTTTCCTCAAGTTGTTCTTCGAATATTGAGTTCATTTTTTCATATATTTCTGAAATATCATCTTTGTAATTTGAATCTATAATTTTATTTTCTATTTTTTTAAATTCTACTAAAGTATGTCCCCATATTAACAGTATTCTTAAAAAATAATTCAATTTCATATTTTCATTATCTGAAATTTCTTTATAATATTCATAAAAATCATTACCTAAAAGACTTAATTTATAACCATTTTCAATATCTGCTTTAACATTTCTAACAAAAGGAGAAAAATCAGAATAACTTATTGCCAACATATTACTTTGGAATAAAATTTCTTCTTTTATGGCATCTATAGAATTCATATCTATAAATTTATTATTAAAACCTATCTTTATTTCTCTCCAAAAAATATACATTAAATCGATAATCATATCTCTTCTAGCTTCTTTATCTTGAACCTTCCTTCTTTGAATAACATTAGAAAAATTACTAGATTTTAATTGAACAGTGTTATTTATTTTATTATTTCCTAACTTCAAAGCTCTAATTCCCATAATATCAGCTTCTCTCTCTAGTTTAATATCATCATTTATGGGTATTTTACCTTTCATTTGAGTGGTTGGCTTTACTCTACCTTGTTTTTGTTGCACTATATGCCAAGCTTCATGAGGTAAATGTTTTTCTTGCCCTGAACCTAAATGAATACTATTTCCTTGTGCAAAAGCAAAAGCATTTAATTGAGTAGGTTTTGAAGAGTTATAATGAACTTTAACATTACTCATATCAATTCCAGATAGAGATTCTATACCACTTCTTAAATTATCGGGTAGTCCATTAGATTTTTTCTGTATTATCCTATTTCCAAATATTTTGCTATGCTCTTCAGATTTTTTTTGCATTAATGTGGTATTATTAAACATTTGAGTAACTATTCCACCATTTGATGATTGTTTATTAGAATTGCTTAAAACTTTTTTTTCTTGTAGGGGTTGATGTTTCATAACTAATCCTTTATAATATTTTACCCTCTTTATATTTTTCTCTTCTAATTGATGTTAATATATCATTATACTCTATTGTATAACTTCCTCTTTTAATAGCTTTTAGAGATGAATATCGGACAATATTTATAATATTTGCTCCCGTTAACTCATATTTCTTTGCTATTTGCTTTAAATCTATTTTAGATATATCTGCTATTTTAGCAAAACTATTTTGCCAAAGTTTAAGTCTTTCGTTCTCTTCTGGTTTTGGAAAATATATAATTGATTGAAACCTCCTTAAAAATGCGTCGTCTAAATTATCTTTTAAGTTTGTTGCTAAAATAACTATTCCCTCATACTCTTCTACTCTTTGGAGTAGATAGGCTGTTTCCTGATTTGCATATTTGTCATTAGAACTACTGACATCTGTTCTTCTTCCAAAAAGAGAATCTGCTTCATCAAAAAAAAGTATCCACTCTTTTTTATGGGCTAAATAAAAAACTTTTTCTAAGTTTTTCTCTGTTTCTCCAATGTATTTTGAAACTATTTGAGATAAATCTATTCTATAAACATCTCTATTATATTTTTTACCAAGAAGTGAAGCTGTTAGTGTTTTACCTGTTCCTGATGGACCATAAAATAGGGCTTTGTAACCTTTTTTTATAAATTTTTTATTATTCCATTTTTCTAAGAACTCTTCACCCAAATCAAGCCAAAGTTCTATCTCTTCTAAATGTTCCATTGTATAATCTGGTAAAACTAAATCATTCCATTCATAATTAGTTGTAAACTTTTGAGCTAGAGAGTTTATCTCTAACTCTTCTTCTAACAGTTTACCATAGACTATTTCAAAAAAAATACTTTTTCTTAATTTTAATTCACTATATATATTTAATAAGTTTATATCTAAAATTTTATTTTTTATAAGATGATTTTGAGAATGAAATAGAAATAAATAGTCAAGAAAACTATTTATATTTTTTCCACTAAGTAAAAATAGAGCTGTCTGTAGTGTAGGAATAAAACTACTGTTTTTTTCATCTATTTTACCACCAAATTCACTAAATGGTCTATCATAAAGAGTATTTTTTGTAGTAAATATATCTAATATATTAGGTTTCAATTCATAAGCAAGAGTTAAAGATATAATAATTCTATATTCTAAACCTAGATTATATTTTTTTAAAAATAGATAATAACTACTATCATAAATATTTGGAGGTGATATTATATCAAATGGCTTATCTTCAAAATAACTCTGAATTCGATTATTAATAAATTCTTGAAGCCATTCTAACTCTTTTTCAATAGCCATATTATTTTTCATATTTTACCTCTGTTGACTTTTAATCCTAACATTTTTTACAATTTGTTCATCAATAGGTTTTAGCTCATCTTGAATTGTAATAGGTCCTACTTTATATATAATAGATGGTCTATACTCTCCTCCAATAAGACTTAATATATTATTCTGTTCTTTTAAAGGAATTGTATTTATATTAAATGATATTGATTTTATACCTAATTCATTAATATATTCACTATTTTTTGAATTTAAAGTTGGATTTTTTTGAAAAAACTCTATAATTTTTGCAATAGCATTTAACTCATTAATATAGTCATTTCTAAAATTTGAGATAAATATTACTTGTAAATATATATTAATAGCAGGATTTTGTTTATAAACTTTTCCATTAATAACTTTTTTTATTATTAAATTATTTTTCATAGCCATCTCTTCTTCTATTCCTAATAAACTCAATAATATACAGTTATCAGGCATTGAATTACTTCCATCTCTTGATTGTGGAGAATAAAGTAAAACACCTTTTTTACCTTTTGGAATATTTAATTCATCTTCTATATATTTTGCACTCTCTTTGGCAATTACTTCTAAAATATCTCCTATCATAATTTTATCTTTCTATTTTTGTTATTAAACTCACATTAAGAGGATAGAATAATTATAACACAAAGGCATATAAAATACAACCATTATTTATAATTTATGTTAATTTATTTTTTAAAAAATTAATCTTTTTTAGATATAATCTAAAATAATATATTTCGTGGAAATAAAAAATGAAATTTAATCTTAATATTCTAAAAATTAGAAAAAATGAGGTAAGTAAAGTACTTTATTTTTTCTTTTTTGCCATATTTTTACAATCAGGAATTGCTATAGGAGAGAGTGTTGCAAATTCTCTCTTTTTAGTTAATTTGGGATATGAGAAACTTCCTATTATATATATATTGACTCCAATTATTATTTTACTTGTATATTTACCTATATATTTTGGTTTTGTAAAAAGATATGGAGAAGATAGCTTTTTTAAAATTTCTCTTATTTTTTTAATTTTTATAAATATTTTAATATTTTTAGGAATAAATTTTTTAGAAAATAGAGTATCCAAAGATATATTTAATCTATTATATTATTTTGTTTTATTATATACTACTATTTGGTCTATAGCTTTATATACTCTTTTTTGGAATTTTTTGGATAGTTTTTTTGATATTTTAGAAAGTAAAAGACTTTTTCCTATTCTTAGTGCAGGTACAGCTATAGGAGCTATTACTGGTGGTAGTTTTGTTTCTATTTTAACAAAATATACTAATGCAATTAATCTTTTGATTGTCTGGTCTATTTTTGCTTTTTTGACATATATATCATTGCTTTTAATAAAAAAGAAATTCAAAAAAAATATAGCATTAGAAGAAGATGAGGATAGTGGAGAAGATATATCTATTTTGACTCAATTTGTTTTAATGATTAAAAATATGAAAAGCTCTAGGTATGTATTGGTACTGTTTTTTTTATTTTTTCTCTCTATTATCTTATCTACACTATTAGAATTTGAGTATATGAATATTTTATCAAAAGGAGAGAGCGAAGAGAGTTTGGCATCTCTTTTTGGTACACTATTTGCTGTTGTAAATGTTTTTAATTTAATTGTAAACTTTTTTCTTTTTAATAGATTAGTTTTGAATTATGGAGTTAGAAATGTACTCCTTATTCAACCGATTGTGTATCTTTTATCTTTTATATATCTATCTCTATCATTAGATATAGGAGCAGGACTATTTGGCTTTTTTGTTGTTCAAGGTGTTTTAGTTTCTATAGATTATAATAATCAAAACTTTCTTTATAATGGAATTAAATCAAATATAAAATATCAAGTAAGAACATTTATTGAAAATTTGGGCGAACCTATGGGAACAGCTGTAGCTGGTATATTCCTATTTTTTATAAGTAATAAAATAACTCCTTTTGAAATAGCATTTATTGGTGTTATATTTGGGTTTATTTATTTAATTCTTGCAATAATATTAAGATATTATTATCCAAAAGCTATGGTTGATAATTTGAAATCTGATTGGTTAAATTTTTCAAAAGATGAAAAAGTATTAATATCTAAATTAGATAAAGAAGAACTAACAGAGTTGGATAAATATTTAGTAGTTGATAACTCAAAAAAAGAGTTAGCCTTATCTATTTTGTATTTAAATAATATAGAAAAAACAACCAAGTTATTACTTCCATATATAAATAAGACCAAAAATCTTCCAAAAGAGTTATTGACTAATATATTAAATAGTACTAATTCACAAGTTCCAAAAATAATTATAGATTGGATTGATAAAAATAGAAATAATATAGATATTCTTTTGATTAGAGAGTTGGGAATTTATGGTTTTATTCCTCTTGAAAGTGTAGTATATATGTTAAATAGTAATAACCCTATGTTGCAATCTTCAGCATCTGTTGTTATGTTAAATAGTCCTTATCCTGATGAGATATTAAAAGCAAATATGGTTGTTTCAAATCTTTTAAAAAAAACTGATATGGAATTTATAAAAGAGGGTATTTATGCTTTAGGAGAATCTAAGCATAAAGAATATGCCATATTTTTAACTAGATTTTTAAAAAATAGTGATTTTTCTATTAGAAAAGAAGCTCTTTTGGCTATTTATAAATTGAGTGATAATAGTTCAAGTAAAATAGTTACTCCTATTTTAGATATTTTTGAAAAAGGTAATTGGATAGAGAGAGATTTAGCTTTAGATATTTTGAGTAAAATAAAAGATTCTCAATATATTATTCCTCTTTTTCAGAGAAGTTCTATTTTAAGACCTAGTGAAAAAAGAAAGATTAACTCTTTAATTAACGGATTAGGATTACAAACTATACCATCTATTGTAACTGTTTTGGTTGAGGATAGGTTTTCGTATAATGTTCGTTCTATTGCTGGTAGAATATTGGGAAATCTTTCATTTGCACAATTTAAAGCATTGGAAGAAGAGTTAATTTTAAGTGAAATTAAAAAAGCTTATGAATTTTTGAATTTTTATACAATAATACAACAAGATATAAAAAAAAGAAGTGATAATAATTTAGAGTTATTATCCTTTTTTTATAGAGATATTCAAAGTATAATTTTAGAATTTATATTAGAACTTTTGACTATAGGTGGAAGATTACCTGATTTTGAAATGATAAAAACAGCAATTAATTCTACTAATTCTAATAGTAGAGCTAATGCTATTGAAACTATTGAACAGAGTACAGATAGAGAAATATTTACTTTATTAAGACCTTTGATTGATGGTCGAGATATTGATGATATTATGGATTTTTATAAATCCAAATTTCCTATAAAAGAGATTGATATAGAATATATATTAGATACTGCTCTAAACTCTAATAACTCATTAGAGATAGAAATTGTATTAGAAGTTTTATATTTTAGACAAGATGATTATCTAAATAAATTTAGAGAAAAATTAAAAGATAAAATAGATATAAAAAATAGTATATTTTATTTACTAGAAAATAAAGCTCAATATACTATTGTTGAAAAATTGATTTTTTTAACTCAACATAAATTATCCAAAAGATTTAATCTCTTTGAACTGTATATGATGTCGAAAAATTCTACTATATTAGAGTTGAAAAAAGGAGATTATCTTTATAAAAAAAGAGAAGATATAAATTATATATATCTTCTTTTGGATGGAGAAGTTACTGATGCCAAATTAAAATATGTTAAAGGGGATGTTGTAGGTTTTAATTCTATACTAGATAGAAGATATATAAAAGATATAAAAGATATTGTATGTAGTAAAAATACAAAATTTTTAGTTTTAAGTATAAACAGTATTATTGATGCTATTTATACTTATCCTAAAATTGGTATTGAGTTTTTATTAATAAAGAGTAGTCAAAATGAAAAAATTTCAATTATTTAATCTCAGTCTTAATAGTATAATACTTTTAATATTAGTTCCTGTAATTATTATTATTACTATAAGTATGGCATGGCTTAATTATAGTAATATGAATGAGAGTATAATTGAAGGTTTTAATGCTAAATTAACAGCAATTAGTTCTACTACGGGTTCTTTTATTGATGGTGATGAACATGAAAAATTGGCTATACCAAAATATGTAAAGGCTTTTGCTTATAGTTCCAAAGATAATACACTTTATGGCATAGATAAAAAAAATGATTTATTAAAAATAAATTTAAAAAAAGGTGCAGGTGTTATATATATGAAGTTAGATAAAGATATTCGAGATTTAACTTATAACTCTGCTGATAATAATCTATATGCTACTACTTTTAATAATGAAATTATTTCTATAAATCCACAAAAAAAAATATATAAAAAATTTTTTAATGCTCAAAAAAATATTTATGGATTAACTTATATAAAAAAAGATAATAGTTTTATTGTAAGTGGAGAAAAAGGAATTTTTGAAATAAAAGATGGAAATTTAAAATTAATAAAGAGATTGGATTATAAAATAAATTCATTGGCTTATAATCCTCAAAAAGATTTACTTTATGGGGTTTTTAGAAATAATAATGCGATTATTACTATAAATTTAAAAACTTTAGAGACAAAAAGAGTTTTGTATAAAAATTTTCCAACAGAAAATAGTGATTTGTATGCAATAGAATTTTATAAAAATAGACTTTTTGCAGGAGATAAACAGTTAACAATTTATGACTTAATTCAAAAAAAAGTTATATATAAAAATTTTGCAATAGCTTATAGAAATGAGGATGACCCTATTTTCAAAAAATATATGTCATCTATGAATAAAATAAAGGTAGAAACAGGGCTTACATACCATTATACTCAAGAGTTAATTTATGGTAGAAAAGATGTAAATTGTAGATATATTTTGGATGTTAGTATAGGAAATGAATATACACCTATAGGTTCTGAAGATATAATGAGTAGAGAAGATATTATAGGTGCAGAAGATGTTATGCTTCGAGGGAAAGTTTATGTTAGTAAAATAAAAAAATGGCAAAAATGGGGATTGTTAAAAGTATCATTTGCTCCAATATATAATAAAAAAGGTGAAATAAAGGCTATAGCAGGAGCTGATATTAATATGGATATTATTAAGAAGAAAAGAAGAGAGGCTCTAATTAAATCTATTGTTATTAGTATTTTGTTTCTGATTATAGGTGTAATTGCATCATATACTATTGCCAAAAATATAATAGAACCTATTAGCAAATTAAAATATAGTACTTTAAAAGTAGCTGCTGGTAAATATGGAGATAAAATTTTTATAAAGTCACCAAAAGAGTTAAATGAGTTATCAAATGAGTTTAATTATATGAGTCAAGAGTTAAAAAATAAGATGATTGATTTAAATCAATATGATAAAAAAAGTAAATTGCAAAGAGTAAAATTAGAACTTTTGAAAAAATTAAATGAAAATAGAAAAACTACTCTTGTTAATAAAATATCAATAACTCTTTTGAAAAAAGATAATATTTTTTATGATTATATAGAGGTTGAAAATAGATTATATTTTTGGTTAGCGAATAAAGAGATAGATTTAGTACTTCAGTCTATTTTAAAAGAGATATTAGAGTTTTCCATTGATAAATATGGTGATAAATTTTATAAAGAGTTTCAATCAATATGTAGAGATGATATTATTTTATTTGGATATATAGATATAGATTTTAATAAAAACAAAAAAGAGAGAAATCTACTTCAAGAGATAAATTTAGAAAATAAAATAAAAATTAATTTAACAAATTTAATATATGATAAATTTCATATTAAGGTATTTAATCAAGATAGTTTAATTGTAGATATATCATCAAAGGATAAGCTATTATGACATTGATAGAAAAAATTTTTGCTCTAAAATCAATATCACCATTTAATAGATTAGAATATTCTGAGTTAATATTGACAGCTAATATTACTAAAATAAAAAAATATAATGCAGGAGATATTATACAGCCAAAAGAGCTTTATGTCTATTCTATATTTATAATTATTGATGGAGAAGTAACAAATATTGATACCCAATCTAAAAATAGTAAAATATTTGGAATAAAAGAGATTTTGGAGGATAAAACATTCAAAGATGATATTGTAGCAAAAACTCCTGTAAAAATTATGACTATTAGTAAATCACATTTTTTTACACTCATATATGAATGTCCAAATATACTGTTAGAGTTACTCAATCTAACAGATAAAAGGGGTTAAAATTGAATATAAAATATCGTAATTTTTTTACTATTACGCCTATATTTTTTATAATAGTATTGATTATATCTATATTAAATTATAATAGTAATAAAGATGAAATCATGTGGAAAATAAATGAAGAAGCTAAATCAATTGCTATTGGTTCATCTGTATTTATAGATAATATAATAAAAGATAGTTCTCTTTTGGATAAAAAAGATGAGATTTTAATACATTTAAAAAGAATAAAAAAATATAATCAAGCAGAAGAGTTTTATATAACAGACAAATCTAATAATATTATATTTTCAACAGAAAAAAACTCTACTAAAAAAATTTTGGAACCAAAAGAGATAGCATTAGAAGATAAAAATATTTTTTTGAGTAAAATTTATCAAGAGAATAATAATAGTTATATTAATGCTTCAACAGATATAAAAGAAAATAATAATACTGTAGCTACTTTAACAGTAAAAGTAAATGCAAATAGTATTATTAAACATTTAGATGACTCTTTTTTAGTTTTTATTATAACTATTTTTATAGTAACGATAATAGGAATTATATTATCTCAGATAATATCAGATATAGTTATAAAAAGAATTAAAATTTTAAAGGGTGTTGCAAAATCTATTGCTGAAGGAGATTATAATGAAAAGGTTAATTTTCTTGATATTAAAGAGTTTAAAGATTTAGAAAATACTTTAAATACTATGAAAAGTATTATGCAAGAGATTTTATTTAAAGCAAAAAATTCTATTATTGAGCAAAAACAGTTTAGTTCTAAAAATGATTTATATTATATATATAGTAATTTATTTTTAAATTCAAAGAGAAAAATAGATAAAAATATAGAGGTTGCTATAGAAAAGATAGGCACTGTTCCTGCCGAATTTATATTTAATATAGTATCAAATAATGAGACAATATTTTTATATTTTGGAGAGATAGAAGCACCCGATAAGTCTATAGATACTGCTATAAAAGCAAGTAGTGCAAACTATTATTTATCAAAAAAATTAATGTATAGTAATAATAATCTAAATTTCCTTGATGAGTTTAGAGATAATTTCTTTATAAAAAATTTATTAATTATAAAAATAGATAAAAATAAGTTAAATGTAGAAAAATATCAAATTAGTAAAAATAGAGTGGATAAAAGTTATATAAAAATAGATAAAGATAAAATCCTATATTTTCATACATTAGATAAAGATGCTAATGAAAAATTAGATGTATATATTAAAAACTATAAATTTTTAAATATAAAAGAGTTAAGTAATGACTTAAATATTCTATTTAAAGATAGATATAATGGATTAATACTTTTAATTAAAATATAAAAAAATATCTCCTTTTTTATTTTTTTGAGTTAATAACTTGAGTTTTATGATATAATATTAAAAAGGATTTTAAATGTTATATTTTATTCTTGGTCTATTTATTATATCTTTTTTAATTGTTATATCTGTTTTAAAAAAGAGTGAAAATATTGATATTAAAAATAGAGCTATAATTGAAAAAGAAGAAGCTCATATAGATGAAGAGATGGTCGCTCATCAAGCTTTGGAAAAAGCAGGTGCATTGCCTAGTCATCATCATAAAGAACAAATAATTCATAATGAAAATATTAAAAGAAAATCTATTTATTATACCAATTTATTGTATATATTGGGATATATAATAATAGTTACAGAACTTTGGTATATTTACAAAGCTCTGTTTAGGTAGATAAAATTTTATCTACTCTCCTCTAATTTGATAAGTAATATCTCCTGCACCAAAAGCAGTAATTAATCCCTCATGATACTCTGTAATAATATTACCATCTTTTATTACTTGGACTACTCCATCTTTTCTAGTAATCTTATCAGCCATATGGAGTTTATATCTGCTAAAAGCACCTTTTAAATCTATATCAATTTCTAACTCTCCTGCACTCCAAATAGGTAAAATAACCAACTCATCAGCTCCTTCAAAACACTCTACAAAACCTGTTAAATTATCAATAGTTCTACTATACTTATGAGGTTGCCATATAATTTGAAGTCTATTAAATCCTCTAAGCTCTTTGTATATTTTTAGAGAATTCATTGTAGCTTTTATCTCTGTTGGATGATGACCATAATCATCTATAACTACACTATTTTCATAATTTTGAATAATATCAAATCTCTTTTTTATTCCTCTATAGTTTAGAAGATTTTTTCTAATATCTTCAATATCTTCACCCATTTGTAATGCACCCAAAATTGCTAAAGAGGCATCAAGTGCTATATGATAACCAAATCCAAATACCTCAAATTCTCCATAATCTTTGAGACGAAATTTAGTATGAGGTTCTCCATCAACTAATATAAACTCTATATCGCTCATCTCTTTGGATGGATAAAATCTAATAGCTTCAATATCCAAAGAACTCAAAAACTCATCTTCGGCATTTATTACTCTAATTTTAGCAAGGTTCAAAAAGTTTTTATAGGCATTATAAAATCTCTCTTCATTATAATTATAATACTCCATATGTTCAGGTTCAACATTTGTTACTATTGCTAAATATGGATTGCTATTTAAAAAACTCTCATCACTCTCATCTGCTTCAAAAACTACTCTATTATTATTGGCATATCTAACATTTGAACCGAACTCTTTGCTAATTGCTCCAATTAGTGCATTTGTATTTGGTATAATTGATGCTAACATTGCTGAAGTGGTACTTTTCCCATGAGCGCCACCTACTGCGTAAACCTCTTTTTTTCCTAGAATACTTTTTAGTGCCTCTTTCCTTGATAAAAGTTCAATTCCTAGCTCTTTAGCTTTTTGATATTCAGGGTTATTGGGTCTAACAACAGCAGAATAGATAACTCTATCTACTCCTATAACAGCATCTTTATGATGAGGTATAGTAACTTTTGCTCCAAAATTTAGAGCTAAATCATTTGTAATTTCTGTCTGTTTTATATCCGAACCACTTATTTTATGACCATCATTTGCCAAAAATTTTGCTAATGCAGAGAGACCTATGCCTCCTATTCCTATAAAGTGTATTTTCATTATTTTTATATTTCCTTAATTTTTTATTAGAATTCTAATATCTATAACTTAGGAATATACTTAAAAATTTTAACATTATAGGTTATTCTTAGCTCTTTAATTTCATTTGTGACTCCTTTGTGAGTCAATTATACTATGGAATTATTTTATTTTTTACCTAATATGCTTAATTTTGAAACAATCTATATAATAAAAAATATAATCTTTTTTGATTATATTTTTTTAATGATAAAAATTGAACAACATTTGTATAATATTTTCATATATAAATTATAATTAAAGGTAAATTATGGATACAATTCATTTTGATGGATATAGAAAGTTCAAAAAAGAGTATTTTAAAGATAATAAAAAACTTTTTAATGAACTAGCAGAGGGACAAAGTCCTCATACAATGGTTATTACTTGTAGTGATAGTCGTGTTTCTCCAGCAAAAATTTTATCAGCAACACCTGGTGAACTTTTTATTGCTAGAAATATAGGAAATATTGTTCCTCCTTATGAAGTAACAAAGGGTGCAACACAATCAGCTATTGAATATGCAGTAAATGCTCTGAAAGTTCCTAATCTTGTTATTTTAGGGCATAGTCATTGTGGTGCTTGTGCTCATCTTTATCATGAAAAAACAGAAGAAGATGAACATGTAGAGTTAAGTCATGTTGATGAATGGTTAACTTTAGCTTATCCCGCAAAATATGATGCTATGTTAGAGTGTTTAAATAATCCAGATAAAAATCGTGCAGAGATTACTGAAAAAAATAATATTAAATTATCTATTCAAAGATTAATGACTTATCCATATATTGTAGAAGCATTAGAAAATAAAACTTTAGAGATACATGGATGGTGGTATGATATAGGTAGTGGAGATTTAGAAGTTTATGATTATGCTTCTAAAACTTTTAAAAAAGTAGATGATGAATAAGAACCGAAAATTCGGTTCTTCAATTTAATTAATTACTGGTTCAAAATCTCTTTTAGTAAAATTATAGATTTCAACTTTTCCTGTTCCTATATCAAACCACCACCCCTCTAAACTAATTTCATGATTTACTAAACGAGATTGAATATATGGGTATTCCATTAATCTTTGTAGTGAGATAATAACATTATGTTTTTCTGTAAGTTCAAAAATATTTTTATGATGGTCTGCATGAACTTCTAACATCGCTGCACTTTTAGCAGGAATAATATATTCAAGCCAATTTTCAACATGAGGAAGAGG
>Ga0256828_1000888_pt1 | contig 19410 bp, 15 predicted proteins | sample CV88metaG_FD_185993 | JGI IMG/M metagenome (GOLD analysis project Ga0256828, IMG submission 185993) | Hydrothermal vent microbial communities from East Pacific Rise, Pacific Ocean - CV88 | ecosystem: Environmental > Aquatic > Marine > Hydrothermal vents | place: Pacific Ocean: East Pacific Rise...
ATGATGCATCCCATATAAAAACAACAACGCAAGAGATTGCTAATGAGATAGAAGAGCTTTTTTATAAGACAGATGACAAGGTAACAACGCTTATCAATCTTCTTGCGCTTAAAAAGCCAAAAAATGTTATTATCTTTACAAATACAAAACTTCTTGCTAAAGAGCTTGCGGATGTGTTGATAAGTAAAAAGATAGATGCTTTAGCAATTCATGGAGATTTAGAACAGTATGAAAGGAATGATGTTTTAGTACAGTTTGCAAATGGCTCCACTCCTATTTTAGTGGCTACTGATGTTGCTGCTCGTGGTCTTGATATCAAAGAACTTTCTATGGTGGTTAATTATGATCTTCCACATACAAAAGAGACATATACACATCGAATAGGAAGAACAGGTCGTGCTGGTGCCAAAGGTATTGCTGTCACACTCTATGAGGATTTTGAAGAAGAAAAAATTTCAGAGTATCAAGATGATACCAATAGAAGCTTCTTATATGAAGATGATCTACAAGAGAATAAAGATTTTGAGATGAAGCCAGAGTTTATGACTTTAGTAATTGAAGGTGGGAAAAAAGATAAACTTCGTGCCGGGGATATTTTGGGTGCATTAACCGGTAAAGCAGCCTTAGATGGTAGCAGTATAGGGAAAATTGACATATATGACCATCAGGCATATGTAGCAATAGAGAGTGCAGTTGTGCAGAAAGCCTTTAATTATCTCAAAAATGGAAAAATAAAGAATAAGAAGTTCTCTGTTTGGAGCTTATAAAAAAAAAAGGGGGGGGAAATCTAGATGAAAAAGATAGTACTATTTTTACTATTAGGAATAAGTCTCTTAAATGCAGAGAGTGAAGATAAATTTAAAATTAGTTTTGGAGCCATGCATGTTGTGAACTTTGAAACAGAAATGCAAATAGCTCCAAAAAGCTTGCCTGTAGGTGTTCGTATAAATACACAAGATCAGTTGAAAATGAAGAATGATACAAATGTTTTTAGATTGGATGGTCATTATAGGTTTAATGATACTCATAGTATAGAATTCTCCTATTTCAGTGTAAATAGTCATGGAGAGACAACAGACTCTATTGATTGGGATGGAAATGTAAGTATTTCTGGGAATATTGCAAGTTATTTTAATATGGATGTTTACCGTCTTAATTATGCATACTCATTTTATCATAATGATAAAGTAGAATTGGCTTTAACCATTGGTTTGCATGTGACTGCTGTAGAATTAGGATTGTCAGCATACGGAACTATTGATGGTGTTGCAGATTCTTCTTATAAAAATGATACTTCCGTGACGCTACCATTACCGGTTATCGGATTTAAGGGTGAGTATACCATTATAAATAAAAAACTTTTTCTTAACTATAGAGCTGACTACTTTTATTTGTCATTTGATAACTATAAAGGAGCTATAATAACTACAGCATTAAATGTAGAGTACCATTTCTTAGATAATTTCGGTATGGGTATTGGTTACAATGTCAATCATGTTCATGCACAAGAAGATGGGGATGATTCGAAGGTAGATATATTAAATAATTTATCAGGAGTTGTGGTCTATTTTTCCTATTTATATTAAATGTAACACTTTAAGTTATTTTATTTTATGAGGGTGATATAATTATTTGTAAGACTTTAAAAAAGGAGAGTTTTTGAAGAGTTATAATATGATCTATAAAGATCAAAAAGAACTTCAAAGCTTTATTCAATATCATCATCTAAATGATGGAGTGCATCTTCTCGTCCAGATATTTAGTGGTATAATTGACCCTCATTATTGTCTCTCTTTAGCACAAAAGATTAAGATACTTCTCCCTAAAGCAAATATTATAGGCACGACAACAAGTGGTGAAATTTGTAATGGTGTTATGTATGATAATACAGTGGTGCTTTCATTTAGTCTCTTCGATAAAACATTGATTACTTCAAAACTTTATAATATAAATGAAGGTTTTCATCTAAAAAACATTAAAACTGATCTTATAAACTCTAATACAAAAGCAATGATTATATTCAGTGATGGTCTTAAAAGTGATGCAGAGAGTTTAATTAAAGATATTTACAGGTTAAAACCAGGCATGGTTATTGCTGGAGGGCGTGCAGCTGATCAGGAGTTTAAAGAGACTTATATATTTACAGATAAGAAAGTCAGTGATAATGGCTGTGTCATTGCAACATTAAGTAGTGATGAACTTATTGTTAACAGTGATTATATTCTAAAATGGACACCTATTGGTAAAGAGATGATTGTTACTAAAGCCAATGGATCAGTCTTATATGAATTGGATGGTATTCCCATTATTGAAGTGTATAGGAAATATTTAGGTGAAGATGTGATTAAAAATCTACCTGCTTCATGTATGTCATTTCCTCTACTTTTAAATAAAGAAGGCTTGGTAGTTGCAAGAGATCCTATAGCTGTTACACATGAGAATGCTTTGATCTATGCCGGTAAGTTTGAAGTGGGTGATAGTGTCCGTTTTAGTTTTGCTAATATTGAAGATTTAACAGATAATTTGCATGAATATTTCAATGTACTTAAGAAAAAACCTGCTGAAGCAGTATATATCTACTCTTGTACAGCTCGAAAAGCACTCTTAGAAGAGAAGCTGATGGATGAAATTAGTATTTTGGAATCACTTGCACCGACTGTAGGATTTTTTACATTTGGAGAGTATTTTCATTCTAAAAAAGTTGCTGAACTTTTAAATGTTACTACAACTTTTATGTTGCTTTCTGAAACTAATTATGTAAATAAAGACAAGAAACTAATTGCAAGTGGTACAGAGGATTTTGATCCTATTAAAAAAGCATTGACACATTTAGTAAAGGTCACAACGAAAGAGTTAGAGAACCTGTCTACACATGATTCTTTAACACTGCTTTATAATAGAAGTGAATATTTGTGTACATTAAAGAAAAAGATAAAAAGTGCACAACGCTACAAAGATGATTTTGGTCTTATTCTTGTTGATATAGATTTTTTTAAACTTGTTAATGATAATTATGGGCATGATATAGGTGATGATGTCCTGCGAAGATTTGCTCTAGTTCTTAAAGAAAGTGTTCGTGAAGATGATTTTATAGCACGCTGGGGCGGAGAAGAGTTCGTTATCATTGCAAATGCTGTAAATGAAAAGGGAATTATTCAGTTGGTAGAAAAATTGCAAAAAAGAATTTCAGAAGTCTGTTTTTTACCTGTTCCAAAGATTACAGCCTCTTTTGGTATTACACTGTATAAGGCAGGAGATGATTATACAGCTCTTTTTAAACGTGTTGACAATGCACTTTATATGGCAAAAAATAATGGAAGAGATCAGTATATAATAGGTTAATTTTTTATAAAATTTGTGCTATAATTTTCTTATATTCAATGAGGAGGATGGTATGCAAGTAGCAAAATATACTTTTCAATCTCCTTACCCAAGTCCTGTTCAGGTGGGGAGACTAGATCCAAATTCACTAAAAGATGAGAGTTCGAAAAATAGTTCTCAGAGTTTAAGTATACAAAATGAAGTAGAACAAAAAGCACAAAGTGTTGAGAATTCATTAAAACGAGATGTTTCACCAACTGTAAGTACAAATAAACTAGATATTTATGCTTAGGTGTTTATGACTTTTTGTAACTCTTTGAGCATCCACTCCCATTTACCAAAACCACTGTCGGCATTGATGTGCCCACCATCTTGAATGATTTTCATGGGGATGTTGAGTTTTTCTTGTAACTCTTTTGCCTCTTTTTGTGTCATATATGGATCATTTGTTGAAGTAATCAGTAAGGACTCTTTTGTGTAGAGTCTCTTTGGTGCACAGAGTGGAAAAAATTCATCAAGCTCGTTGATGCTGCATTGTAGGCTTGGTGGCGCAACAAGATAGAGCTTCTCTACCTCCTGTAAGTTGTTTGCTTCATTGCAAAGATGGAACCAGAGCGTATTGGCCAAAGAGTGACAAATAACAATATCAGGGCGAAAATCATTGAGTGCTTTTTTTGCTTCATATCGCCAGACATCATATTTTGGATTCTCAAAATCAGAGAATTTTAAAAAATTTACGCAGCCGTAATCTTTGGCTAATTCACTTGCTAACCAGCTTTGCCAATGTGGATAATTGCTACCTCCCCAACCATGTAACAGTAAAATTTTTTTTCTCATTTTTTACTCTACGAGAATTTTGAAGTTTTGAAGAGTCAACAGTTGAATATTTTCACTTTTTTTTGCTTTAAGTTCTTTTGAAAAGCCTTTTTTTGCAACTATTATGACACCATCATAAGAAATATCTGCTTCTTTTGTAATGGTGATAAGGCGCGTGAGCTCACTCTTTTTGATCTTATTGTTTGTGTATTTGCAAGAACCAACAAGACGTTTTTTTGCTTTTGTTTTTGCATAAATATCAAGTGCAATACCATCATTTTTCCAGTATTGCGAAATTTCCATTATGAAATCATCGCCACGCATTTTACGAATTACTGCGTGAGAGAGTTGTGTAAAGGGGAGATGTACAAACTCGTTTTCATATGCTTCCCAACGCTCTCTTACCTCACTAAAATTTCCATCTCGAACACCTTTGAAAAGTGGGGAAACAAAGGCAAACCAAAAACGTAAAAATGGGAGAGTAAAAAAGAGCTTGTCATCTGCCCCTTTACATCTTTGTGCCTTGATTATACCTCTTTGAATCAGTGTTTTAATGGCAGGAGTAGCTACCTCTTCACTCACTCGAGCACGTTTAAAAACAGCATGGATCTTTCCATCACTCAGTGCGATTGCACTGAGAATGGAGTGATAGAGTGGTTGCCCGTCAGTAATCTCGTTAATATCTTCCCTAATGTAGCGATAATCTTTTAAGATAAGTTCTTCAATAAGCTCATAACTGGGTCTTGAAGTGTTAATTTTACCCCATGCAACACCACCAAAGATGGCAAACTTTTCAACCGCATCTTCAAAATTTCTGGGTTTATGCTCACTGTAAAAGCTTTTAAACTGCTCTTGGAGCGTCTCTTTTTTTGATAAAATATGGATACCTTTAAATAAATTATCTAATTATACACAAATATTTTTGCAGATATAAATTGATTTTAGAATGCTAAAGATATTTTTATGTATAATATTCAATAATAGTTAAAGTATTATAAAGAGAGAGAATGAAGTTACTTCAGTTTTTTACCGTACTATTTTTACTCATTACAACTTTATATGCTAATGCTACGGAAGCAGTGACATTGCAGTTAAAGTGGAAACATCAGTTCCAGTTTGCGGGCTATTATCTTGCTAAAGAAAAAGGTTTTTATCAAGATGTGGGGCTTGATGTGAAAATTCTTGAGGCCTGCCCCGGTACGGACACTGTTGATGCATTAAAAAAAGGAAGAGTAGAGTATGCGGTAACATCTACTGAGAGCTTAAGAGATGTAGCAGCTGGCACAAAACTTCTTTATCTTGCTGCTATTTATCAGTCTTCACCATTTGCTTTAATGACACTTAGAGAGAACAATATTCATAAGCTAGAAGATATTAAAGGTAAGTGTCTGATGAGCTCCAAAAGTGAATATCTTGATATCTCTTTACTGACGATGTTACATTCTCATCAGATTCATTTAAATGAAATCAAAATTATTCCCAGTAGTTTTAATATAGAGGATCTTATTGACAAAAAAGTAGATCTTATGAGTGTTTATGTTTCAAATGAACCTTATATTTTAAAGCAAAAAGGGTATGAACCGCATCTGTTTATTCCTTACGAATATGGTTATAACCTCTATAATGATCTGTTGACGACGACAGCAGATGAAATTAATAAACATCCTAACCGAGTCCTACTTTTTAAAGAAGCATCTCTTCGAGGATGGGAGTATGCTTTTAAGCATATGAGTGAAGCTGTAGATATTATTTATAAGAAGTATAATTCCCAGCATAAAACAAAAGATGCACTTCTTTATGAAGCAAAGGTACTGAAAAAATTGGCTTATAAAGATGTTGATAAAATAGGGGAGTTAAAGGCTTCAAAACTTCAAACTATTGCGGATTATTATAAACTTTTTGGTTATTTAAAACCAGAAGACTCTTTTAATTTTAAACAGCTTATCTATCACAATCCATCTCATGATCTGTCTTTTAGCACAAAAGAGCGTATTTGGATTACAGAGCATAAAAGTCTACGCTATTCAGAAGTTAATTGGAAGCCTCTTTCTATCATACAAAACAATAGAATGCAGGGGATTATGGGTGATTATCTTCATATTATCGCTCAAAAGACAGGTATGAAATTTATTTATGTTCCTTCTAAAAACTGGGGAGACGTTTTAGATAAATTTGATAAAAAAGAGATAGATTTTGTTCCTGGAATAGGATCAAGCAAGAGTGAAATGGCAAGGGGTATTGTTAGTGATGTCTATGCCTCTTATCCGATGGTTATTGTGACAGGTAAAAAATACCGCTTTGTTGATGATTTACGTATGTTTAAGGGGAAAACTTTAGCTTTACCAAAATATTATACAAGTTATAATCTTGTAAAAGAACACTATCCCGATATTCATATAGTGGAAACAAAAAATATTGCCGATGCTTTGGTAATGGTTGCCCGGGGTCAGGCAGATGCATTCGTTGGCCATTTGGCAACGGCACTGTATCAGATACATCAATTAAAACTAGAGGATTTGAAAATTTCCGGAGAAGCAGATTTTTCTTTTGAACATCGTTATCTTATAAATTCAGAAGATGTAGTATTTCAACATATTGTCAATAAAGTTTTAAAAAGTATCGATAGCACTACAAAAATTGAAATTGATAATCGTTGGATACCAAAAATAGAACAAGAAGAAATCGACTATAGACTCTATTATAAAACTTTAGCTGTTTTTCTCTTCATTCTTCTATTTGTCTATATGAGACATAGGCAACTAAAAGTACTCAATAGACAACTTGCAAAACATGCACAGGTTTTAGAACAGATTCAAGATAGTGTAATCGTAACGAACTTTAAAGGCAATATAGAAGAGTGGAATAATGGGGCTACACAGATCTTCGGATATACTAAAGAGGAGATTATCGGCCAGCATATATCTCTTCTTTTTCCAAAGGGTGAAAAAATAAGTAATTTGGAACTTATAAAAGCTGCAAAAAAAGGAGAAATAAAAACGGCTGAAGTACCTCGTATAAGAAAAGACGGTAGTGAGATTTATATTTCCTTAACAGTTTCACCTCTACGAGATAAAGATGGGAATATTACACATATCATTGGTTATGGTCAAGATATCACAAAGACGAAAAAAGCCTTAGTCACCATTCAAGATCAACAAGATCAGCTCTATCACCAAGCGAATTATGACTATTTGACAAATCTTCCTAATAGATTGCTTTTTGAAGATAGGCTTAAACATGCACTTAAAACAGCCCAAAGGAAAAAGCATAAAGTAGCACTTTTATTTTTAGATCTGGATAATTTTAAAGAGATAAATGACTCACTGGGACATAAAACAGGAGATGAGGTTCTTAAAGTTGTTGCCAAACAGATACAGAGTGTCGTTAGAGAGGGCGATACATTATCTAGGCTTGGAGGAGATGAGTTTGTTGTAATTGCAGAAGATTTAGATAAGGCTCAAGATGCAGCACTTATGGCGGAAAAAATTCTTGATAGTTTTGTAAAACCAACAGTTATCAGTAGTGAGCTTTCCCTCTATATCTCTTTTAGTATAGGTATTAGTATTTACCCTGATGACGGATTTTCCAGTCAAGATTTGCTTAGAAATGCTGACTCAGCCATGTATAAGGCAAAAAGAGAGGGAAAAAATCTTGTTGAATTTTATCAAAGTGAGCTCACGCAAAAGGCTATAGAACGTGTTCTGCTTGAAACAAATATGCGAGACGGTTTGAGAAATGAAGAATTTGTAGTCTACTTTCAACCACAAATAGATGCCAAAAGAAACCAACAGGTAGGGATGGAAGCACTTGTTCGTTGGCAACACCCTCAAGAAGGTATTATCTCACCTGCCCATTTTATTCCGCTGGCAGAATCAAGTGGTTTTATAGTTGAACTTGATCGTTATGTTATGCGAAAAGGAATGGATTTTTTAAAAGAGTGCCATGATTTAGGGCTGAATCCTGGAATTCTCTCTCTTAATCTTGCTATGCGTCATCTTCAAAGTGAAGATTTTTTTCTATTTTTTACGCAAGCAGTAGAACAAAGTTCTTGTAAATATGAATGGCTTGGACTTGAAATAACAGAGAGTCAATTAATGAAAGATCCTCAAAAATCCATTAAGATCTTGCAACAGTTGAGTGATTTGGGAATAACTATCTCTATTGATGATTTTGGTACAGGATATTCATCTCTATCTTATTTAAAACGTTTACCGATAGATAAGCTGAAAATTGATCGTTCTTTTATTATTGAGGTACCTCAGAATAAGGAAGATTCAGCTATTGTACAAGCTATAATCGCACTCGCAAAAACGCTTAATCTTGATCTGATCGCTGAAGGTGTAGAACATGAAGATCAAAGAGAATTTTTAATGCAAAATGGCTGCAGTACAATACAAGGCTTTTATTATTCACAAGCAGTTAATGCTAAGAGCATGAAAGAACGACTACATTTCAAAGAGTAGAAGAGTTTGCTCTTTTGTGCTACACTTGCTTAACTCAAAATTAAAGGATGTGTATATGAAAAAGTTAAATATAGCGGCAATGCTTTTAGGAGCAACTCTACTTACAGGATTAGGTGCAGTAAATCTTAGTGCGAATGATATGAAGTGTGGTGCCGGTAAATGTGGTGCCGCAATGGAAAAACCAGTAAAGAAGATGAAATGTGGTGCCGGTAAGTGTGGTTCTAATATGAAACAATCTAAAAAGATGCAATGTGATTGTGATAAGTGTGGTAATGCTAAAAAAGCAAAGAAAAAAGCTATGAAGTGTGGTGCAGGAAAATGTGGCGGTAATAAGTAAGCTATTGTAAACTCCAAGATAGGGTGTCATCACTCTATCTTAATCTTTCTCCTATCTTGAGTTCTCTCGTTTGATGAATACTTTCAATCATTAAGTTTATTGCTGACAGCTGAGAGAGATGGTGTTTTAGATGCTGATGGTAACTCTGATACAGAAGTAAGAGAAGAGGTATCAGTTGAGTAAATAGGTACATATAAACTATACTTTAATCTCTTTAGGATAAAATAGTTACATGAATCCTTCATATAATACATTGGAAGCACTTGAACATAAAAAATCACGCTGGTTTCAAAAACTTTTTTATAGTTCTCACATAGGTATTCTTGTTGTGGATGAACAGCGTAATAACTTATTGGTCAATCCGCGTTTATGTCAAATGTTTGGTTATGATGAATTTGAACTAACCGGAGCCAATGCAGAAATTCTTCATATTTCACATCAGAGTTATTTGGATTTTGCAACAAAAGCATTTAATCTTGTACTTAAAGGTGAAGCCGTAGATCTAGATTATCCTTTTAAGAAAAAGGATGGTACACATTTTTGGATACGGATTTCTGGGGATACCATACGTAAAGATCATGAAGTTTTGTGGACACTTGTAGATATTACCCCGAGAATTCATCTTGAACAAGACTTACATGCCAAAGAAAAACAGTTGCTTTCAATGAATGCACTGGTGCATTTAGGTACATGGGAAATGGATTTGCAGACCTATGAGGTTATACTCTCTGATGAAATGTGTAGAATCTTGGGAGTACCACAGGGTAAAAAAATTGATTTTTCATTTTATTTACAAAATATACTTCATCCCAATGATATAGAGATCGCACAAAAGGGCTTTGAGATATTACTTGAAGGGGGAGAGACCGAAGGTAGTCATCTTCGTATCTTTCGTGATAATGGGCAAGGTCAAAAGGAGATGCGTTATGTATATCAAAAAGGCACCCTTTTACTCAATGAAGAGGCTAAAGCGTTTAAAATTATTGGTGCTACACAAGATATTACCGAATATAAAAAACTTCAGATGGAGTTACAAGAGCAAAAGGACCTTTTTGAGTATCAGGCATATCATGATGCACTCACTGGTCTTCCAAATCGATTTCTTTTACGGGACCGTCTGCAAGAAAAAATTAAATATGCTAAGCGCTATGAGAAGAAACTTGCTGTTCTTTTTATAGATTTGGATAATTTTAAATCTTTAAATGACTCTTTGGGGCATGATGCAGGTGATCATTTTTTAAAAGAGCTTGCACGACATATGCGCCGGCAATTGCGTGAGAGTGATACACTTGCAAGGCTTGGAGGGGATGAGTTTGTTGTTGTTCTTGATGATATCGTTTCAACACAGTCTGTCACGGAAATCATTGTTAAAGGACTGCAGTCTGTTGCTACTCCTATATCCGTATCTCATAAACTTATATATCCTCGTATGAGTGTTGGAGTGGCTATATACCCAGAAAATGGAGATGATCCTGATACCTTATTGAAAAATGCAGATGCGGCAATGTATAAAGCAAAGAATGATGGTCGCCATACTTACAGTTTTTATACTGAGGCAATGACAAAAGAGGCGTACTTACGTATTAATCTTGAAGAGGAACTTAAAGAAGCAATTGATAAAAATCAGCTTGTAGTCTATTACCAGCCACAAATTGATGCAATTAATAACAGGCTGATAGGGATGGAAGCATTAGTGCGTTGGCAGCACCCGGATAAAGGTTTGCTGTTACCTGGGAAATTTATTTCTATAGCTGAAGAGAGTGATCTGATTTTGTATCTGAATCGCTGGGTGATGGAAAGTGCTGTAAAACAGCATGTTGCCTGGTACAGACAAGGGCTGAACCCTGGAGTTTTGGCTATTAATCTCTCTGTAAAACAACTCTCTTGTGAGGAGTGTTACGTATTGTTTGAAAAATTGCTTAAAGAGACCCAATGTAATCCGGAGTGGATTGAACTCGAAGTTACAGAGGGACAACTTATGCAAAATCCTCAAAAAGCTATAGCAATGTTACAGCACTTCAGTGATTTGGGGATTACCATAGCCATTGATGACTTTGGAACAGGTTACTCTTCATTGGCATATCTCAAACGTTTACCTATAGATAAGCTGAAAATTGATAAATCTTTTGTTGATGAGTTACCTAAAAATTATTCTGATATTGAAATTGCAAAAGCTATTATTGGTCTGGCACATAATCTTAATATGGATCTAATTGCAGAAGGTGTAGAAACAAAAGAACAATTGGACTTTTTAGTAGAAAATGGTTGCCCTAAAATACAAGGTTTTTATTTTTCTGAGCCACTTGCCGCTGAGAAAATGGAAGTATATATAAAAAAATATACGTGAAATAAAGATTGTTTTTTGACACAATTGCTACACAAAACTATTGTATAATCGAAATAAGACTAGAAAAAGGAGGATTGGATGTGTATTCCTCATGGAGCAACAGGCTCCAAAGAAAAAAGGCTCTTTCTTTGATGAACTTTTCTCGTAGAAAATTTCTGACATCTGCCTTTGTCTGCGGTGCCGTTTTTTTAACATCGGGTTGCTCTTTTTTGGGTATTACCAACCCGCTTGAGACACTGCGTGTAATGCAAAAAGATCTCTTCCCTCACGCAGCAAAACTCGGCATTGCAACAGCTCCTTATCTGCATATCGTCCTCTCTCACCCAAAAATCTCAGAAGCAGACAAACGATTTTTAAAAAACGGTGTCAAGTGGCTCAATGAAGCGTCGCTCACGCAATACAAAAAACGCTATGTTTCACTGCAGCCGGATCAGCGTCAGGCTCTCTTGCAAAGCATTGCAAAAACAGAGTGGGGCGAGAGCTTTATCTATGATGTGATGGGCTATCTCTTTGAAGCGATGCTGGGCGATCCGCTCTATGGAGGCAACCAGCACCAAAAAGGGTGGCAGTGGCTCTCTTTTGAAGCTGGAGTTCCCCGTCCAAAGGAGCCTTATCTTGGTTGATGTATGTATTATCGGCAGTGGTGCAGGAGCCGCACCCATTGCCTACGAGCTCAGTAATGCAGGCTTTGAAGTGCTTGTACTTGAGAAGGGGAAAAACTATACAGAAGCAGACTTTAGCAAAGATGAGGTAGGGGTCTGCAGACGCGATATGTTCACACCGGCGCTAAAAGATGAGTTTCATATCATTAATGAATATCAGGATGACGGGAGATACAAACGGTATGACGGCAGGGAGTACGGTTGGAGCTTTTGGAACGGGAGTATGGTCGGTGGTTCGTCCAATCTGATGAGCGGCTATTTTCATAGAATGAAGCCAGCTGACTTTCAACTGCGCTCTGTTTATGGTGAGATAGCAGGGGCAAATGTTGTCGATTGGCCTATAAGCTACGAAGATCTTGAACCCTATTATGAAAAGGTGGAGCGGATTGTCGGTGTGAGCGGTGCGGTGGTCGCACACTCGCAACAAGAGCCAAGAAGCAGTAAAGACTTTCCCTACCCGCCACTGCAAACCAACGGTGCCGTGAAGTGGTTTGATGCGGCATGTAAGCGTCTTGGATTTGAGTCTATCCCGACCCCGCGTGCCATTCTCTCACAAAATGGACTCTCGCGAAACGGCTGCTACTACTCCAACTTTTGCGGCTCATACGGCTGCTCGAGCGGAGCCAAGGGGAGCGTACGGGCAGCACTCCTGCAAAAATGCAAGGCAAAGATCATCACAGATGCCTTTGTTTACAGATTGGAGAGTGATGCAAAGCGTGTGACAAAGGCATATTATAAAACCCGCTTTGGCATTAGGCATGTTGTGCAGGCAAAGATATTTGTCCTTGCCGCACAGGCGATTGAGAGTGCACGGCTGCTGCTAAACTCCAAAAACCGTTTTTTCCCAAAGGGGCTGGCAAACAACAGCAATCAGGTTGGCAAAAATCTCATCTTCTCAGGTGGAGGCAGCGGAAGCGGGCGTTTTGTCTTTGAGAAGCTCACGAAAAAACAGCAAAAAGAGCTGATGGAGCCGGGACTCTTCTTTAACAGAAGTCTGCAGCAGTGGTATGCATACGAAGAGAAGGGCAAGCGATATAAAGGAGGGACCATTGATTTTCTCTTTGAGCATCAAAATATCATTCCCCGCGTGATGCGTGAGCTCTATGATGATAAGGGCAATCTTGTCTGGGGTGAAGCACTGGCAAAAAAAGTGCACCGGCGTCTCACGCGCTCACGCGTGCTTACTTTTGAGGTCTTTAACGACTGGCTGCCGACAGACAGATGTTTTGTGAGTGTCGATAAAGAGGCAAAAGACAAGTATGGTGTGCCTGTAGGGGTGATCAATCTCTACTCACATCCGCACGATAGAAAAGTCGGAGAGTATCTCGCACACAAGGCTGCAGAAGTGTTGCGTGAGATGGGTGCGGTTGCAGTTGATTATGATATCTCATCCTCTCCTCCTCCAAATCTGGTTGCCGGAGGGTGTCGTTTTGGCAATGATGCTGCAAGCTCGGTGCTCGATAAGAACTGCAAAGCACATGAGCTGCAAAACCTCTATGTAAGCGATGCTTCGTTTATGCCCACAGGTGGGAGTGTTCCTTATACCTGGACCATCTATGCCAACAGCTTTAGAGTGGCCGATATCATCAAAAAGGAGCTTACTTCTCTTTAGCCACCTCAAACTTCCCAACCGCACACGATACAAAGCTCTTTGCCTGTGCAGTAGTGTTTTCTACAAAACCCAGCTGCTCATCTGTCATAGGGTATCCTAAAGATTTCAGAGCCTCACGCAGAGCGGGAACTTTTGCATCTTCTATCTCTAGTGTGATCTCACGCGGCATCACTTCAAGATTTACTTCGATTTCTCCAAACTCATCAGCCAGTTTTGTTATGAGTGTGTTGGCACAGCCGCCACATTTTACATTTTGCACCTTAAATGTCTGTTTTTGCATCTTTTGTCATCTCCCATTTCATATAGATCTCATAGAGTATCGGAATTATAACCAAAGAGAGAACTGCAGAGCTTACAACGCCTCCAAGCATTGGTGCGGCGATGCGTTGCATCACTTCACTTCCCACTCCGTGTATGTACATAATAGGTGCCAGACCTGCAAGGATGGCAAAGACGGTCATCAGTTTTGGTCTCACTCTCTGTACGGCTCCCTCATAGATAGCAGCGTTTAAGTCTTTGAGCGAGAATTGTTCCGCTTTTTTTGCTTTGAGCTCATCGACACTCTCTTGCAGATAGATAATCATCACAATGGCTGTCTCTGCAGCAACACCAAGCAGAGCCAAGAAACCGACAATGACGGCAATACTCATTGCAAAATTAAGTATATCGATATAAATCAGACCTCCAAGCAGTGCAAACGGCAGGGTAAAAAAGACAATAAGTGTCGGTATGAGTTTTTTAAGAGCCATAAATATAAGTAAAAAAATCATAATTAAAACCGCAGGTACTATCCAGATGATACGTGCCATGGCAGAATCGAGATATTCCGACTGTCCTGCCCACTCTATGTAGTAACCCGGATCGAACTTGATTGCATCTATGAATTTTTGTGCACCTTTTTTGTACTCTGTAGCACTTACGCCATCTTTTGGAGTGATATAGATGAAAGTAACAGGCTGTGCCATTTCACTTTTAATGACCGATGCACTCTCTCTGTAGGCAACTTTTGCCAAGCTTCCAAGCGGAACAAAGCCAAGTTTTGTTTTGACTTGAATATTACGAATAGACTCCAGACTTCTTCGCTCATCACCCTCTAGTCGCAGTGCGATAGGATAACGCTCCAAGCCTTTATACATAGTCGAAACCCGCATACCCCCGATTGCCAAGGCAGTGTACTCTAAGAGGGTCTCTTTTGTCATACCGTAACGGGAGAGTTTCTCCTCATCGGGAATGATGTCGATGTAATATCCGGCACTTGCCTGATCGGCAAAGACAGAGAGTGTTTTGTCATACTCTCTGAGTTTTGCTTCTATGGCTTTACCAAATTTTTGCAGACCTGCTGCATCCATACCGTAGAGTTTTATCCCTATTGGTGTTCGTATGCCGCTTAAAAGCATATCAATACGCCCACGAATTGGGTAGGTCCATGAGTTTGTAAGTCCCGGAATCTGCAGGGCTGCTTCCATCTCTTCACGCAGCTCATCATACGATTTTTTCTCTGGCCACTGGCTTTGTGGTTTGAGGGTAATGATGGTCTCAAGCATTCCAAGTGGAGCAGGGTCGGTGGCACTTCCTGCACGACCCGCTTTTCCAAAGACATTTTCAACTTCAGGGAAAGATTTTAAGATCTTGTCGCTGTTTTGCAAAAGTTTCTTGCTTTGGTCGATGCTGATACCGTAAGGAGTAACCGGCATATACATAAAGGTCTGCTCATTGAGCATTGGCATAAACTCCCACTTGAGACTTTTGTAAAGGGGGTACATATAACCGAGTGAGAGTAATACGGCAACAATCACAAGGTATTTGAGTTTGAGCCCATAGACGATGATTGGGTGGTAGAGCCAGATAAAGAATCTGTTGAGCGGATTTTTGGATTCTGGCAGGATGCGTCCTTTGACGAAAAATACCATCAAAACAGGTACAAGTGTGATGGAGAGAAAGGCTCCCGCTGCCATTGCAAAGGTCTTTGTAAAGGCAAGAGGCGTAAAGAGCAGCCCCTCTTGTCCGCTGAGTGCAAAGATAGGTAAGAATGAGACAACAATGAGTGCGAGTGCAAAAAAGATGGGACGCCCCACAAGTTGTGATGATTTGAGGATAATCTCTATACGCTCTTTATCACTTGGCATTCTCCCCTCTTTATGCTCAAACTTGTGCAGCATCTTGTGGGCATTTTCTATCATAACGATACTTGCATCGACCATTGCACCAATGGCGATGGCAATACCGCCAAGACTCATAATGTTTGAGCCGATACCAAAGAGCTTCATCAGCAAAAAAGTAAAACCGACCGTGAGTGGCAGGACAAGAATGACAATAAGTGAAGAGCGAAAGTGCATCAAGAAAAGCCCGATAATGACAACAACAATAATACTCTCTTCGATAAGTGTGTCTTTGAGTGTATCGACCGCTTTATCGATGAGCCCTGAGCGATCATATACCGTTGTTACATCAACACCATCGACTTTAAGCTCTTTCATTTTTGCTTTGACGCGCTGTATCATTGTGTAGACATCTTCGCCGTATCGAGCCATGACAATTCCACCGACAACCTCTCCCTCACCGTTTAAGTCAGCTAAGCCTCTTCGAGGTGCAGGCGTGAGTTCAACTCTGGCAATATCACCGAGTTTTACAGGAGTGCCGGCTTTTGTGGTGACGACAAGTTCTCTTATGTCGTCAAGATTTTTGATGTAGCCTTTGGCCTGCACCATCCACTCATAGCCGTTTTTGATTACAATGCGTCCGCCGGTGTCATTGTTGTTCTTTGCCAGCACTTTTTTGATATCTTCTATACTGAGGTTATAACGCACAAGGTTGTCATTGTTGATGGTTACTTGAAAGGTTGGGATAAAGCCGCCAATAGAAGCCACTTCACTCACGCCATCAACGCCCATAAGCGCATATTTGTAGTAGTAATCCTGCAGGGTTCTAAGCTCTGCAAGATTTTTTGTTTTTGAACTCAGCGCATACTCATAGACCCAGCCAACACCGCTGGCATCAGGTCCCAGCGCTACATCCATGCCCCGAGGAAGCTGTGACTGGATGGAGGCAAGCTGCTCCAAAACACGGCTTCTTGCCCAGTAGAGATCGGTTCCCTCTTTAAAGATGATGTAGATAAGTCCGTTTTCGTAGGTGGAATATCCACGAACCGTGTCGATATTTGCAATAGCCAAAAACTGCGCAACAAGCGGGTAAGTTCCCTGATCTTCAACAATCTCGGGAGACTGTCCCGCCCAGTTGATCTGTACGATTACCTGTGGAGGAGAGAGGTCAGGCAGGGCATCCAGAGGGGTATGGCGCATACTCCAGATTGAAGCGCCAACAAGCGCCAAAGCCGCCAAAAGAACGATAAATCTGTTTTTAATACTAAATGCGATGAGCTTTTCAATCATAATTTTTCCATTTTTTTAGTTTTGAAAATTATAGTGAGAGTTTGTGGCGGGTTTGTGGGAAGTTAGTAAACTTCGTCGTGAGAGCCAATATCAAGTAAAATGATTTCATCATTTACGATAATAAAATCAATAATGATTCTATACTCCATGTCTATAGAGATAGAGTGATACTCACTTAAATTACCTTGAAGTTTGTGGAGTCTAAGAGAAGGATGGTAGGGGTTTGTTTCAAGAAAAAAGATTGTTTTTTCATATTTTGAAAATATTTTCGGATGTTTTTTAAGAAATTTTTTTAATTTTTTTCCATAAATAGCGGTCTCAATGAGTTTATACATCAAGATCTTCTTGTAAACTTTTTATATGTTCCTCAGCACTTAAAACTCTATAGTTTCCTTTTTTATAATCTTCCATCACCTCACTATATGCCCTGTCAAGTTCCAAAGCACGTAGCTCTTTGTAGCGTTCTATATCCATCACGACATACTTTTTTTGACCACGAAAGTTGATGATGACCTCGTCCCATTTTTCAAGGAGTTCCCCAAAAAGGGAAACACCTCTTTTCTTTACTTCATTTGCACTGACTGTCATAAGAGTATCCTTTAGAGTACTTTTAAGAGTATTATAGCATTTCTATTGTTTGTTTTACAGATATTTATTTGTTTTAATCTACTCAATAGAGAAAATAAGATAAAGTATGCAGATAGATTTACTAAATATATGCATTTTTTTTTGCAATATGCAATATTTTTAAGATATTTATAGTTATTTCATTACAGTTTGAAATAAAAAGGATTTAAAATGAATGCGCCATTACCTATGAAAAAACTGTTGCCCAAAGAGCTTAAAGATTATTATTGGGCATATTCAGACATTTTACGTGACATTGGCATAAATGAATCTACGTATGATCAACGTATTATGGCATTTATGGCATTAAAACTTTTAATAGACAATAATAAACTCTGTTTTACCCTTGAGTATGATAATCACTTTGGGATGAAAGAAGATGTTTATCAGCGGTATAAAGCTAAAAATGCAAAAGAGACATTTTTAAATATTATACGCGATGTAGAAAAATTGGGCAGAGAAGAAAATCTGCACTATTTTCATCAAGAGAGTAAATATAATCCAGATAAGTCTAAAAATATTTTAACGTATCTTAATCATTATAAGACATTTGAGCTTGAAAGATACATAGTAGAACTGCCTGAAAAACATCTAAAAAATGTTTTGGATATCTATACTTATCAAGCAGATTTTACCAACTATCCTAAAGATGAGTATAAAGATCTCTATGAAAAAACAGTCTCACGTATGAAAAAAATGAGTGGTGATCTGACGGGACAGCATTTCACTCAAAAGTCCATCATTCATCTTATGTGTGAGATGGGGATACAGGGAATTAAAGAGAATGAAAAGCTAGCTATCTATGATCCGACATCAGGGACAGGAAGTATGCTTATGGAGTCGGCTGATTATTTTATGAAGCATACCAAAGTAAAAGAGATAGAGCTCTATGGACAGGAGATGCACGGTCAAACATGGTTGCTTTCTAAAATATTTTTAGAAATAACCAATCAACCAAACACCATAGCATATGGTAATACCCTGACAAATCCTGCTTTTGCGAATGGAATAAATGGTAATGATAATTTTGACTTCATCATAGCCAATCCGCCTTTCGGCGTTGATTGGAAGCATAATTATGATGAAATCATAGAAAACATGCAGAGTCAAAGATCTAATTTTTTTGTCGTAAGAGATGAAAAAACGAATAAGATAGTGACACCAAAAAAATCTGATGGGCAATTTTTATTTATGATGCACATTATCAATATAATGAAAAAAGAAAATAAACGAGGCAAAAGAGCAACAGCCGGAATTATAAGCTCATCGACGCTTATCAGTACGGGAAGTGCAACGAGTAGTGAAGCTAAAATTCGCAAAGCGATCTTTAAAGAACAGTTAGTCTCAGCAGTGCTAGAACAACCAAACTCTATGTTTACCAACACAGACATCATCTCTCATATATGGTTTTTAGATACGCTTGCAACCCAAAAGATTAAAATTGTAAAAGCAGATACAAAAGAGGAGTCACTTTTTATTCCTCATCCAAATGCACAAGACAAAATGAAACATGCGTACAGCCAAGCTAACATTAAAAAGCTCAAACGTTATTTGACAAACAAAACTGACAAACCTTATGTTTCAAAATCACTTAATTATGAGAGAACGGCTATAAATATATCTCAAGAGATAGGCTTTAAAGAAGATAATAAAGTTGAGAGTATAGATGCGCTTATGAGTGAACTTGACGGTTTGATGAAAAATATGTGCGATGAGTTTAATACTAACGGGCTGTTTGGATTTTAAGTATGGTTGGAACATTAGACAAAGAAGTTATAGAAAAATTTTTGGAGTTTCAGGAAAAGACAGGGAAACACAGTGAGCTTAGTATTGAAG
>Ga0256828_1000889_pt1 | contig 19403 bp, 13 predicted proteins | sample CV88metaG_FD_185993 | JGI IMG/M metagenome (GOLD analysis project Ga0256828, IMG submission 185993) | Hydrothermal vent microbial communities from East Pacific Rise, Pacific Ocean - CV88 | ecosystem: Environmental > Aquatic > Marine > Hydrothermal vents | place: Pacific Ocean: East Pacific Rise...
AAATGCTATGCTTGATGGTAAGATAAAATCTATGATAGTTATGGGTGAAGATATAGCACATATCCACCCAAATCAAAATAAGATAAATAAAGCACTAGAGAATCTTGAACTACTTATCACTCAAGAACTATTTATGACTCAAATTGCACAAAAATCAGATATAGTTTTTGGTGTAAAATCAGCCTATGAGAAAACTGGTGTTTATGTAAATGCGATGAGAAGATTACACCTATCTCAACCACTAGTTGAAAATGATCTTCCAGATGATTGGGAAGTTTTAAGAGATATAGAAAATAAGATCAAAGGTGAATTTTTGTTCAATAACAGCAATGATGTTTGGAAGCAAGTCAGAGTTGAAGCTCCATATAGATATGGTGGGGCTAGTTATCAAAAGCTTAAAAAGCATAGAAGTAAAGGGATGCAATGGCCAGTAGCAAAAGATGATACCCCTATATTACACCTTGAAAAATTCAACACCCCTGATGGGCTTGGAAAGTTTATCTATAATGGCTATAATTTAAGAGGGCAAATAAAAAAACTGGTTGAGAAAACTACATTTGATACATTTTATCTAACTACTGGAAGGATACTTATCCACTATAATAATGCCGCACAAACTATCCAGACACCAAAACTAAAAGATAAGCATAGTGAAGATATACTTTTAGTTTCTATTGAGGATAAAGATAAATTTAGTTCACAAAAAGTGATACTAAAATCACAATATGGGCAAACAAATCCACTTACAGTAAAATTTGTAAAAACTGTTAAGCCTCAAACACTATTTTGTAGCTTTCACCATGCTTCATCACACATAAATTATATTTTTGGTGATGAGAGTGATGTTAATACAAAAACAGCATTGTTTAAGTCTATAGAGGTAGAAATTGTACAATGTGTATAAATCAAAGCAAAAATAGGGTATAATGTAGTTATGACTAGAAGAAATTTTTTATTATTATCAGCATTATCGCCTATTATGGCAAAGGACTTTATAAAACAAGAGGGGGATATTTATCTTACTCATTATGATATGAAGGTCGCTTATGGACTCAAAAAAAGGCTCAAAAGACTCAAAAGATATGTTGGCTATGCCAATTTCAATATAATATCTTACGATAGAGCTTTATTCTATGGTAGAAACTACTCTTATATAGGGGCTTTTACCAAAGATGAACAAAATTTAGTAGAGAAGCTATTTTTTAGTGATCCAAGAGAGTTTAGTTTCTATGGTAAAAAAACAGTACCACAGCTAACATATACAGTAGATAAAAAAGATATTGTAAAGATACCGCACTCTGGGCATTTTGTTTATAAGGGTAAACCGCAAGATGATTATAATAGGATCATTAAAGATGTTGGTAATACACTTATCTTAACATCAGGTATTAGAAATGTTGTAAAGCAGTTAGATCTATATCTAAATAAATTAAATAAATATGACGGCGACTTGAAAAAAGCATCAAGAATCATCGCTCCACCAGCATTTTCATACCATACAATACACGATTTTGATATTGGTAAAAAAGGGTGGGGATATAAAAACTTCACACCAGCATTTGCTACAACAAAAGAGTTTAAAAAAATTATAAAATTAAAATATGTGGGTATAAGATATACCACAAACAATAAAGACGGTGTAAGATATGAACCGTGGCATATAAGGGTTATATAGTATGAAAATAAATAAGATAAAATTATCAGTTGCACTTTGTTGTGGACTGATATTTTTAAATGGTTGTAATCAATCAAATAGTGTATCAACTCCTAAAAAATCTGAAAAGAAACTTGATCATTCTACTAAAATAGTGGCTCAACCAAAAGATGAAGTAAAAGTTGAATCAAAAAAAGAACCTTTAAAAATAGATCAAGAGAAGAGTCAAACTAAAAAAGTAGAGTCTAAAAAGAGTATAGTAACAAAAACTAAAAAAGATAAAAAGATTGTAAAACTATCTCCTAAAAAAGAGAATAAAGTAAATAAAAGTAAAAAAAGTTGTGAAAGCAGTAAGATAAATTTAGATGATTTTAAATTTGACTTTATCAAAAAAGGGATCCAAGATGACAATACACTTTTAGTAGTGGGTGGTATTCAAGGTGATGAACCAGGTGGTTTTATGGCAGCATCACTTTTAAGTACTCACTATACTATTACTAAAGGATCTGTTTGGATAGTACCAAATCTTAACTTTTACTCTATCATTAAAAGAAGCAGAGGTCCCTATGGAGATATGAATAGAAAATTTGCCAATCTTCCAAAAAGTGATCCAGAGTATAAGATTATCCAAAGGATAAAAAGCTACATAAAAGATCCACATGTGAAGCTTATACTAAATCTTCATGATGGAAGTGGTTTCTATAGACCTATGTATATAGATAGATGGCATCAACCTTTAACATGGGGGCAAAGTAGTGTTATAGATCAAGAGTATCTATCAAATGTAGATAAGTACAAAGATACATACCATATCTCTGAAGAGGTTGTAAAACATCTAAATAAACATCTATTAAAAGCAGAAGATATATATAGAACAAAAAATACTCACACTAGATTTAACAAAACTTACGAAGAGAAAGAGATGTCTAAAACTCTTACATACTATGCTGTTATGCATGGGAAAGCTGCATTTGGTCACGAGACAAGCAAGTCACTAAATGTTGCACAAAGAGTTTACTATAAGATGTTAGCTATAGAGAAGTATATGGATATAATGGGGATAAAATATAAAAGAAAATTCCCACTTACACTAGATGGTGTAAAACATGCACTAAATGATGATATTAGTATCACATTTGAAGATACTCACATAAAAATGCCATTGGCAAATATAAGAGATATACAAAAATATTTCCCAATCAAACCTGATGGTGTTGTGAGTTATTTCCCAAGTAATCCACTTATAAAAATAATTAAAAATAAAAATATATACACAATATATTATGGAAATAGAAGACTTACAAGATTAGTTGCAGATTATTCTGAGCATATAAACTATACCACAACAGTACCTATGAAAATAGATGGTGTCCTAAAAGATGTAAAATTTGGTGACACTGTAAATGTGAAGAAAAATTTTCTAGTAGTAGATGAGAAAAAGTTTAGAGTAAATATTATTGGTTATACAAATAAATCTAAAATAGAAACAGATAAATTAGTATCTCAAGATATGTTTATAAAAAAATATTCTGTAGAGAAAAATGGAAAATTATATAGAGTTGAATTTTATAAAAAAGATAAATTTGCAGGTATGATTTTAGTAAACTTTGAGGGATAATCGGTTAATGATACAACAACAAATTTTAGATATTTTAGAAAAAAGAGCATTGATCATAGATGGTGCTATGGGTACACAACTTCAAACATATGAAGTACCAAAAGATGCTTGGCTAGATGATAAAGGGGTAGATCAAGAGGGTTGTAATGAACTTCTAAACGATACAGCTCCAGAAATTTTAAGTAAAATTCATAATGCCTATGCGATGAGTGGTGCAGATATGCTAAAAACTAACACTTTTGGTTCTATGCCATGGGTGTTGGATGAGTATGATATGGGTAGTCGTGCCTATGAGTTATCAAAAAAAGGTGCCCAGCTTGTAAAAGATATTTGTGATAAATATAGCACAAAAGATAAGCCTAGATATGTTTTAGGATCGATTGGACCTGGAACAAAACTACCAAGTTTAAAACATATAGATTATGATACTATGTATGATGGGTATAAGATCACAGCACAAGGTTTAGTAGATGGTGGTGTAGATGTTTTTCTTCTTGAGACTTGTCAAGATCCACTTCAGATAAAAGCAGCAATTCATGCACTAAACGATGTGGCACCCAATATCCCTGTGATGGTTAGTGTGACCATTGAATTAAGTGGTACTATGCTAATAGGTACAGATGCACAAACGATAGCCACTATCCTTGAACCTTTTAATATATTGTCTTTAGGATTCAACTGTGGTACAGGACCACAGCAAGTAAAAAAACACCTAAAACTTTTAAGTGAATACTCTTCTAAGCGATTATCTATCCATGCAAATGCAGGGTTACCACAAAATAGAGGTGGATATACTTTCTATCCAATGGGTCCAGATGAGTTTGCTTCTATACAAAAAGAGTTTTTAGATATAGATGGTATCTGCTTTTTAGGTGGATGTTGTGGTACAACTCCTCAACATATAAAAGCATTAGTTGATGCTACACAAAATATCACTCCAAAAAAACCTATAGGATCGCACCCTACATCTTTAGCTAGTTTATTTCAAACAGTAGAACTAAAACAAAATCCAGCCCCACTTTTAATAGGTGAGAGAAGTAATGCAACGGGATCTAAAGCTTTTAGAGAGTTACTAAAAGCTGAAGATTTTGAGGGAACATTAACTGTAGGTCAACAGCAGGTAAGAGCTGGAGCTCATATTATCGATGTAAGTGTTGGTTTTGCTGGTCGTGATGAGACTAAAGATATGGATGAAGTTGTATCTTTATATGCACAAAAGATACCATTGCCACTTATGCCAGATTCTACTCAGATACCAGCTTTAGAGAAAGCTCTAAAACTAATAGGTGGTAAACCTATATTAAACTCTGTAAATCTTGAAGATGGGATCGAAAGATTTGATCAGATTTGTCAACTTGCTAAAAAATTTGGTGCAAGTTTAGTTTGTCTAGTAATAGATGAAGTTGCTATGGCAAAAACAACTGCAAAAAAAATAGAGATAGCCCAAAGAATATATGAACGAGCTGTGAATCTACACGGACTAGATCCTTCAGATTTAGTTTTTGATATGTTGGTTTTCACAGTTGGAAGTGGTGATGATGAGTATCGAACAGCAGCTATTGAAACTATAGAAGCTATAAGAGAGTTCCAAAAAATGCATCCAGAAGTGGGTACCACTTTAGGACTTTCAAATATCTCATTTGGATTAGATAAAGATGCAAGGGTCTATCTAAATAGTGTATTTCTACACCATTGTGTAGAAGCAGGGCTTACTAGTGCAATTGTAAATGTAAAACATCTAATACCAATTAGTAAGATGAGCAAAGAGGATCTAAAAGTTTGTGAAGATCTACTTTTTAACAACCAAGAAGATGGTGACCCTCTATTTGCATTTATTGAACATTTTTCAAATATAGGTGCAGTTGAGCAACAAACAGATGATGAGTACAATAAACTTTCAGATAAAGAGAAAGTTATACAGCTATTAAAAGATGGAGATAAAGAGCGACTTATACCATTGGCCTTAAGCTTAAAAGATTCTATGCCTCCAGAGGTTATAGTAAATGAGTGGTTAATAGATGGTATGAAAGAGATAGGTGAGCTTTTTGGTTCTGGAATTATGCAGTTACCATTTGTACTTCAAAGTGCAGAGACGATGAAAGCTTGTGTAGATGTTCTAAATCCATATCTTCCTAAGATAGAGAAAGAGAGTGATACTGTTTTAGTTTTAGGAACTGTAAAAGGTGATGTGCATGATGTTGGTAAAAATCTTGTAGATATTATCCTGAGCAACAACGGTTTTAAAGTGATAAATATCGGTATCAAAGTTGGTATCGAAGATTTTATAGAAGCTGCAAAAGAGCATAATGCAGCTGCTATTGGTATGTCTGGACTTTTAGTAAAATCAACAAATGAGATGAAAGCAAACCTAGAAACTCTACAATCACAAGGATTAACTATACCTATTATGATAGGTGGTGCAGCACTTACAAAAGGTTTTGTAGATGATTTCTGTAGACCTATCTATGATGGTGCAATATTTTATTGTAGAGATGCATTTGATGGTGTTTTAGCTATGCAGCGGATTGAAAATGGTGGAGAGTTAGATACAAATATGCCAGCAGATCTAATAGTATATGATGAAGAGCAGAAAAAAGAAAAAATAGAGTTTGATAGCTCAATCCATACACCAATATTGTTAGAAAATAAACATAACTTTACCCCACCATTTTATGGTAGAAGAGATATGGCAAAAGATATAGATCCAAGTTTACCGTTTGAGTGGATAAATCATAGAATTTTATTTCGTCAAAGATGGGGATACAAAAAAGGGAAGCAAGATAAAGAGAAATTTTTAGCATATGAAAAAGATGTTGTTCAAAAGATATATGAGGAGCTAAAAGATCAGTTTTTAGCTGAAAATATCTTTGATCCTATTATGCTTTATGCTTATTTTCCGTGTAGATCAGAAGATAATAAGCTACATATCTATGATGAACAAAAAGAGAATATTATAGCTACATTGGAGTTTCCAAGACAGGGTGAAAAACCACATAGATGTTTAGCAGATTATTTTAAAAGTGATCAGTTTGATGTGGTTGCTTTTAGTTTTGCATCTTCTGGTCTTAAGATTACAGACTATGAACGAAAAATATATGATGAGGGTAATTTTAATAGATATTATCAAGTTCATGGTTTAGGTGTAGAACTTGCTGAAGCTTGTGCTGAGATGATACATAAACAAATAAGAATGGATCTAAATATAGTTGACAATGAGAAACCAACACTAAAAGATGTGAAAATGAAACAGTATCAAGGGTGTAGATATAGTCCAGGTTATGCGGCATGTCCAGATCTATCTTTAAATCGTACCATTTTCGATCTTCTAAAACCTGAAGATTATGGTGTATCTTTGAGTGAAACATACCAAATAGATCCAGAGCAAAGTACAGTAGCTATTATTGTACCAAACAAAGAGGCTAAATATTTTAATATTTAGTCTTTTTAACTACTAATGATTCTAATCCATACTGCTTTACTTTGTGAAGCTCAAACTTTTATAGAGAGATTAAAACTTAAAAAAACTAACTCCTCTCCAAAAATCTACTCAAATGAGACTATCATAGTTGCTATATCTGGAGTTGGTAAAGAGAATACAATATCTACATTACAATATGTTTTTGATCATTTTACTATATCTAAAGCTTACAATATAGGAGTTGCGGGTATTGGTAATAGTGGTATAAAAATAGGGGAACTTTTTTCTGTTATAGAGAAGCTAGATGGTATCAAACAAGCAAAACTAATATCTGTAGATAGACCCAAATTGCTATGTAAAGATACACAAAAAGATATACTTTATGATATGGAGGGAAACTATTTTTTAGAGTTTTGTTTAAACTATTTAGATATAGAGAATATATCTATTTTTAAAATAGTTAGTGATCATCTATCGGATAAAAAACTCTCAAAAGATTTTATTAAAAATCTAATTGCAAAACATAATTTAGTGGAAAAACATATAACTTATAATAAATAAAGCCTTTTTTAGATAAAATAGCCAATAAAAATTATAAAAGGGTAGGCAAGCAAAATGAAATTTGAAGATTTTGAAATCGAAGGTGAAGACTTCGCAGCAATGTTAGAGGAGAGTGAAAAAAGTACAGAAACTAATACAGTAACTGAGGGTGAGATTGTATCGATAAATGATAATAACTTTGTAGTAAGTATTGGTGGTAGAGAAGGTTCTATATACACTTCTGAGATCACAATTAATGGTGAAGTTAAGTATAAAGAGGGTGATAAAATCACTGTTATGGTTACAGGAACTAGAGGTGAAAACTTATCTTTATCTTACAAAAAAGTTATACAAAAAGAGTTATTTGATAAATTCTATGCAGAGCATGGTGCAGAACCAGAAAATGTAATCGTAGAGGGTACAGTTATATCTGTTAAACCTAGAGCTGGTTTTGTTGTTCAAGGTGATGATGGTATGGAATATTTTATGCCAATGGCACAAGGTTTCCTAAAAGCAGTTGGAGCAGTTGGTAAAAAGATCAAAGCTGTTGTATTAAAAGCTAAACCAGAAACAAATAGTATAGTTATCTCTAGAAGAAAACTAATCGAAGAGACTCAAAAAAATAGAGAAGAGAAAATTCTTAAACTTATGGAAGTAAATGAACCAAAAACAGGTGTTATTAAAAAGATCACATCTTATGGTATGTTTGTTGACTTAGGTGGAATCGATGGTTTAGTAAACTACAACGAGATCTCATACAAAGGTCCAGTTAACCCATCTGCATACTACAAAGAGGGTGAAGAGGTTGTAGCTGTAATTAAATCTTACGATAAAGAGAAAGGTCACCTTTCATTATCTATAAAAGAAGCTTTACCAAATCCTTGGGAAGAGATGAGAGATGCATTAGAAGTTGGTGATACAATCACTGTAACAGTATCTAACTTCGAATCATATGGTGCATTTGTTGATCTTGGTAACGATATAGAGGGTCTTTTACATATCTCTGAAATCTCATGGGATAAAAATGTTAAAAATCCAAAAGATTACTTAGAGATTGGTCAAGAGATCAATGTTGAAGTTATCGATTTAGATTGCGATAAGAGAAGATTAAGAGTAAGTTTAAAATCTTTACAACCAAAACCTTTTGAATCTTTTATAAAAGAGCATAAAGTTGGAGATATAGTTAAAGGTACAGTTGCTACATTAACTGACTTTGGTGCATTTATAAACCTTGGAAGTGTAGATGGTTTACTTCACAACGAGGAAGCATCTTGGGAATCTAACACAAAATGTAAAGATATGTTCAAAAAAGGTGATGAAGTAGAAGTTAAAATCATTAAAATTGATAGAGAAAAAGAGAATATCTCTTTAAGTATCAAAGCACTTCAAGAATCACCAGCTCAAAAATTTGAAAATGAGCATAAAATTGGAGATATTATCAAATCTACAGTAAAAGATATTAAAGATTTTGGTGTATTTGTTAAACTTGAAGATAACCTTGATGGACTTATCAGAAAAGAGGATCTACTTAAAACTGAAGAGGGTGAAGAGGAGATCAAAATTGGTGATGAGATCGAAGCTGTTGTTGTAAATATCGACAAGCAAAGAAATAGAGTAAGATTATCTGTAAGAAGATTAGCTTCTCAAAAAGATAGAGATATATTAAAATCAGTTAATGACACATCATCTATGACTTTAGGTGATGCACTAGCAGGAAAATTAAAATAATAACTTTCTGTTAGAATTGGAGAAAACAATGAATAAACCTACAATAGTAGTATGTGACCATATCCACGAAAGTGGATTGGACATATTAAAAAATACTAGTGATATAAATTATGTTTATGCAGCAGATATTGATAAAGTAGCCCTTTTAGATGTTGTCAAAGATGCTGATGTATGTATCACTAGAAGCTCAACAGATATTGATGAGACTTTTTTAAATGCAGCTGTTAATCTTAAAGCTGTTGTAAGAGCTGGTGTTGGTGTTGATAATGTAGATATTGATGGTTGTAGTAAACGTGGTGTTATAGCTATGAATGTACCAACTGCAAATACTATAGCAGCAACTGAGCTTACTATGACACATATGTTATCGTGTATGAGAAAGATGCCTTATGCTCACTCTCAACTTAAGGATCAAAGAATCTGGAAAAGAGAAGATTGGTATGGTCAAGAGCTTTATGGTAAAAAATTAGGTGTAATTGGATTTGGTAATATTGGACATAGAGTTGCTCTTCGTGCTAAATCTTTCGAGATGGATGTTGTTACATACGACCCATATATCCCATCATCTAAAGCTACAGATTTAGGTGTAGAATATACTGAAAATTTCGATGATATTTTAGCATGTGATATTATCACTATACATACACCAAAAAATCACGAAACATTGAATATGATCGATGAGGAACAAATTGCTAAGATGAAAGATGGAGTTATCCTGATCAACTGTGCAAGAGGTGGATTGTACAATGAAGATGCACTATATAACAATCTAAAAAGTGGAAAGATCCATATGGCAGGTATCGATGTATTTAACAAAGAACCAGCTACAGATCATCCACTTTTAGATCTTGACAATGTAACAGTAACTGCACACCTTGGAGCAAATACAGTAGAATCTCAGTACAAAATTGCAACTCAAGCTGCAAACAATGCCATAAAATCTGCAAGAGGTATAGGGTATCCACATGCACTAAATCTTCCAATAGATGAGTCAAAAATACCATCGTTTGTTAAGCCTTATTTAGAGCTTACTCAAAAGATGGCATTCTTGATAGCTCAGATGGATAAAAGTGCAATAGAATCTATAAAAATAGAAGCTGAGGGTGAGATAGCTGATTATCTTGATTCATTAGAAACATTTGCAATAGTGGGTGCTTTAACACACTCTATGTCAAATGAGAAGATAAATTATGTAAATGCAACTTTTATAGCAAATGAAAAAGGGATCAAAGTAGATTCTTCAGTTCATACAAATACAAGTGCTTATAAAAATCAAGTTACAGTAAAAATCACTACTAAAAATGGTGTAAATATCACTAGTGGTACTATATTTGATGAAGAGGTTCAAAGAATTATTAAGATAAACGATTTCTTAATGGATATTGAACCATCAGGTAAAATGATACTTTTAACAAACTCTGATGTACCAGGTGTAATAGGTAGTGTAGGTAGCATACTAGCAACTGACAATATCAACATAGCTGACTTTAGATTAGGTAGAAGTAAAGATGGTGCATTAGCTGTTATCATTGTAGATGAAGATGTATCAAATAGTACTTTAGAAAAGTTACAAAATTTAGAAGCTGCAAAATCAGTTTCTTATGCACAAATATAGGAGATCGATATGGCACTAGGGATGAGTGATTTAAAAAAAGGTTTAAAAATAGAGGTAGATGGTATACCATATAGAATTACAGATTATGCACATGTAAAGCCTGGTAAAGGTGCTGCATTTGTAAGATGTAAGATAAAAAACTTTTTAAATGGAAAAACTATAGAGAAAACTTTTCATGCAGGTGATAAGTTTGAAACACCAGATCTTCAACAAAAAACTATGCAGTTTTTATATGATGATGGTGAGATGTTACAGTTTATGGACACAAATACATACGACCAAATCGGTCTTACATACGATCAAGTAGGTGATACTGAAAAATGGATCATAGATGGTATGAATGTAGATATGATGTTCTATAACGGTAAAGCTATCACAGTAGAAGCACCAGCTACAGTTGAGATGAAAATTGTTGAGACACCACCTAACTTTAAAGGTGATTCTCAAGGTGGTAAAAAACCAGCTACACTAGAGTGTGGTGCGGTTGTACAGATACCATTTCATCTTTTAGAGGGTGATATTATCAAATGTGATACTAAAACTGGGGATTACCTAGAGAAAGTAAAATAGTAAAAACTGGACTTTTAAAAGTCCAGTTTTTATCTTAAATATATCTATATATCAAACAACTCCGTACTCATATATCTTTGTGCAGTGTCGCACAATATTGTCACCACTTTTTTATCTTTATATTTACCACTTATATAGTTTGAAGCCCAAACATTAGCTCCAGAAGAGATACCTATAAGCAACCCCTCTTTTTTTACTAACTCTCTTGCCATATCTATAGCATCTTGATCACTCACTTTTACTATCTCATCATATATAGTTCTATTTAATGTATCTGGAATAAATCCAGCTCCAATACCTTGGATCTTATGGGGTGATGCTTCCTCTCCGCTTAAAACTGCACTATTGGTTGGCTCTACTGCTACTATCTTTACATTTGGTAGTTTTTCTTTTAGAATTTTTCCTATACCACTTAGTGTTCCCCCAGTTCCTACAGATGCTACAAATATATCTATATCATCCCCCATAGTTTCCAATATCTCTTGAGCTGTAGAGTTTTCATGTGCTTTTGGGTTGTTTGGATTTGAGAATTGATCTAGCATAATAGTATGCTTATCATTTTCTACCATCTCTTTTGCTTTTTCTATAGATCCTTTCATACCTAAGTCGCTTGGTGTAAGCTCAATATTTGCTCCAAATATCGCCATAAGTTTTCTTCTCTCTATACTCATAGATTCTGGCATAGTAAGGGTAAGTTTTATACCCAAAGATGCACAAACACTAGCAAGTGAGATACCAGTGTTTCCGCTTGTGGGTTCCACTATGTGTGTATCTTTTGTGATAATTCCATCTTTTATAGCTTGAGTTATCATATGCATACCAACTCTATCTTTTACCGAACCTGTTGGGTTCATAAACTCACATTTTGCATATATATTTTTGTTTATATTGTTTAGTTGTATTATAGGTGTATTACCTATAATTTGTGTTATATTTTTTGCTATATTCATCTGTTTTCCTCTAATCTTTTTATCTTAAAACTTCTTCTATGTAGATCGCAATATCCATGCTCTATTATAGCATCTATATGTGCTTTTGTACCATAACCTTTATGTTTTTCAAAGCCATAGTTTGGATAGTTTGATGCTATATCTACCATATACCTATCTCTACTAACTTTTGCTAAAATAGAAGCAGCACTAACTTGCGGTATTGTTGCATCTGCTTTTATCATAGATTTTATACTATCTATCCCAAATGTGGTATTGCCATCCATTAAAAAGTTTGTGGTATCTAGGTGTTCCATGATCTCTAAAATTGAGTTTTTCAAACAAACAGAAAGTCCCAATCTATCTATGGTATCATTTGATGTAAAAACTATATGGTAGCTACTATTCTCTTTGATTATATCAAACAATCTCTCCCTTTTTTTCTCTGTGAGTTTTTTTGAATCGTTTAGTCCATCTATATTTTTTGTAAGTATTACACCAGCAACCACCAAAGGACCAGCAAATGGTCCCCTACCAGCCTCATCTATACCACATAATCTATCATTCATATAAGCTCCTATATTTATATTATAAATCTATTATATATCCTCTACCTTGAATATTTTTAATTATATCTTTATTTTTTAATTTTGATTTTACCCTTTTAATCATAGCTCTTAAACTATCCATACTCATATTTTTCTCTGTATATACAATATCTTCTATCTTGCTATATGAGACTATATTTTGTCTATTATCTAATAAAAGTTTAAATAGTATATACTCTTTTTTTGTATAGTTATTCTCTTTAAAATATATATCTATATCTTGAATATTTAGTTTATCTATTTTTATTTTTAACTCTTCTATAAAAAATGGTTTCTTTATAAAATCTATGCAACCTAATTCATATGACAAAGTCAAGCTATTTAAATCATTGTTTGAGGTTATCATTATAACATTTGCTGCTGGATTTGATTCTTTGATTAGTTTTAGAAGTTTTAAGCCAGATATATTTGGTACATTTATATCTAAAATATACAACGAATACAGATGGTTATCCAATATTGGTAAAAGATCTGCACCATCGGTAAAACTATCAACACTATATGAAGATAGTGTTAGTACCTTTGTTATAGCTTTGTTAAGCGATATATTATCCTCTAATAATAAGATTTTCATCTATATTTTATCCTTTATACATATAAAATTGTATTTGAATATAGTACCATGTTCACTAGTAGATTTTACATATCTACTTATATTGTATTTTTTAGTTATATCATATACTATATTCAAACCTAAACCACACCCACCTGTAATATCATTTTCTCTATAAAATTTATCAAATATTTTATCTAGATCTTTTATAACTTTACCATATGTTTTTATAGTTAATATATTATCAACAACTTGTATATATATCGTTTGGTTTTCACTATATTTTATACTGTTTGATAAATTATTATCTATTAGTCTACTTATCTCCTCTTTTGATATATCTATGTAACATTTACCTTTGGATGTATAGTTTAAGATCTTATTATTTGCTGTAGCTATTGAATTAAAATAGTTTATTCTATCTTGCACAATATCTTTTAGAGATAATATCTCGCTATTGTAGTGTATATTTTTTTGTTGAATTGAGATATATTTCATATCGTTATATGAGTGAAATAGAGTTTTTACAGCAGTGTATATCTCTTTGTTGTATTCATCATTACCTTTCTCAATTATCTGTAATTCATTATTTAATGATATTACATTAAGAGGTGTTATGATCTCATGCATAGCATTATTTATAAAGTTTGTTTGATACTTTAATCTTAACTCTTTCTCTCTTATCTTATTTAATATCACTATAGCCAATGTCCCTACTATTGCTATAAATAGCATAAGAACTTTTAGATAAAATATCTCATCATAATATGATGTTTCATCAATAATAATAGAGTATATTATATTTGTGTTTGTATCGATAGTACTTTTAGTAGCTAAATATATTTGATGCAGATGTTTATAATCTTCATAGCTATTTTTTTGATAGATTAGTTTATGTTGCAATTTATTGTTTATGTTTGATATTATTGTAAAATTCTTTTTAAATTCATCCAAAGACTCTTTGTATGGTTTAAAATCTTTTAGTAAAAAACTATTTATATGCCCAGTATCAAGCACAATATATGCTTTTGCATCTAATATATGTTTATGTTGATCTATAACATCTCTTAACTCTTTTACATCATCACTTATATCTGGATAGCTATAGCTAATTTGCAATAAATTCTTTCCAATATATCCATCTGTAAAACTTAAAAATTTTTTTGACGATTTCTCAAAAAGTGGACTACATACACCTATAGTACCCTCTTTTTTATGTCGATCAAATAACTCTTTTGCAAATGCAAGATTAAATCCTAAGTCAGGCTTATATGTAGTGTTTTGTATAGTTAAGTTTTTATCGGCAATATAGATGTTGTAAAGTATCTCTTTTGAGTTATTGTTTATTTTACTACTTATATTAGATAGATTAATATCTAATATATTATCGTATCTTTTTAATATATTCTTTACCTCTTTATGTTTTTTGATCAGTATAGGTTTTTGGATATAGTACTGATGCAATAGTTTAGATAATATATCGCTTGTTTTTGATTTTATTTGACAAAACAATAGCTTAGTATCTTTTTCATGATTTAATTCTATATTTTTTAATAATATATTATATCCTACTGTTGTTACTAGTAAAAAAAATAAAATAACAGCATAAATATATATAGAGATCTCTTTTTTATATGACTTCATATGATTATTCTAACATAAAATTTAAAAATTGTATACAAAATAATTTATTTGACACTATTTTGACATAACTTTATGTTACAATAATATAATTTTAAAATTAGGAGAAAAATATGATAAAATTAAATAATATTACATTAAGCTTAGCAGCAGCTGCATTACTTAGTGTAGGATTTACAGGGTGTGGTAGTGATGATGATAGTTCAACATCTTCATCTACACAAACAGGAACATTTGTAGATGCTCCAGTTGCTGGATTGCATTATATAACAGCTACACAAGATGGATATACAGATGCAAATGGTAGTTTTAAATATGTAGCAGGTGAAACAGTTGAGTTTAAACTTGGTACATTATCTTTAGGAAAAGGTACAGCAGGAGCATTAGTTACTCCATATACTATTGCAGATAACAATGATACTGCAACAAATATAGCACTACTTCTTCAAAATTGTGATGCAAATAGATCAAATAGTGATGTATTGGATTTATCAAATTTAAAAGATTGTACTTTGTTATCAGATATAAATTTAAGTGTAGATCCAGTAGATATGGAAACTAAAGTATCAACTCTTTTAGCAATACCAGATTTTAAAACTTTAGTAGATACAAATACTACTTTAATAGATCATACTCATGCATTAACTAATATGAATGAATATATTACTGAACACTCAACAGAATATAATAAAGAGTTTACAGTAGATTATCTAGATGGGAAAACATTGTATAGACAATATGTAGATCTTCCTACAGAACCAGTAGAAACTATAGCTTTTGATCTTAATACAACTACTTCATTTACAGATGAAAATGTAGATCCAGCAGTTACAAGAGATGATGCTTATGCAGCAATGGATGGTATGATAAGAATAGAAGATGGAAAGTTATATGAATATACTACTGATGCTGGATCATATAATGACGGTGTAAATATCTATACAATCACATCTATAGATGATGATAAAATAGTATGTAGCGTACAGATACCAGAGGGTACTACTACAGTATATTTTTATTTTGATGAAGCAAAAGCTCAAGCAAACTCAATTTCAGTTGAAAATGGTTTTGGAGCAGATTGGTTAGACAATAGAATAATGTGGAGTGTTGGAGATGATGAAGGAGATTTTTTTCAAGCAACATTTGAGTTTAAAGATGGTAAAAATACAGCTCAAATAGGTTTAATAGATACTATTACAGCTCCTATATTTAACAATGATTATAATGTAACAGATGGTACTATTATAGTTGATGAGATAGGTGGAGAAAGAGATGATGGTACAGTAAAACAAGCCGATGATTCTGATAGATACCAAAAATATAAAATATATAGTATCGATGGAACTAAGATCATTACTTGTAATGATGATGCTTCAGTATTAGAATGTAGTTCTACATCTAATAATTATCAAGCATTTTTTACAGATAAAGCAGATGCACAAGCTTATTTAGATAGCTTACAATAATCTATTATACTCCTAAGATCTTTACTTGGGAGTATCTTTTTTCGTTTTCATAAATATTTTATGATATAATATATTTATGAAAACTCTACAAAAACTACCAATAGGTATACAAACATTTTCAAAAATAAGAAATGGTGACTATTTATATATAGATAAAACTAAAGAAGCATATGATCTTATAGAAAGTGGAACTATATTTTACTTCTTATCTCGCCCTAGAAGATTTGGTAAGTCTTTGTTTTTATCTACACTACAATCTATCTTTGAGGGTAAAAAAGAGTATTTTAAAGACCTTTATATCTATGATAAGTGGGATTGGGAAGAGAAATATCCAGTAATTAAATTAGATTGGAATATGAAATTACAAACTATAGATGATCTAAATGATAGGCTAAAAGAGACACTAAAAGACAATCAAGATAGACTAGATGTAAAATGTCCAGATGATATTAGCTTACATATCTGTTTTGAAAGATTAATAAAAGAGACATATAAAAAATACAATTCCCAAGTAGTGGTATTAATAGATGAATATGATAAGCCAATATTAGATGTAATAGACAATAAACCTCAAGCAAAAGAGCATAGAGAGTATATAAAAGGCTTATACACTATATTAAAAGGTTGTGAAGAGTATATACAATTTTGTTTTCTTACAGGGGTTTCAAAGTTTTCAAAAACTTCAATTTTTTCTGGTTTAAATATGATAGAAGATATATCTTTAAATCCAGATTTTGGAAATATATGTGGATATACCCAAGAGGATATAGATACAACTTTCCAACCATATCTAAAAGATGTAGATCCAAATAGATTTAGAAACTATTATAATGGATATAACTTTCTAAAAGACCCAGTTTATAACCCTTTTGATACTTTACAATTTATAGCAAATGATAATATTTACGATAATTACTGGTTTGAGAGTGGTACTCCATCGTACCTTATAAAACTAATTAAACAAAATAACTACTTTTTACCAAAACTGTCAAATATAACTATAGGGAAAGAACTTCTTTCAAGCTTCGATATAGAAAATATAGATCTAGAGGTGTTACTATACCAAAGTGGGTATCTTACAATAGAGAGTATGAAAGAGAAAAGAAGAGGTGGTTTTGAATATAGACTTAAAATCCCAAATCTTGAAGTAAAACTATCTCTAAATGATTTTATTATAGATTATCTATATAAACAACAAAGTGATAAATCAAAATTTCAAGATGATCTATATGATGCACTATATGATGCAGAGTTAAATATGTTTAAAGATACTTTAGTATCTTTATTTGCCTCAATACCATACAACAACTACACAAAAAATGATATATCTAAATATGAGGGATTTTATGCAAGTATAGTTTATGTTTACTTACAATCTTTAGGATTGGATATAATAGGTGAAGATGTAACAAACCTAGGACGAATTGATCTTACTATAAAAATCAATGATATTATATATATCTTAGAGTTTAAAATAGGATCTAATGACGCACTACAACAAATAAAAGAGAAAAACTATGCACAAAAGTATATCTGTGAACAAAAAGATATTTATCTAATAGGCATTAACTTTGATAAAGATAAGAAAAATATAGGTAATTTTGAATGGGAGAAGGTATAATGAGCTTACAAAAACTACCAATAGGTATACAAACATTTTCAAAAATAAGAAATAGTGACTATTTATATATAGATAAAACTAAAGAAGCTTTAGATTTAATAGAAAGTGGAACTATATTTTACTTCCTATCTCGCCCTAGAAGATTTGGTAAGAGTCTGTTTTTATCTACACTACAATCTATATTTGAGGGTAGAAAAGATCTTTTTGAAGATCTATATATCTATGATAAATTGGATTGGGAAGAGAAATATCCAGTGATAAAGCTTAGTTGGGCTGGGGGATTTCAAACTATAGAAGAGCTAAAAGAAAGATTAAGTAAAATTTTACAAGATAATCAAAAAAGATTAGAAATAAAATGTGATAATCAAAATCTATTTAGTTGTTTTGAAGAGTTGATACAAAAATCTAATGAAAAATATAATACACAAGTAGTAATATTAATAGATGAATATGATAAACCAATATTAGATGTTATAGAAAATATAGAACAATCAAAAATAAATAGAGAATATATAAAAGGATTATACTCTTTATTAAAAGATAATGAACAATATATAAAATTCTGCTTCCTTACAGGGGTATCTAAATTTTCAAGAGCTAGTATATTTAGTGGTTTAAATATGATAGAAGATATATCTTTAAATCCAGATTTTGGAAATATATGTGGATATACCCAAGAGGATATAGATACAACTTTCCGACCATATCTAAAAGATGTAGATCCAAATAGATTTAGAAACTATTATAATGGATATAATTTCTTAAAAGATCCAGTTTATAATCCATTTGATACACTGCTTTTTATTAAAAACCACTGTATGTATGATAACTATTGGTTTGAATCTGGTACTCCATCGTATCTTATAAAACTAATTAAACAAAACAACTACTTTTTACCAAAACTATCAAATATAGTAATAGGAAAAGAATTACTTAGTAGCTTCGATATAGAGAATATAGATCTAGAGGTACTACTATACCAAAGTGGGTATTTAACTATTGATAAAGTTATGATAGATGAAGATTTAGACTTTATAGAGTATAAACTAAAAATACCAAATAAAGAGGTAAAAAGCTCTTTAAATAACTTTATACTAAATCAACTATATAAACAAACCCAAACTATACCAAAGCAAAGAAGTATGATAAAAGCTTTAAAATCAGCTAATTTAGAAGCTTTTAAAACTTCACTTGAAACTGTATTTTCTAATATCCCTTACAATAACTATACAAAAAATGATATATCTAAATATGAGGGATTTTATGCAAGTATAGTTTATGTTTACTTACAATCTCTTGGTCTTGAAATAATAGGTGAAGATGTAACAAATCTAGGACGAATTGATCTTACAATTAAAATAAATGATATTATATATATCTTAGAGTTTAAAATAGGATCTAATGATGCCCTAACTCAAATCAAAGAGAAAAACTACCATCAA
>Ga0256828_1000890_pt1 | contig 19383 bp, 23 predicted proteins | sample CV88metaG_FD_185993 | JGI IMG/M metagenome (GOLD analysis project Ga0256828, IMG submission 185993) | Hydrothermal vent microbial communities from East Pacific Rise, Pacific Ocean - CV88 | ecosystem: Environmental > Aquatic > Marine > Hydrothermal vents | place: Pacific Ocean: East Pacific Rise...
AAAAACTGGCAATAGCGCTATTGCTCGAAATCGAAAAAATATGATATATAGACTATATCTTAGAATAATTAAAAAACTGGCAATAGCGCTATTGCTCGAAATCGAAAAAATATGATATATAGACTATATCTTAGAATAATTAAAAAACTGGCAATAGCGCTATTGCTCGAAATCGAAAAAATATGATATATAGACTATGTATTATTTATCTTCTTATATATTAGAATAATTAAAAAACTGGCAATAGCGCTATTGCTCGAAATCGAAAATATCTGATATATAGACTATATATCATTTATCTTCTTATATATTAGAATAATTAAAAAACTGGCAATAGCGCTATTGCTCGAAATCGAAAAAATATGATATATAGACTATATATCATTTATCTTCTTATATATTTAACACAGCAAATGCATTTTATAAAATAAATAAAATAGAGGCTATAATGCCTCTATTTTATTTTGAAGTTCTGTTAATTCACTCTTAAAATAATCTCTGTAAATTCTAGGATATTTTGCATATCCGCCTTTACCAAATTTATCTTTCATATGATGAATAACATCTTTCATATTACCACCATTAAATTTTAACGATCTCTTAATAAGTTTATCTAAATTAGGTTCTCCTCGATCAGCTGAGGAAATCAACTCACTTAGGAGACTACTAAATTCTCCTTTATAACTACCTCGATGTTCATTAATTGCTAATGCAATTAATTCTATTTCTTCATCATTAAATTTTTGCAAATATGGGATTTTACGTTTCCTTACAAATTCAGCGCCTAATTCGTGATGCTTATCTCTATTAATTGAATCAGAGAATACATCATGCAATAAAGATGCTGTAATAATTAATTCTTCCGAAATACCTAAATTTAATTTCGCATTCATTTTTAATGCTAAATGCATAACCTCTTTCACATGGTTTAGACCATGTGAATTTCTAATATTATCGCCTTCTATTTCTTGATAGAAAGGTGATACTTGCTTCAATAAAATATTCATTTTGTCTCCTTATGATAATTTTATTTCTATCCTAAACGCATGTAATTATTATAATAGAAATAATAACTAAAATAAAAAGGAGACTAAATGGATATAATTTATAAGTCTGATTGGGATTCATTGAAATTAATGTCTCCTTTATGGCAGAATTATAATGGTAGTATTGGATTTGAAGATAGAGATTTAGCTGTACTCGATTTAGGAAATGTTGTCGCTCTTCCTAAATTTTTTGTACAGAATAATAAGAGTGTGTTAGCAAGCACTCAATTAGGTGCAAATTTAATACTATATAATGAATCAACTAAAAATGATCGATTAAATACAGGAGAAAAATTAAAAATTTTTAAAACTGATATTGTACCTCGTGATGAACAAGTTGAAATATTTAATAAAATTCGTGAATTAAAAGAAAATAATTTACCAATTCAAGGATTAATTGTAGCCGCGCCTGGATTTGGTAAAACAATTGTATCATTAAAAACTGTAGAATTAGTGCAAAAAAAGACTTTAATTATTATTCCAAATGATGTGTTAGAAGGTCAATTTATTGATTCAACTATTCAATTCACAAATTTAGAAAGAGATGATATTGGTGTAATTCAAGGTGGTTCAATAAATAATATTATCAAGCAAAATATTTTCGATAAAGATATAGTAGTTGTTAAAATACAATCATTATATGCCCAATTAAAAAATAATAATTTAAATATATTATATGATTTATATTCTTGTTTTGGTTTAGTTATATATGATGAAGCTCATATTGGTAATGCAAGTGACGGTTATAGCAAAACAGGAATAATGTTTAAAACTGATAATATTTTAAGTTTAACTGCTACTCCTTATCGATCTGGCATAAATGATTTTATATTTAAAAATAATACTGGACCAGTATTATATTGGAGTGAGCATCAAAATTTAATTCCTGAGATATTTTATCATAATGGTTTTATTGAATTCACTGAGCAAGAATTAAATAAATTAAGAAGTTTAATGCATGATTATGTTTTATTTATGGCAACTTTAAATAGTATATTAACAACAAAAAATGTTTATTTTGAATGGATTGCTAATTGGGTTGAATACCGTTATTCTCAAGGTTATGAAGTAGCAATTTTATTTAGCACAAATAAAATGGTTGATAAATTAGGTAAAATACTAAAACGACGAGGATTAGATATTGGTATTATAATTGGTGATACTAAGAAAAAATTAGAAAAAGTTGAAGAATATATTCATGTTGGTGATTATAGGAAATTACTTAATAAATACAATGAATTATTCCCTAGACGTAAATCAACTTTAGCTTTAAAATATTTAAAAGATGATGTCTCAAAAATAAAAATAACAGTTAAAGCAAAAGAAGATATTTTAAAATATAATAAAGTATATGAAGATGAAATACATATATTTAAAACGGAAGTTAATAATTTAACTGAACGTGAAATAATGAAACAAAAAAAGATTATTGTTTCAAATTTCAAATTTTTAAGTGCTGGATTTGATAAAAGTTCTTTATCATGTATTATATTTGGATCAATAATTATGGGTAAAGTCCCAGTTATTCAATCACTAGGAAGAATTGCAAGATTAGATAAAGATAAAAGACAAGATATAGTAGCTCATTTTATGTTTCCTCATATTTATACTGAATGGTTTAATCAGAATATTCATATTCTTACACGCAATATTCAAACACAATATCCTAGTAAATTTCATTATGAAGGATTTGATTTTGGTAACTCGTAATATAATAAATGATTTATATAATATATATTTAAGTGTTATATATTATATAATAAATATTCAATTATTAATTAAAATGATTAAATATAATGAATTATATGAAACATATTTAATTTATATAATTCATTTATTGAATTCATATTATAAATATAGAACAATTAAAAAAGAGAAAGAATTAATTAAATATTTTATGTTATTTCAAGAATCTATGTTAAAAGATAATTATTTGGATACAGAAGCAATTAATTCAATTAATTTATTAACCCAAATTGTATTACACAATGAACAATTTAATGATAAAATAAAAGATAAAATAACTAATGTATTACAGAAGTTAAGTTTACAACTTAATCATGAATATTATTTAGATGAACGTCAAATAAAACATTTATTGAATTTAAAGGAGTATAATATGTTTTGTCCTGTCTGTGGAACATATAATGATTATTCTGTAACTTGCAAATCATGTGGCAGTTTATTATGAGCTACCCATGTTATGTATGTTCAGATAGAGGAGAGCCTGTTAATGATATTTGTCAGGTTTGTGGTGCTGTAAAAAATAAAAAAGCAGTTAATAATATAAATGTTAATTTAATTAACAAAATAGACAAAATAAAAACATTTTTAAAAAAGGATAAATAATGGAAGAAAAAAAAGATATTGAGCAAATTAAAGATGAGTTAAAAGCAGCTGATAATGGTCTTAGTGATGAGGTAATTGAAAAAGCAGCTGAAGGTATTGAAGATATGACAGAAGAAGAATTACAACGTGAAGCAAATAAATTAAAAGCTATTAAATTACTAATGAATAATGAATTATTAACAATGGCATTTATTGGTGTAATTCAAAGAGCTGAGCAAGTTGCACGTATGACAGGGGAAAACCAATATGTTGTAAATATTGATAATGGTGTTGCTTTCTTCCCAGAAGAAAAATTTAAAGAATTAAGTGACCAAGCAGTTGAAGGATTTAAAAAATATTTACTTGAGCAAGATAGTAATATTTCAGAAGAAGAAATTGAAAAAAATTGTGAAATTTATCGTTTAACTTTAATTCTTCATAAAATTGATGCATCTATTTTTGAAGAAAAAGAAGCAGAAGCAGAAGCAGAAGCAGAAGCAGATAAGGAATAAACATGACAGTAATTGGAATTGATATAGGATACAGTTCCAGCAAAATTATGTATAATAATGAATACTTTAAAGTTCCAACTTCCATATCGTTTGCACATGATATGGGAGGAATTGATTTTGGGGAAAGTACAATATATAATTTTGAAGGAGAGGCTTATCACGTAGGAGAATCTGCTACAGATGAATCATTTACAACTACAGATTATACATTTCTTTATAAATTTGCACCTTTGATTATTTTTCATATTATTAAAAAATTAAATATTCAAGGACCTGTTGAAGTTAGAACTGGTTTAGCATTAAGTGATTGGACAGAAAGAGAATCTTTTCGTGAAAGAATTAGTACAATTAATATTAATGATGAAATTTTAAATTTAACAGCTATTTTAGTTGGACCACAAGGAGATGGAGCATATCGTTCTTATATTACAGATAACAATCTTTTTGATCAAATACCTGAAACATTTAGTGTTATTGATATTGGATATAGAACAATTAATTTTCTTTATTATGAAAATGGTATTGCACATCAAAATAAATGTAAAGGTTTTCCAGGTCATGGTGTAGTAAGTATAATGAAAACATTTACAAATTTTCTAGAATCTGAGTACGGTATGAATTTTAGTGAACAAGAAGCATTAAAAATATTTTTAAATGGTTCTTTTAAAATTGGTGGTGTACAACAAACTAAAGTACCAGAAGTGATTAATGATTTAAAAAATAAATTTGTAATTAAACTAATGAATAGTATTTTAGTAAGTGAAAAGAAAATATTAAAATTAAGTGATTACGTATTAATTACCGGTGGTGGTAGCTACTTAATTGAAGATGTTCAAATGCCACCTAATACTGTTTGGAGTACAAATCCAAAAGAATTTGCGAATGTTCGCGGTTATATGTTAGTCTAAAAGGAAAACTATGTTACATGAACAACAATATGATATCCCAGAACCAGAAGTAAATCAAAGAAGAGTTCAAGCAAATTCTCAAAATTCTCAAAACCCAGCTTTTTCATCAGAAACACATATGCAAAATGTACAAAATAATCAGACGCAATCTCAAGGTTTGCGTCAAGTTGCTGTTCATTTAGATGAAGAATCACAAAAGATTTTAAATAATGCATCTGCTGTTTTTGGTGAATCAATTATTAATTTAGGTATTAAGCTAGTTGCACTAACTCCAGCTTATCAAAATTTAATGCTAAAAGATGAATTTAAATTAGAAGATAAAGAAGAAGTTGATATTGATACAATGCAAATGAATGTTACCCAACAAACACAAAGCAATCAATTTGCGCAGACATCTCAAAATAATCAATCAACTCAATCAACTCAATCAGTGCAACAAACTCAACCGACTGATAATTCATCAAATAAAGCTACATTTGCAAGTTGGTAATATGTTTAAAATAGTATCAGATAATTTAAAATATTTAGAAAAATATCACCCAGAGTTATTAGAAAAATTTTTAAACAAAGAAGCAACTACACATAATGTAAATGAATTAAATAAGTTGGTGCAACAATTAAAGGAAAGTGTTTCCAAAACGGAACAAAAATAAGTAAGATATAATCTAGATAACAAAGTAATTAGAAGACACAGCTCAGGTATAGTTCAGCGGTAGAATCCTTGACTGTTAATCAAGTTGTCCCTGGTTCGAATCCAGGTACCTGAGCTGTGTCTTCTAAAACGAGGACCTACGTCTCATAATGGGAGAGCGGCTATTTTTAAATATAAGGGTTTTAGCGGTACCTGGTTCGATTCCAGGGGTCTTCACCAAGGATGTCTCGTATAATGGTATTACACTTCCCTGCTAAGGAAGCGAGGTAAACACTCTTATAGGTTCGAATCCTATGACATCCACCATGCCGATATAGCTCAGATGGTAGAGCAGCTGATTTGTAATCAGCAGGCCCGAGGTTCAAATCCTCGTGTCGGCACCATTTCTAATATATATTCATTGTAATGAAATATGAAAAAGATTCCTCTATCTTAAATTACTTTATAATTTACTCTACCTTATAAATTCAGAATTCTTGCCATGAATTTTTTCCTAACTTAAATAGCATTTTTTGACCTTTAGTATAAATTTACTAATTAAGATTAATTCATAAAGTAATTAAATGTTTTATATTAGACTCCCTTAGAATTTTTAATTCATAGTTAACAATCTCTTAACACAGACTTAAATATTTACGACCTTAACTTTTTTGCAATACTTTAACTTTTTACAGCCTCCTTAAATAAAAATATAAAGTAAATAATTACCAGAGATATAATCTCTGGTAATTTCTTGTGGTTGATTTCATTGAAAATCAGCAATTTAGAGTTCAACAAATTTAAATAAAAAGGAACTCAAATGATAGATATAAATAATTTTGGACATATTATAACAATTCAAGGAAATATTCGAAATATAGCAGATTATATCTTAATTAAGAATAAAATAGATGATGTATTATCTTTATATGATGAAGTACAAATAAAAACAGATAGTAATACAATATCTAGCTCAGTTATTGGATATTTTGTCTCACTTCAAAATAAATATAACAAAAAGGTAACATTAATAGTATCTAATGATAATTTATATTCATTATTAGATGATTTAAATTTAACTAAGGTATTCAATGTGAAAAGAAACTAAAGGAGTAAAATGAAATTGCATTATATGAAGCAATCTGAAATTAAAATATTAAAAGAAAAGTTATGGTTAAAAAATAATCGAAAATGTCCTTTGCTTAACCAGGAAGTAAAATTAGATAAAATGGTTCTTGATCATAAACATAAATTAAAAAATGATGAGTGTGGCCCAGGAAGAGGCACAATTAGGGAAGCATTAGAATTCAGGTCTAATGCTTTAGCAGGAAAAATTGAAAACGCTTTTACTCGTTATTTTGGTAGTGATGAATCTAAACAACCTATTACATTACCAGATTTTCTTAGGAATATGGCAGATTATTTAGAAAGAGGAGATTATATAGAAGATGATACTTATTTTATTCATCCAAATGAAGTACCAAAACGACAGAAAATAAATAAAAGTGCTTTAAATCGAATTAAGAAATATTATTTTCTTATTTTTCCTAAACGTCGTAAGTTACCAGATTTTACTTATATGACAGAGGAAGTAAAAGATATTCTAAATAAAATTGATAATTATATTGAAGAAGAAAAACGAATTAAAGATGAAAAACGAAAATTAAGAAAATTGAAGAAGAAGGAATCAAATGGATAAAATTAGAAGATTGGATAAAAATGAATATGCTTGCTCAACAATGATTGATGTAAATATTAACTTGCAACCTCATATTTGTAAGAGCTGTGCTAGAAATTTAGGATTTTATTCTTTACATGATAAATGGACAGATTTTTATGCAAAAGATGGAGCTTGTTCAGGTTTCATTGGTAAAATTCAAATAAGTAAAGAAGAAGAAGAGAATTTATTACATTTAATTCAAAAGGATTATGTATGAATGTTCAAACAAGTTTTAGACGTTTAAGTCTAGAATATGATTTAAGTAAAACATATAGAACTTTTAAACGTGAAGATAATGTAACTATCAAATATATTACAAAACAAGATAAGGAAAAAATATATGAAAAAAGATTTTAAATATTTTAAAGAGTCTGAATTTGAATGTAAATGTGGGTGTGGAGAATTACCAAATATTGGAATAATGGCAGTTATAAATTTAATTCGCCATATTATAAATGAACCTTTAATTATAACAAGTGGAAAACGTTGCAAGAAACATAATCGTGAAATTGGTGGAAGTAAGCATTCACAGCACGTTTTAGGGAATGCTTGTGATATTCAATATCTTCGTGATAATACACCAGAACGCATCAAACAATTAAGAGAATTATTATATGAATTATTTCCAAATTCTTTAGGAATTGGTGAATATGATAATTTTGTACATATTGATATACGAAACAATAAAGCTAGATGGAGAGGTTAACCTCTCCACTTTCTTGTGCTTTAAATCATAAAAGGAGTTATATGTCAAATGAAAAAATAATTAGAAATAAAATAAAAGATATGATTCAAGATAAAGGGATTATAAGAGAGGAATACACACATTGGTCATTAAATACTAGAAATGATGTAATGTTAATAAATGATAATCAAATCATATCATTTGAAATAAAATCAGATAAAGATAATTTAAATCGGTTATATAATCAAGTAGTAAATTATAAAGAATATAGTACTGATGTAATTATAGTACTTGATAAAAAACATCTAAATAAATTTAATCATGATTTTAATATACCTGAATTCAAAGATGTTGGTGTTTGGGTTTATACAGAATCCAATACAATAGAAAAAATTTGTAATTCATCTTCAACAAATTATCCAAATCTCTTACCTTATCTATGGAGTAATGAATTAGCTATTTTTAAATATTATTTAAAAGGGAAATCTAAAATTCGTAATAATTCAAAAGATTTAACATTATTTATAAATAATGTTTTTACAGAAGAAGAAATAATATTCATAAGTAAGAAATTATTTATGGGTCGATTTCAATTATTAGAAATAGAAGAATCCTTTACTCGATTAGATCATAGTTCTTTTAATTGCTTAGAATGTATAGAGATTATAAAAAATAAACAAGAAATATTCAATCAATATATTAAAGGATAATTCATGGTTGCTGTAGATGAATTACTTGAAGTTAATGATGATTTATCAAAATTAAAAGATGAAGTTTATGCAGAAAATGAAGATAAAATTGAAAAAGCATCCAATGCTTTACAATATGAATTCTTATTTGAAGAAACGTTAGATTTAATTAAAGAACTTAAATATCATAAAGATAATGTTAAATATAATATGAATTTAACACAAAAAGAAGTTCAATTTATAAACTCATTAATATTCGAATTAAATACTCAAATACATATTAATCTTACAAAATTTGATAGTCTTGATAATGATTTTATTTATGATGTATTAACAGATAAAATAAATTATAAATTATTAAGACATTTATATAGAAGCAAATTCAAAAAAGATGACAAATAAAAAGTAGAGAGATTAATATCTCTCTACTTTTTGAAGCAGTGCTTTCATGACCGCTTCTATGTCCTGAGGTGTTACCCCAGGACATATGTAATATGAACTGCAGTCTTCCTGCAGTTCATCTCCTATAAACCCTAATATACTGTACCCCTCTGGGGTACCATGTACTGAGAGTTTAATCTCAGTACTTTCTTTAATATAATCCATTTTAAATCCTTTTTTTTGACCTTTCGATCCTTATTTACTTAATTTATTTCTATTGTAATTTACTCTAATAATTACTAAATTACAATAGAAATAATCTTCTTAAATCCATAAAACAAAATAAAAATGAAACTAGGGTAAATCCTAGTTTCTTATAAATCCTGGGACACTTATTATATGTCCCTTATCGTTTCTTTTTGCGTCATTTGTGTTTGGTGCAAGCAGATCACTTCTACTTACTTGACCAAGTACCACGCTTGATACAATATACATTACTCCATCTTTTGGTTCAGGTATATTATGTCCTTGTACCTCAAGATTATATATTAAAAACCCATCAACATCTCCGTTAATTGTCGTTTTCATATTAACTCGAGCTATCTCACCAGATGCAGAATAAATTTTAGTTTTTACACCATTATCCAAAACTATATCATGTGGTGTTAAATTAATTAATTCCATTTTAAATCCTTTTTTATGTTTTTGTAATTGCAATCATTTATATAGCGCACCCAATTACTGTTGCGCTATGTATTTTACTTTTTCGGCATCTGTGTAACTTACCTCATTTATCATTTTTCCAGGTTTAAATTTATTACCTTGACTTATAAGATCAGCTACTTTATCTGTTAAACCATAACTAGTAGTGGATACCACCACGCTATTAATTAAATAATGGTTAATTAACTTTTCTGCTGCTTGTTTATATAAAGAAGCAATTTCCTCTAAATAACGATCTTTGACAAATCCTTCAATCGAATCAATTACTACTTCACCTTTCTTACTTAACCATACCCATGATTGGACTTTTATGTCACCTTTTTTATCACGAATTACCCAGAAACAACTATCTGAATTTACATAACCAGCAATGGCACATGGTTTACCAGCATTGTGTAAATGTTGACAACAACCAGTTGCTAATCCTAACATAACACCTTCTTTATCATTAAATTCTAATGTTTCCATTGTATAATTCGATGATTCAAGATGAACATGTGGAATCATTTCACTACTCTTTGGCGAATTCTTATCAAAAAATTTAATATAATTTTTAATTTTTGAACGACTTATATTATATTTGCTTCCTAATAATGATAAGTCTTTATCAATTTTAAAATTATATTTTTGTATTGTTCGCCACTCTCTAAAGTGAGAGATAGTAGTAAAATAACCAAACTCATCCTCATACAATTTGAAATAATCCGTTTCCCATTGCAGTTCTGGAAATTTGATTAATAGATTTCCCCAATCTATCTTACTTGTATTCAGATAAAAGTTAAATTGAGCCGCATCATGTGCTGCTAAAAATGTAGAATCCTGAGAATCTTGAGAATTTACTTTGATCCAGCGAATAACATTTTCTTTAGTACGAAACATAGCACTTAAAGTACAACTAACAACATATAGATTTTCTAAATCTGATTTATTATCCATGTTAATCTTATTTGAATATGTAGACATCAGATATCTAAAAGTTTTAAACATGCTTTTTTCTTTGATTAGATCAATTGGAGAAAAGCCTTTAATCTCTGTTGCACCCTTCGGAACTCTTCCTATACTTTTGCCCCATTGGGCTTTAAAATATAATAAGCGCGTTATATCATCTTTTAGAAACTTAGATAATTTCTGGAAGTTAACAGTTGTTATTTCTCTGTTGCATTCAAAAAATAGATCTTTATACTCGATAAATTTATCTTCTCCAATCAAGTTAATTAATCTTGTTTCTGAAAAACCTCTTTTTCTTTTATCAATATCTAAAAGTTTTTTTGTTCTTTCGTCGATTTTTAACCCTTCTAAATTACGACGAAGTGTATACTTTTTAACTATTTTCTTCTGTAGACAATAATTGATTGCAACATATTGTGCTTCATAACTCATTTTACTTAAACGAGTTTTATCAATTAGTCTAATATTTGAAAATTTAAAAGAATCACTAAATCTTAGATATAACTGACATCTACGTTTATATGCTTCAACTGACTCCGTTGCTTTTGGCAACGGTAAAGGAGCAGTTAACTCAATTTTACCGTATTTATCAATTATCTTCCCCACTAATTTCGCCCATGCACGAAATTTTAGATTATCTCGTGCTCCAGCAGCAAACCATGCTGCTTTTATCATATGGTGACTAATACCATAATATTCTTCACTATCATATAATGAAGAACTATCATAATTAGAATTAACTTGTTGGAATATGAAGTTTGCTTTTGCTATATCATATCCATTACCGTATTTTAAATATTCTGTTTTTTCCAATTTGTACAATTTAAGATCATTTTCAAATCTAAAACGTTTAATGATTAATTTATACTCATTAACGATTCTATTATAGAAATCATCCTCTACTAATCCATCCTCCTCGATAACATCTATAAGTTGGAAATGGTTGCCACTTGTTGGTACCCCAACACCTCTAATCTGTATATATGCGCCTACCCAGTCGTATTTAGCAGAAATACTACTAAGCACTGCTTTTGTAACTTCTTCTTTTGTCAAGTGTCCTCTAATTGAGTACGAGTTATCTAACTCATACTCAACTAATTCTTTCATTTCACCTTTTAAAAATTTTGTACTATACATCTTGTTCTCCAATGAAAAATTTATAATCTAATGAGTTTATTTCTATTGTAATATAAGATATTTCTCACAAATAATACAAGTTCAACAAATAACTTATATTTAAAAATTAAAGCAAAAGGAATAAAATGATAATTAAATTAAATAAGGGATATATTCTAGAAGAAATGTCTTATCCTCAAGATCCAGAAAAGAGAAAGCTAAATTATTTAGTAATTAAAAAATTAAGAGAATCTAGAGATAAACTTAGAAAGGATGCTAAGTCTGGTGATTTTTTTAACTCGTCCGCGAATGAGAAAGACAATTTAGCAAGAGTAATTGCGCAAACAGGTGATGTGCATCAGCCAGTTTCTAAAGAATTAAAAAAACTACATGATCGTGGAGAATATGAACGAATGATTCATGAAAAGCCAAGAGCTATCAAATTAAAATAATTTTAAAGGAATATCATGGTAAGTAGCGAAACATTATTGCATAATAAAGTGCCTTTGAGTAATCTCAGGTTTTATTCTAATGATAAAATAGGAGATGTAGTATTTTTCTTACCTGAAAAACAAGATGAATTAATTAAATTCATGAATTCACAAAATAGAAGTTATTATAATCATATTACAATCCCTAATATAATTAATAATTTTTTAGGTAAACGTTTAAGTAGTCAAAAGTACTACTTAAAAATTAAAAAAGAATTACCAAATTTACAAATTACTAGAATTCCTCCAAAATCTAAAATAGTTGATGAACGAACACAAATATTTGATTTTGGAGGAATTATAAATGATATATTAAGTATTTCATATAGTAGAAGTCCAAGAAAAACATTTGAAGCTTTATTAAAATTAATAGAACAAGTTAGTTTAGATTATTCTGAAGACAGAAAAAAAATTATTTTTATTCGAGGTAATATTGATAATTTAAAACTTCTAGATTTTTTAGAATACATTGATAAATTATATGGTGGAAAAATAAAAACTAATATAGATGGAATAATATATGAAATAAATAATAAATATTTTCCGCTTGCTATTTCACATGTGACAAAAGATAAAAAAGAATTAAAAATTCTTAGACAATATATTAAATTGATTAAATCTTTTAAAGAAGGATTTGATAAAGGTGAAATTAAAAATATTGAACAAGTTAGTGACCAAACTACTTCAGAAGCTGAAGCAAATGAAATTAAACAACAGATTATAAATCTTTCAAATACAAAATCAAATGCTAAAGATAATTTAAATGATATAAAAGAATTAGTCAATCGTTTAAAAGGTGATAAATATCAAGGTGATTTCCATCAAAAAATTCAAACTTTATTTGATGAATCAGAAGAAAAATCTCCAGTTCTTAAAATTGATGATATGGTAAATGAAGTGAATAAAAATTATAATGGAACAATTACTGTTCAATTAGAAGAATCTAAATTACCATTTAAAGCTCAAGAAATTGTAGGTTTAACAGAATTAAGTGGTTATGATAAACAACGACAAGAATTATTAAATAATATTGATGATTTAATTCAGGATTTAGTGCACTCAACTTTAGGAAATGATCCAGAATTAGATATAACTATTAAAAATATTCGCACAAAAACGGTTGACAATTACAAAGATCGTTATAGAGAATATATTGTAAGAGTTCAACACAAAGAAGGATACAATAAACCTTATAATTTAACGTTTAAAATACCAATTCCAGTTCAAGGCAAATATATAAAACTTGGTGGAAATAATTTTATCATGATTAATCAATTATTTGCTAAACCTATTCAAAAAATTGCTCCAAATTTAGTAAGATTTTATACTCACTTTTCAACAGCTAGTTTAACATTAAAGAATACAAAATTAACTGCTTCTAATTCATTTGTAGATGTAGAAGAAACCTTTATTCAACAATTAAAAGCTTTTAAAGGTAGTGTAGTTAAATTAAGTACATTTGATAATAAAACAAAAGATGATTTAGTTTCTAAATATGATATTCAAGATTTAGAAGTATTTAAATATTTATTTATTAAAGTACTTATTAAAGGTAATCGATTTGATATAGATTTTAATAATCATATTATATTAGATGAATCTGGTGATAAAATACCAGTTCTTAGATTTTATGAAAGATATAAAGGTAATGAATTAATTGAATATGCTTATTTAACAGAAGATAGTAATCAAATAACTTTTAAAAATAAAGATGGGGATAAAAACTATATTGATAAAATAAATATAAATACGTTTATTTTTAATTTATATAATACACTACATGAAGAATTATTTGGAACTAGTATTATAAATAAAAGTAAATCAAGTAAACCTTTTTATAGTATGAGAATATTAGGTACAAATATACCATTAGCAATATTTTTATTAGTAAGCAAAGAATATAAAAAAGCATTTCATATAATGGAATTAAAATATCAATTTAATGATCGAAAAGACAATGATGCTTATATAAATTTAGCATTTATGACTCCACAGGGAGATAGAAAATATTTATCTTTATATCCTACTACTTTACAAGAAAAGTATTACGCTAATGGTTTAAATACTTTTAAATTAAAAGATAGTATATTTGAACCTACTTTAATCGGACTACATCAAGCAATCATTGATATTTTAATCCAAAAACAAGGTGCCGGCTTTACTAAAAATTTATTATCAATGGAGTATAAATTTATTGATGGTAGTACTTTTAAATTATTACAAGAAACAGGACATTCTACTACTTTAGTAAATGTATTTACTAAAGAAATGGTAAATTTATTGAATAAAAGAAATGTTAAGAGTCAATATGATTTAGATAATTATCGATTAAGAATGTCTGAAACCATTACTAGTGTTATGTATTCACAAATACATCAAGCTCTCGGAAAATTTAAATCTCGTAAGCATTTATCCGAAGAAAAAATTGATATTCCACGAGATTATATAATTAAGAATTTATTAGCTGCTGGAATTTTACAGCAGACAAAAACTCTTAACCCAATTGAAGAAATGATGTTAAGTTTAAAAGTTACTAAAACGGGTATAGGAAATGTTTTAAAGAATCAAGTAACTTTAAATCGTAGGGATATAAATTCAACTTATTTTGGAATATTATCTCCAACTGCTACAAATGAGTACGGTGGAATTGGAGTAAATCAAACACTTACAAATGGTGCGAAAATAGATGATCGTTTTGGTAGTCTTAGCAAAAAACCATTTAACAATTTAAGTAATTCATTTGAAAATTTAAGTCCAATTGAATCATTAAGTCCTTTTTTTGAATATGATGATACTACTCGTCGTGTTATGGGTAATCAACAAACTGCACAATTTGTACAATTAGATAATCCAGATGTTAGTTTAACACAAACTGGATTTGAAAGCTATGTGCCTCATTTAGTAAGTGATCGATTTGTAAAGAAAAGTAAAGTAAATGGCAAAATAATTAAAATGAATAAAGAGAAAATTGTTATTCAGGATAAATTAGGTAATTTAGATACAATTTCTATTTCTCCAGTTAAAGCGCGTACAAAAAGAGGTATATTTTTAAATAATAAATATTATCCACAAGTTCAAGAAGGTCAAACTATTAAACGAGGACAAATTCTTGCTACTACAAGTTCATTAAAAAATAATAAATTAGCTACCGGTAAAAATTTAGTTGTTGCTGAGATGGGATATCTTGGATTAAATTATGAAGATGGTTGGGTAGTAAGTGATAAATTAAATGATAAATATTCAAATTCAGTTCTTCAAAAATTAACAATTATCGTACCTACAAATGCAAAAATATTAAATATAAATTTAGAATCTGGTAAGAAAACAGAGACAGGTGAAGAATTAATTAAATTTGCTACTGATATTGATTTAATGAATCTTGATGATGACACACAAGAAGATAGTGCACTTGTTGGATTAGTGCAAGAAGGAAAAACTAAAAAATATTTCAGCCCAGGTGGTATAATCAGCGAAGTAGTAGTAAAATTAAATACTAAAAAAGTAAGTAATCAAATCCTTGCCTTATATAGAAAAAGTACTCAAACAATAAATGATAGATTAAAAGAATGTGAAAAAATTAGTAAAGATAAAGGTTTATCTAAAAGTGAATTACAAGAAGCGGTAGTTAATTGCATAGATCATGTTGAAAATATTGAATCTTTAAATATTGGTGGACACAAATTTAATCAAGAAGAGATTGATGGTGCAATAATTGAAGTATATATTGAAAAGAAAAATCGTGTAATGAATGGTAGTAAATTTACATTAGCCGCAAGTGGTGGTAAGGGTACTGTTCAATATATAATGGAACATGGAAAAGAACCAATAGCAGTTGAAACAAACCTTGAAATCGAATTTATTGCTACTCCTTTATCAATAATTAGTCGTAAAAATCCATCAATATTATTATTAATGTATTTGGGAAAAGTTATTTATTTTCTTAATAAAGCAGTAGTGGAATTAAGTAAATCTAAAAAAGTAAATAGTATAAAAAAATTAGTACTTGAAGTATTTAGTCATTTAGATAAAACAGAAGATAATATGTTAATTGAACAATTAAATTCATTTTTTAATTTAAAAAATGAAGATATTGTAAAATATATAAATAAAAGTGATCCTTTAAATAATCCAGCTTTTCCAGCAATTGTTCCACCATTTAAAAATAAAATACAGATTCGTGATATAGAGAATGCTGCAAATATTTTAAATATTCCATTAAATGAGAAAGTTTTAGTTCGTGAAAATAATGATATTGTAACAACTAGAGAAGTACCAGTAGGAATAATAATGGTAAATATGTTAGAACATTTTCCAGAAGGAATGTCAAGTGTTCGTGGAAGTATTAATACTAGTTTAAATCCTATAACTGGTCAAGGGCGAAGTGGTACAAAAGAAGGTAAAGGTGCAATTAAAATAGGTGAATACGATATACGATCACTTATGAGTAAAAGACCTTATGGTTTAGTAAAAGAATTACATGCTATAAAAAGTGATGCTTTAAAGGCTAAAAAAATGATGATTAATACTATTATTCGTACAAATGAAATACCTGATTCATTGGATATTGATGTACAAAAAGATGACTTAACTTCTTTAAATACAGTTGATGCTTTATTTAAAGGTGCAGGTTTACAAAAATTATAAAAGGAATTTTAATGGAAAATTTAAGTTTAAAGGTACCTGTTCTACATAGAACAGCTCCTTTTATTTTCTTAAAAATGAATAAATATAATAAAAATTATAGATTATCTGCTAATTATAAATACTTAAATTCTAAATATGATCTAAAGATGAATTTTATTAGAGATTTAGATAAAATACATTATCCAGATAATAAATTTTTTACAATTAAAGAAAATGTTATATACTTGAAAAAAAATAATAATATTCAAGAATGGTTATTAAAAGAATCAGAAGATAATACATTATATATTTCAAAGATTATATATGATGATACTTCTATTATGGTTTTAAAAAGAATTTTTCAAGATGATATAAATTATAGTATATTTTTTGGCTCACTATCATATTATAATTTAAATCATTTTCTTGAGGAGTCATTATGATTTATAATTATTATGTAACTTTTTTAAAATCATTTAAACGTATGATTAGCTCAGCCTTTCCTGGAATTAACCATTATCAATTTAATTATGGTAGCAAAACATATTTAAATTGGTCGCTTTATAAAGAACATATTCATGAATTTCCAACATGTATTGTAAATATTCAAGATATTCAAGTTCAAGATAATCGTGATTTAATTCGATCAAATGGTGGTAAATATAGTGAAGACACATTACAAACTTTATGTGTTAATCATGATAAAAAAGAAGCTGTTGTAATGGACTTTAAATGGGTAACTATTACAATTCAAGTTAAAATGAATTTTGATAATATTGCAGAATTATTTGATTATCATAATGCTTGGATGACACATTTTCCTATTAATTTTATGTTTTATTCTTATGCTTTTCAATCATATATTAGTGTTGATAATTGGACTAGTGATTGGATCAATGATAATACTGAAGGTTTAATTCTTCGATCATTTGAAGACTCTATTCAACACTTTGCTCTTTATAACATAGAACCTATTTTTAAAGTAACAAGTGTTACAAAAACAAGAAACGTAGAAGAAGAGAATTCAATTGATAGTACAATTGAAGTATTATTAAAAGTACCAAATGTTATCGGAACACAAACAGTAAATGATAAAATTATAGACGGTATTCAAATTATTATTAATCATGTTGGTGATGATAATAATGGTGAACTACCTGTTTTAATTGATATGGATAATAATGTATATTCTGATTTAAGAAAAAAATTAACAAAATTATTAGTGCTTGATAAAACTGATTTCAATACGGATTTAAATATATTACAACTTCCAGGTGATTTATTTTATTTAATGAATAATAAACCAGTAGCAATTTATATGGTAGATGATAATACTTCTAATACACCGAATATAAAGTTTGTAAAGCGTAGAATAACAGAAGATAATTTATCGGGTGATGAAATATGTTATGATAGTAATTTTAAATATTATATGCCTCAAATACCTTTTAATACCTTAGGAAAAATAGAATTTTCAAATTTAAACATTATTCATAATATTGAATTAATTAAATTAGATAATGATGATGATGTTTTAAATTTTATTTATGTTACTAAATCAGGTGAAATAATTTGTAAACATGAATTTATTGATTCTATTTATAATCAAAGAGGTTTTATTATTCATTGTCAAGTTGATTATAGTTTGAATAATGAAGAGAAGACTCATATAATTCAGTTATCATTTGAGACACAATTAAGAGAATTACCTGAATCAGAAAATGAAATTATATATTATAGTGATAAATCAACAGGTGATATAATTTATGATTTGGAGGATGAAAATGTATAGTTTTTATTATGATAATTCAGAACATACAAAAAGTTATGATAATCAATTTGAGATAAATAATAATCTCATTAAACTAATTAATCCAAGAAAGTCATTATCGAAACATATTATAAAATTTACGGATAATGATTCATCTGGATATTTCGGAATTATAATGAATCGTGTTCCTGTTAAAAAAACAAGAATTTTTGATTTATACAAGGATGTGGGTAAAATATTAGATTTGAGCTACTTATTTGGAGTATCAGATTTATTATTTAAAACAGATAATGGAGTATCTTATAATTCCGAAGATGGTTTATTTTTTATTCAAGATAATATAATGTATATTACAAATGCTGGATATAATATAATGCATTCTGATACTTTTAAAACTTATTGTTATTTATTAACTATTGATAATCAAGAATATTCACTTATAATAAATAATAAAATCGGATTATCATTTAATTCACAACATTTAAATCCAGTTAATAAACTAATTAATATTGAATTAGATGAGGACACCCTCGATTTTAATTTTAATGAATACTCTGTTCTAGAGTTATTTATTTTTAATTAATTTAATTCAAATTTAAAAATCAACCATCAAATTTCAAAACAATTAAAAATCAAATTAATTTACTTAATTTTTAATATATTAAAAAATAAATAAGGAAAATATAATGAATGAATATTTTGCACAAACATTAGCTGGTGTTTTAGAAGAAACAGCTACAAATATGGGAAATGCTTTAGCGCTAGAGCATTTAGGTAAAAATGGTGTACTTACAATTGAAGAAGCTTCTTT
>Ga0256828_1000894_pt1 | contig 19357 bp, 21 predicted proteins | sample CV88metaG_FD_185993 | JGI IMG/M metagenome (GOLD analysis project Ga0256828, IMG submission 185993) | Hydrothermal vent microbial communities from East Pacific Rise, Pacific Ocean - CV88 | ecosystem: Environmental > Aquatic > Marine > Hydrothermal vents | place: Pacific Ocean: East Pacific Rise...
CACCAAATTGTTCAAATCCAAAAATATCAACTTTATCTATATTTGTAAATCTAACTCTTCCATACCCAATATTATTTTTAGCACCAATAAAAGCATACTTTTCTATAAAATTTAAAAGAGGAAATAAAATATTATCTCTTATTTCATTTGTTGTTTTAAAAACTATGCTACCATTTCCATAAAAACCTCTTTCAAAATACCATGAGGGAGTAATTGATTTCTTCTTTTTCTTTTTTGCTTTTTTATCAAAAAACTCTTTTTTATATTGAAGAGATTTAAAAGGTTGTTTACCTAAGAGATAAGAATAGTTTTGATTTTCATTAAAAGATATACCCTCAATCTCAATCCGACTCTTCCATCCCGTACAACCAAAGATTTTAGAAGGTAATGTTAGAGGTAATTTATTAAAAATATATTTATCTATATTATCTATATTTGTCTCTTCTATATCTTTTTTCAAGTTTTTAAGTATCTTTTGATAATCTTTATCCTTGAGTTCTTCATTCTCTTTAATATCAATTCCTGCAAAATGACAATAGACCTCAAACCAAAATCGCAAACTCCCCATAACCGAAGAGGCTTTTATCTCACTATTTTTTCCCCACGCATCACCTGTATAAATTGGTGTAATCGTTTCAAATTCTACTACTATTTTCACCATAAAACCCCTTTCCCTTAAATTATAAAAAAATATTATAACAATTATTATATAAAGTTATTACTATATATTCTTATTTTCAACTTATAATGAATAATACCATAACTATATATTTTTAATAATAGTTTTTACTTTTGATTTGAGCTAAAGCTCTTTTTGCTATTATAACGATTTTAGATAATTAAATAAAAATGAGGTTAATTTGAATTGTAAATATTTTGGTAAATGTGGCTCTTGTACTATTTATAATATTGGTTATAAAGATGAACTTTTAAATAAAAAAAATAGAGTTTTAACTCTTTTAAAACCTTTTGGTGTAGATAAATTAGAAGTTTTTCATGCACATGAAGCTCACTATAGAGCTAGAGCTGAATTTAGAATTTGGCATAATAAAGAAGTTGCTAGTTATGCTATGGGAAATATGGAAAAAAATGGTGTTGTCTGTATTGATAATTGCCCAAAAGTAATTGAACCTATTGACAAGAGAATGAAACCTCTTATTAAAATAATAAATAACTCACCTATACTAAGAGAAAAACTATTTTCTATTGAATTTTTGGCTACTAATATAGATGAAACTCTAATTACTATGATATATCACAAAAAATTAGATGAAAATTGGCAAAAAAAAGCAAAAGAGTTAGAAAAAGAACTAAATTGTTTTATTATAGGTAGAAGCAGAAAACAAAAAATTATTCTAACTCAAGAGTTTGTTACCCAAAAATTATCTATTGATAATCAAGAGTATATATATAGATATTATGAAAATAGTTTTACTCAACCAAATCCAGCAGTTAATGTCAAAATGATAGAGTGGGCTATCAAACAGAGCCAAAAAATAAAAAATGGAGACTTTTTAGAAAGCTATTGTGGATTGGGGAATTTTACTATCCCTATCTCAAAATATTTTAATAAACTATTAGCTACAGAAATAAGCAAACTATCTATCAAATCAGCAAAAGAGAATTGTAATCTAAATAAAATTGATAATATAAAATTTATTCGATTATCTTCAGAAGAGATGACCCAAGCACTAAATAAAAAAAGAGTATTTAGACGATTGGAAGGAGTTGATTTGGATAGTTATAACTTCTCAACTGTTTTGGTTGACCCACCAAGAGCTGGACTTGATAATGATACAATTAAATTAATATCTAATATATCAAATATTATTTATATATCATGCAATCCAAATACTCTTGCTAGAGATTTAGAGATACTTACTCAAACACATACTATCAAAGATAGTGCAATATTTGACCAATTTCCACATACAAATCATATTGAATGTGGAGTTTTTTTGACTCAAAAAAGCTAATCTCTATTACTCTTGACAATGTTGTCTAAAATCAGTTTCATCTATTCCTATAATCTTCTCAATAACAGGAGTACATGTTCCTGATATTATTACAGATATATTCATATCATGAACAGAACCTATATCAAAACCTTTAGTGACAAGATACTCTTTTGATACTCTATAAGTTATTGTACCTCTAGGAGTTACAGGCAAATCTTGTGCTTTTCTTACCACTTCATATTTAATATCTACACTCTTTTCACACTCTTGTGTAGCATTGTTCTCAAGGAGAGACACTATCTCTATACTATTTGCATAATCTTTATAACTACATGCACCCCCTACCATTGGTTCAACACTTTTTGTATCTTGACAACCCCAAAAAATAATTGATAATAGTAAAAATATATAACCTTTTTTCATGACTTTTTCCTTATTAACTTGAGTTAATTTATTATAACATATTCTCTTGAATTTTATTAATATATTTTAACTCTTTTTGCTTTATTTGCTCAATATAAACTAAGTCAAATTTTATTTTTGCTAAAGTTTTATATTGATTGTTTTTATTATTTTAAAAACATCAAAAAACAAATATAAGGAATATCAATGAATATAGATTTAACTCCAGAAGTGCTTTTGTCTCAATTGGGATACTCAAAAACAGAACACTCAATTGAACAGATGAAAAATATTATAGAAAATACTAAAAACTTTGAAAAATTTTCAAATCATATACTATCGCTACATGATAATCTAGCTCATCTAAAAGGATTTGTAGCTATGTCAAACTCTCAAAACAATCTCAAAATAAAAGGTAGTCAAGATATATCAGATGAAATTTCAGAAGAGTTTACAGAAAAAGTGGAAAATTGGGCAAAAAAATATAAAGTCAAAATTCAAAAAGTATCTAATAAACCTACATATTATATTCTCGGACAATAAACTATATGCCACTTAGCACTCTAAACAAGGAGCAGCTAAGTGCTGCTACTGCACCTATGGGTAATAATCTTATTATTGCTAGTGCAGGAACTGGAAAAACATCTACAATAGTTGGGCGAATTGCATATCTATTACAAAATGGAATTAATCCCTCAAAAATATTACTACTAACTTTTACAAACAAAGCAGCATCAGAGATGCTACAAAGAGTGGGAAAATACTTTCCCTCTACAGTTGTAAACAAAATCGAATCGGGTACTTTTCATGCTGTAAGCTATAGATGGCTAAAAAAAATGGATAAAAATATTACACTCAAACAACCAACAGAGCTAAAAACTCTATTTAGAAGTATCTATGAAAAGAGACAATTTAAAAGACTCAATCATGATATTAAACCATTTTCTCCTACATATCTATATGAACAGTATAATTTATATCAAAATGCCTCATTAGATGGATTTGATATATGGTTTATAGAGAAATATCCAGACCATAAACCACTTATAGATATATATATGAATATTATTGATGAGTACGAAGAGACCAAAGATAGATTTGGATTTGTATCTTTTAATGATTTACTTATAAAAATGCGTCAAACTCTACTTGAATTAAATCAAGAAATGAGTGAAGTTTTGGTTGATGAGTACCAAGATACCAATACTCTCCAAAGTGCATTAATAGACTCTATCAAATCAAAATCACTATTTTGCGTAGGAGATTATGACCAGAGTATATATGCCTTTAATGGTGCAAATATCCAAAATATTGCTACTTTTGCCAAACGATATAGAGATGCTACAGTATTTACTCTTAGCAAAAATTATCGCTCTAGTGCATCTATATTATCTCTAGCCAATAGAGTTATAGAACTAAATGAGAGAATTTATCCCAAAAAATTGGAAGTAACAAAAAAAAGCAGAAATTACCCTCCAAGATTAATGATATACAATGAACTTTTTGACCAATATCAAGCAATTGCAAAAAGTATCAAAAACTCATACACTCCTAGCAAAGATATAGCTGTAATATTTCGTAACAATGCTAGTGCTGATGGAGTTGAAGCATCTCTTAGAGAGCTTGGTATAAACTCCAAAAGAAAAGGTGGAAATAGTTTTTTTGAAGCAAAAGAGGTAAAATTTCTACTAGATGTATTATCTCTTCTTGTTAATCCAAAAGATATGATGGCATTTATACATATTTTTGAATATGGCAAAGGAGTAGGAACAGCTGTAGCAAAAGAGATGTTTGAGTGTTTTATCCATTTTGGAGAAGGACATCTATTTACTGGTATGTTATCTCCTAGAGTATATACATTACCAAAATTAAATCCAACCAAAAATATGCAATTGGGACTATTTGATGATGATACACAAATAGGTTCTATGAGTCGTTTTGCACATTTAAATCTGCCTGAACAGGTAAAATCAAATCCTATACTAAAACATCCAAAATTAACAGATAATGGAGTAATGTTTTTTAAATATTTTTATGATTTTTTAAAGTCAATTAAAAATGTAAAACAACCTCAAACTATGCTTATTAAACTAATCAATACCCCTCTATATGAAGCGATTATAGAGATGCTATCAAATCAAAGAGCAAAACTAAAATCAGGAGAGATTGATAGAGATAGAAAAGTTCTAGCCAAAGAGAGAATAACTAGAAAAGCAAGACTACTTAGTGATTTGGCTTCACACTACAAAGATATTGGACATTTTGTAAATGCTATGGTATTGGGAGGAAATGAACTAAGTGAAGGTGATGGAGTAAATCTATTAACAGTCCATGCGAGTAAAGGATTGGAATTTACAGAAGTATATATCACAGACTTAATGGACGGAAGATTTCCAAATACCAAACTCATAAGCAAAGGTGGAAGTATAGAAGAGGAGAGACGACTATTTTATGTAGCAGTAACTAGAGCAAAAGAGAAACTATATCTATCTTTTGCAAAATCTGATAGAGTCAAAAAAATAGAGTTTCAACCATCTCCATTTTTATATGAAGCAGGACTTTTAAAGCATAATAATTAATTTTTGTAACAAAAAATAGTTTTTTTAATAAAAAAATTTAATTTATATACTTTATAAACATCATTTTATAGTAAAAACTTATAATGAAATAAACTTATAATTATAAAAGGATGTTTATGAAGAGAAGTCTATTAGTATTTTTGGGTATTTCAAATATTCTATTAGCAACGGAGTTTGAATATGGTAGTGGTACCTTTTCTATGAAAGGTGGTTTTTTGGGTTCTACTAGTGAAATAAGTGCTGATATTTCAACATATAGTTTAGTTACTCGTCATGCTAATATTTTTGGGGATTTTTTTTATGCTTATGATATAAATTGGTATGATTCTAAAACATTAACTCAAAACCAATATACATATAACAACCTAGCCTCTAGTGCAAACAATGCCCTAAATATAGATAACTCTTCTTTATCTATTCCTGCTATGGATTATAGGTTACAAGGATTAGATGCTAATATCAAAGTGGGTTATGATATATGGCATCAAGACAAAGATAACTTTTTGGGAATAGGTGCTATTGTTGGTATATCTCTACCTTGGATAGATAGTAGTAAAAGTGATAATAGCAATAGTTCATCAAATAGTGACTCATCATCTTCTAATATATTAGGAATATTTCCTGATACAAAAACCTCAATTAGGACTTATAAATTAGGTGCTACTATCAATTTCCAAAAAGCACTTATAGAAAAAAAATTATCTCTATATGCTTTAGGTAGCTATGCTTATCAAACAGGAGATATAGATAATGACTATATTGATAGCTCATATAGTGTTGATGGAACATTTCAAGAGTATAATATAGGTCTTTACTTTACACCATTTACAGAAGAGTTTAAATGGGGATTTTTGACTCTAAGTCCTAGAATTTATGCCACTATAGGTTATAAATATTCCAAATGGAGTGTAGATAAAATGACAATAAATATGAGTGGTCAAGAGATTAACTCTGATATTCTCTCACCTTTAAGTACAGAATTTGATATGGATAGCTCTATTGGATATTTTGGACTAGGATACTCATTCTAAAGAGCTTTATTATAAATATTTGATATAATCAAACTAAAAAAGGCGAAAAAAAATGTCAGTAATAATAAAATCAACTATCAAAAGTAACCCTATAGGTAGATGGTATATAGAACTTAGAGATACAACAGAAGATGATAAATTTGAAATTTGTTTAGATATTAATGAATATGCAGAAAAAATCGAAAAAATGGGTGAAGAGTATGGTGGTGATATTCAAGTGGCATGGAGTGCAGAGGATAATGTAACCAAAGAACAGATAAATGAAGTCCGAATGCAAATAAACGCATATGAAGCAGAAAGAGAAGCTCGTGAAGCTATGGAGTCTGATAATCAAACTCCTACACATCAAGCAGATGGAACTCCTACTTTTTAAAAAGATAGGAGTTACTCCTATCTAAAATGATGGTGTTCCTCCTGCTAATGCCTCTTTGACATTATCAGCAGCCATAGATATATTCCAAGCAGGTTCCCAAACTATTTCTATCTCTACAGCACCAACACCTTCAATTTTCTCAACAGCCTCTTGTACCCAAGTTTTAATCATTTGATGCAGAGGACAACCTCTAGTTGATAAAGTCATAATTACTTTTACATCGCAATTATCTTCTATAATAGCATCATAAATCAATCCCATTTCAACCAAATTAAACCCAACTTCTGGGTCAATTACTGTTGATATTGCATCATAAACTCTATCTTTTGTTATATTACACATTTATAATCTCCTATTTTCCATATCCAAGCATTTTAGACATAGACATATATAAAAAAATTGCTCCTACTATAAGCAAACTAGCCCCTGATTTAAATAGATAATCACTACCAAATAAAAGCCCCATACCACTCAAAGTTGTACCTATAGAACTAAACCAAAACATCATAGTAGCTTGTCCTTTTGGATACATCTCATGAAGCATTGGAACTTTCTCTTTTCCCACCAATGGAGAAAATCTCTCAAACCATACTAAAAATGGTACTATCTTGTATAGATGCCCATTAATTAAAAAACCAATAAACCCTAACATCAAAAACCACATAGAAGCATTTAGAATATGCTCTGTATGAGGTATAATAAAATGGATAATACCAAGTAGTATAGAAAAAATTAGTGAACTAAATCCAAAAATCATAGATTTTGCCCATATATCTAACTCTTTTCTAACTGTAAGTTTATAGATTATATATATCTGATATAGATAAAATCCTAAACCAACAAGAGTGGTAATATATCCTAACCATTGAACAAAATTTATACTTATTAATGCACCAATAAATACAAATCCTACACCAATAGCTACTAGATTAAATCCTCTTTTTATAGGTGTTTCATCAAAACCATGAGCCAAAGAAAACATTGGTATAAGAGTTAATGATAATCCCATAATAGTAAGAATAACAAAACCTGCAACAACACTATATACATGAGCTTTGAGCATAGTATCAACATCTATAGATATAGCTCCACTTAAACCTAATGCTATTGCAAAACCTGTCAATATTCCTATTAATAGATAGCTATTACTAACAGCTACCGTTTTAACTGTAATAGTATCAATTTTAGTTTTTCTCAAAGTTGCAAAAGCTTCAGAAGCAAAAATAATCATAGATATTAAAACCAATACTCCACCAAAAGGAAGTATAGCAGGATTTACCCAAAAACCTATTATCATACCAATAGTACCAATACTAAGCAGAGGTAATATAACATAATACAAATCAACTATAGCATGACCTACTTCTAAAACTACAGGAATAAGCTGTGCCATAGCCCCAAATATAATTACCATTACAAAGCCAAGTAAAAATAGATGAACCCATCCAGCGATTGCCATTTCTTGATAAGCAAAAGTACTATTGAAAGCCAAAAGTGCTATAGTAGCTATTAAATAAAATAGTACCCCTATTTTAAAAAAAGGGGCAATAAGTTTTAGAGGTGGTGCAAAATCTTTTGATACTGCAAACATAACCTCTTATCCGTCACAATGAGTCTGATTTAAATTAGCTTTTTCACTCTTTTCAGCATTATATGAAAAAACTAATTTTACACGACCATCTTCTAATTTCTCATCTGAAACATCAAAATTCTCACCAATTTTTTCCAATAAACCCATAGGTTTTTTATGATTAATCATAACCAATTTTTTATTCTCATCAGTTATTAGTTTCAATCCTGCCATAGCATTTACCATTGGGTCTGGAGGACCACATTTTGATGTATCAAACTCATAATATTGTGTATCTTCTAATTTATATTCAAAGAATGGTACAGTAGCACCCATAACTTCAATCTCTTTTTTTTCTATCTCGGACATATTGTCTCCTAATTATAAATTTTCGTTATTATAATTATAATAACTTATAAAGAGATTGATTACAATCAAAAAAAAGTAAAAAATAGATACTTTTTCATAAAAATTTAGATACTATTTCAAATAAAAATAAAGGATAAGAAAATGTCAGTACCATCAGATGTAGGATGTAGTAATACCAAATGTATAAAGTCTCCAGAGTGTCAAAGAACGGTAATATATGAAAATAAAACAGCTAGAGAGGTAAAAAGTTTTGGAGGAACACCAGAAAAAGGATGTGGTAAATTTATTCCAAGAGAAGAGAAATAAGATAAAAATACTCTAAATTAGATTTAGAGTATAAAAAGAACTTTAATCAAGTTTCAAAACAGCCATAAACGCCTCTTGAGGTACATTGACTGAACCTATAGCTTTCATTCGTTTTTTACCAGCTTTTTGTTTCTCTAGTAGTTTTCTCTTTCGGGTAATATCCCCACCATAACACTTAGCAGTTACATTTTTGCCCATAGATTTAACATTAGTTCTAGCTATAATATTATTTCCAATACTTGCTTGAATAGCTACTTCAAATAGTTGTCTTGGGATTAACTCTTTTAGACTATTTACAAATGCCAAACCTCTACTTCTAGCTTTATCTTCAGGTACTATAATAGAGAGTGCATCAACTACTTCTCCAGCTACTCTTATATCTAGTTTGACCAATTTACCTGGTCTAAACCCTATTGGTTCATAATCAAAACTTGCATATCCTTTGGTTGTGCTTTTGAGTTTATCATAGAAATCTATAACAATCTCATTCATTGGAATATCATACTCCATCAAGACTCTATTCTCATTAATATAGTCCATCTTGACCTGAATACCTCTTCTATCATTAAGTAGTTTAATAAGGTTTCCTACAAAATCATTTGGAGTTAATATTGTAGCTTTGATATATGGTTCAAATATAGTATCTATTTTTTGAGCCTCTGGTAAATCAAATGGATTTTGTATCTCTATTCTCTCACCATTTGTTTTTAGAACCTCATATACAACAGTTGGTGCTGTAGCTATTAAATCAAGATTAAACTCTCTCTCTAATCTCTCTTTGATAACCTCCATATGAAGCATCCCCAAAAATCCTGTCCTAAATCCAGAACCGAGTGCTAGTGAGCTTTCAGGCTCAAATGATATAGAGCTATCATTTAGTTTTAATTTATTTAGAGCATCTCTTAAATCCTCAAACTTATCAGTCTCAATTGGATAAATCCCTGCAAATACAAAAGGTTTTGCCTCTTCAAATCCTTCAATAGCTTCAGCTGTTGGATTTTTTGCATCTGTAATTGTATCACCAACTTGAAGTCCATCTACACTTTTTAACCCAGTTACTACTATACCAATCTCACCTGTGTTTATAGTATCTGTTTTTATAGGTGCTATAGGATTTGGGTACATAAGGTCTAATACTTGGTACTCCTCTTTGGTACTCATTATCTGAATTTTTTGACCTTTTTCTATTTTGCCCTCATATACTCTAACCAATGCCAATGCACCTAAATAGTTATCAAACCAACTATCATAAATTAGAGCTTTTGTAGGAGAGTTTTCATCTCCTTGTGGTGCTGGAATTCTTCTTACAATATCTTCTATAAGTTCAGGTACACCTTGACCTGTTTTGGCTGAAACAAGAGAATGTTCGGTACAATCTAATCCTATAGCATCCTCAACTTCAGTTAAGACTCTATCAGGGTCGGCTGCTGGTAAATCTATTTTGTTTACTACAGGAATTAACTCTAAATCATTATCTAAAGCTATATAAACATTAGCTATAGTCTGAGCCTCAACCCCTTGGGCTGCATCAACGATTAGCAATGCTCCCTCACTAGAAGCTAGAGACCTACTAACTTCATACGAAAAGTCAACATGACCAGGGGTGTCAATAAGGTTTAGAATATAATGTTCACCATTTTTAGCAATATAATCAAGTCTTACACTTTGTGCTTTGATAGTGATACCTCTCTCTTTTTCTATATCCATAGTATCCATAACTTGAGAGGACATCTGTCTATCTGCTACTGCTCCACACTCTTGGATAATTCTATCTGCTAGAGTTGACTTACCATGGTCTATATGTGCTATTATAGAGAAATTTCTAATATGTGATTGTGGTATCTTTTCTGCCATTTAACCCCTTTAATTGGTCTCAAATAGAGAGTTGACACTCTCATTATTATATACTCTTCTAATTACTTCACCTAACATTTTGGCTGTAGAGAGTACTTTAATTTTATCTGAACTCTGTTTGATTGGTAAAGTATTGGTAATAACCAACTCATCAAGCTCACCATTTTCTATTCTATCATAAGCTGGACCTGAAAGAACAGGGTGTGTACAACATGCCATAACAGAAGTTGCACCCAATTTTTTAAGTGCAGATGCTGCTTTTACCATAGTTCCTGCTGTATCTATCATATCATCAATCATAATAACATCTTTGCCATTAACATCACCAATTATATTCATAACCTCTGATTCGTTGGCTCTCTCTCTTCGCTTATCAACAATAACCATATCAAGCCCCATAGTCTTGGCAAAATATCTAGCTCTTGCTACTCCACCTATATCTGGACTTGCTACTATAGGGTTTTTGAGATTTTTTGATTTTACATAATCATTAAAAAGGACTGCTCCATATAGATTATCCACAGGAATATCAAAAAATCCTTGTATCTGTGAAGCGTGTAAATCAACTGTAACAAGTCTAGTAATTCCTGCTGTCTCCATTAGATTTGCAACTAACTTTGCAGAGATTGGAACTCTAGGTTCAGCCTTTCTATCTTGTCTAGCATATCCATAATATGGAACAACAGCTGTAATTGATTTAGCAGATGAGCGTTTAAGTGCATCAACCATAATCAAAAGCTCCATCAAGTTTGCATTTGCAGGTGCTGATGTTGGTTGAATAATAAACACATCTTTACCTCTTACACTCTCCTGAATTTTTACATTTATCTCACCATCGGAGAACCTTGTAATCTTTGCCAAAGATAATGGTTGTTCGAGATATTTAGAAATCTCAATAGCAAGTTCTTTATTTGCTGTACCAGAAAAAAGCATATATCCTGTCATAATTTTCTACCTTTTATAATAATCAACCGAATTTTACCTTTATTTTTATAACAAAGCGATGACATTATAAAATGGTATAAGCATATTTAGATAAAATATTAATATGTTTCAAAATATATTTCAAATCTCACTATCACTTATAATTGGTATATTAGTCGGTTGGAATTTTCATATATTCTATATATCTTTAGAACCTACAATATCTATAAAAAATAATAAAACAATAGATAAGAATACAACTAAAACAGTTATAATTTCTAAAAATATAAAAAATAAAAATATAAAAGATAAAAAAATAGATAATAACCTATCAAATCAATTAAAATTTGAAAAACTTCTAAAAAATGGGGATTTTGATAATGCTATATCTTTATATATGGATGGAGATGAAGAGGAGATAAAAAAATATAAACTAATATTAAAAGTCTATTTTTATGACAATGCTACTAAAAATCCCAAAAAAATTATAGAAGAGATGTTAACATATATAGAGTTAGAACCTGAAGCATATAATATAAAAATTCATTTAGCAAAAATATATAGAGAACAAAAAGAGTTCCAAAAAGCACTTAATTTATTATTTGAAATAAAAGAGACTCAAAACTCTAAAATAGTTGAAAATGATTTAAATATAACTATAGATAAATATATAAAACATCTAAAAAACTCTAAAAATTTTAAAAAATTAATCTCATTTTTGGAAGAGTTAATAAATAGAGATGAAAATAGCCAAAACTACACTATTCGTTTAGCTGAAATTTATACTCAATTAAATAAGTATGAAGAGTCTAAAAGAGTATTAGAAGAGATAGATGAAAACTCTATATATAGCAATAAAGCCAAAAATATATTGAAAAAAATAGAAAAAAAAGAGAAAGAGTTACAACACTATAGATATATTATTCCTATAAATAGAGTAGGCTCACAATATAGTATAAATATATCTATAAATAATACACCACTAACCCTACTATTAGATACAGGTGCAACTTATACATTTATAGATGAAGAAAAACTTCCATCATTAACATTGGGTAAAGAGATACTTCTAAATACAGCAGGAGGTGAAATTACTGCACACTTTGCAAATGTAGAAACTCTAAATATAGGAGAACTACAACTAAATAATTTCCCCATAACAGTAGCCCCATTCAAAGAAGATTTTGCTGATGGTCTATTAGGAATGGATTTTTTTGAAAAATTTGATTTTAAAATCAATCAAAATATAGGACTACTCTATTTGTCTGAAAAATAAAAAATCAAGAAGTTTTAAACTCCCTATAGACAAAAAACGAGATAACTACTATCACAAAAATAATACTACCACCAACTAAATAGATAGTATGTGAAGAAGCATCTTCTCCATAAATATATCCCAAAGATAACATAGATAAATTCCAAATAGAGTTAGAGACAAAAATAATAGGGATAAACCATCTCAAATCCATTTTAGCAATTCCTGCTGGAATAGAGATATATTGTCCCAATCCAAAGGTTAATGGTGCTAAAAATACAGATAATTTACCATATTTATTAAAAAATTTTTTTAGCTTTTCAGTTTTTGATTTATGTAAAAATTTAATAGATATATAATTAGCCAAATGATAATTAATCAAAGCACCAACAGTAATACCTGATGCTGTAACAACAATAGTCGTAAAAACATCTAATCTTCCTTGTGAAGCTAAATACCCAGCAGGAATTAAAATAAGTTGTGTAGGTAAAGGTACAAATGTACCAACAATTACCATATAACAAAAAAATCCAATATATCCAATATCAAATACAATATCTACTATAAAATCTAACACTATAATCTTATTAATTTCAAAGGGTTCATATGTTTATTATTTTTAGTCACTTCAAACATTAAAGTACTATCCACTTTACCAATTACAGAGCCTTTGTTGACCCTTTTACCTACATGAATACCAGGGGCTAACCTAGAAAGTTTCGCATAAATAGTATGTAAATTATTAGAATGGGCTATTATAACAACCTTTCCAAGCATACCACCACTATTTTCAGCAAAAACAATTTTACCATCTAATACACTTTTAACTTTTGCTCCTTGATATGGTGCTTTTAGCGTAATTGATTTATTAAAAATCCTAAATTTATATATAGGGTCTATATATGTTCCAAATTTTTTAATAAGTATAGAACCACTCAAAGGAGATATTGTTTTGCCACCACTATAACTAGCTACCCTACTTCTATGACGCTCTTTTTTACTTCGATTTCTACGAGAAGATACTCTTTGAGCCTCTCTCTCATCCTCTTTATCTTGTTTAATAATTTTTAATTTAGCCAATCTTCTTCTCAATGCTCTTCTACTAGCACGAATTTTATCAAATCTCTTTCTATAAATTGCTTTATCTCTAGCTAACTCTTTAATTAATTTAATCTTCTCTGCTTTTTGAGCTATATACTCTTGTTGTTGTTTTTTGTATTTAGCTATCTCTTTTTTTACAGCTTCTTCTTGTTCTATATAATAACTCTCTTGTTTATCTAGCTCTTCTATGTCATCTTTTAATTTTTTGATTTTCTCTTCATTCTCTTTTGCATATACACGATAAGTCTCTTGAAGCATTATCGATTTAGGAGTAGGTTTTTTTATCTCATCAAGAACCAATGCCATACTAAATTTATCTGCAATTAAATCTATAAACTTTTTTCTTTTTGTTTCTATCTTTTTATTAAGTTCATTTAACTCTTTGTCCAACATCTTTTTTTTATCTGTCAACTCCAAATATCTACTTTGACTATTCTCTATATATTTTTGAGACTCTTTAAGTTTTTTATCCAAAATAGCACTTTGGGCTTTGGCATCTATAATTTTTTTTGCCAAAGTAGAAAGCTTTTTATCCATTTTATTATACTCAATCTGATTGAGATTTAATTTTCTCTTGTTTTCTTTGATTTTTCTATCAATAGAGCTACTAAATAATAGAGAAGAAAAAATAAGAAAGAAAAGAAAAATCTTTTTCATTCTATTCCTCCTTAACATTGATAACAACCAAAAAGACAGCAATCATTACAATCAAAATAGATACCAAAGATAGTGTAAATACATCATGAAATTTAAATAACGCATCAACATTATCTTCTAATATAGCTATATGTTTTCCTCTAATCCAAACATTTTGAATAATATAAAAAATACTACTAGCTATTAATGCCGAAATAATAGCATCTATAAGTCCCATTACAATCAAGACTTTACTTCTCAAAAATAGAGATGCACCAAATATATCCATTACTTTCATTCTCTGAGAGTGCATAAAATTCCATACTTCCATCTGTTTTATAATCAAGAAAAAACCAATAATAGTCATAAAAACTATAAATGTTTGAAATGATAATTTAATAGATGAAAAAAGCCCATAATTAGAATTATGCAAGGTATCAAAAGTCTCTACTCTTTTTACTTTATCACTTTTTAAAAAGTTTTGCTTAACCTTTTCTAGCTCTTTTTCATTTAAATATTTATTGAGTTTTATAGAGTAAAAATTTGGTATTTTTTTATGAATAGACAAATCTTTAGTAGCATTCAAAGAAGAATCTACTTTATTTATTATTTTGGATTTTTCTATCTCTGCTACCTTATATACATGACTATCCCATGATTTAAAATCATCTATACTCATATCATCTTTGGCTACAACAAGCATTGCATAGTTATCCCTTAAACTATTTTCATAACCTTTTGTTGTACGGTCAAATGCTATAAAAAACTCTAATCCAAGTAAAATAGCTACCATAGGAAAAACTAATGAGATATGCTGTTTAATGAACTTCATAAATTGCTCCATTTTCATCAATCCTAAAATGCCTATAAGGAATATTAAATACTGATGGTATTTTGTGAGTAACAACTACTACTGTTGTCTCTAATTGTTGACAAGCATTCTCCAATAAATCCCAAATAACATTTGATGAGTAATCATCCAAGTTACCAGTTGGTTCATCTGCCAAAATCAAAAATGGATTTTTTGCTAATGCTCTAGCCACCCCTACTCTTTGTTGTTCTCCACCCGAAAGTTCCATTGGATATTTCTTCTCTTTACCTGTAAGTTTGACATGATGGAGTAATCTCTTTGCTTGTGTCTGTTGTACTTCATTAGAGTAACCTGCTATCCATAAAGGCAATACTACATTTCTCTCCACTGTCCACTCATTAATCAATCTATAGTCTTGAAAAACAATACCTAAATGACTTCTAAGTTCTTGTAATTTGGGCTTTTTAATCTTACTCATATCCAATCCACCCATAAGCAAAGTTCCTGATTGAGGCTTAATATTTCCATAAAAAGATTTAAGTAGTGTTGATTTTCCACTACCACTAGGACCTGTAATAAAAACAAAATCACCTTTTTTTACAAAAAATGAAGCATTTTTAATAATCTCTTCATCTCTTTCATAGGAGAGTGTTAAATTTTGTGCTACTATAATATTAGACATTTAGATACTCCTTGATTTTTAGATGTGCCTTATAATTAGTAAGTGTTTTAACAGGAGGAGAACTAAAATAACAGCTACTATTACTATCTATCCAAATATATTTCTGTTCAGGTCTATCAAAACTTCCCAATGTCAATTTTAATAAAATAGAATTTTGACCTACTCTATAAACTCTCTCAATATGAAAGAAAAAATTATCAAAAAGTATAGGTTTTTTGGATATTTTATTCAAAATTTCATCTTTGTACTTAATATCAAATGAAAAATCAAAATCAAAATCTCTTATAGGAGAATTATTTTGTGAAGTAACAAGAACATCATATATATCCTTTTGTTGTCTAATCCATCTAGCTTCATATTTACTTGTTACATCCAATGATTTATTTTTTCTTATTTGTAAATCGGTTTTAGAAACACTATTGCCTAAAAAAGTCTCAAGAGAATACCAAAAGTATTTATGACTATCTGTTCTAAGCTCTAATTGACCACCTTTTTTTAAAACTCTCATAGACTCATTTAAAAAAGAGTCTGATATAACTCTTCTATGTGGCTTTTTGTCCCAAGGTACTGGAAAATGAACAAATATATTAGAACAGCTGTTTGATGGCATCATCTCCAATAATAATCTAGCATCATAATTTACTACCCATATATTTTCTATATTTTTTAACTCAATCTGTCTTAAAACCTGTTGTGCTGATGGAGTATGTATCTCTATACCTATAAAAAGTCTATTAGGATTATTTATAGCTTGATATAACAAATGTTTACCAGAACCAAAACCAACTTCAATAGAGACACTATCAAAAGGAAATTTAATATCTATAAAATCTTTTATACTCTTTTCATATCTATTTGCTAATTTAATCTGAGTTTTTCTTATAGCAATATTTGAATTCACTATATCCAATTCTAAAGCTTTTGAAATATCTCCAATTGCTTGTTTGACCAAAGAGACATCAAGAGGTCTAGTTACTTTATCATATTTAAGTAACCAATTTTTTTTGGATTTTTTTAAATATAATAGAAACTTTTCACTCTTTATCTCTACACCTATTATCTCATCACTACTATATAAATCTTGTGCTTTAAATAATAACTGCGTACCAAAATACCTATCCTCTTTTATAATAGAGGTATCAAACGGTTTTACACTAATATGTGGCATATAACCCCTTATCTAGCATTTATAGTCACTATATCACTAGGAAAAGAGTAACTACCATCAAATCCTACAGCAATAACCCTATATTGATATTTATTACCAGGATTAACATATATATCAATATACTCCACCATTAAACGGTTATCTAAAGTCTGAACCCAAGTCCACTTTGCACCATTTAAACTTCTCTCCACCTTATACATTTTAACTCTTTTATCTGGATGTGGTCTCCATATCAATTTTATAATATGTTTTGATTTTTGAATACCTTGGAAAAAAGTAACTTTTGGTAGAGGAGGCAATGTTTTTACCTCTATAATTTTACCATGAGCTGATTCGTATCCACCCTTTATTGTTGTAAAAGTATAAGTATAAATACTATTTTGTTTTAATCCTCTATCTACATAATGAGAAGCAAAAGGGTTATTTATCGTTGCTATTTTGGTTAACTGTTTTGTTGTACTATTTGTATAAGCATTTGGTTCTGTACGATATATATTAATACCTTCTATACCTTTTTTATAAAGTGGTTGCCATTCAAAACCAACAGCAGTATTATCAGCTACTACTTTTACATCTGTTAATCTTGGTAATTTATCATTGAGTTTATAACTCATCATTGTTTCAGGATTACATCCTGTTAGTAATATTATCGAAATAACTATTGATAATATTAGGGTTAATTTTTTCATCAATCTCTCCTTTGTTAAACTGCTGATATAATATATCTTGCATATCAGAAAAAATAGGTGCTACAAACTCCATCTGTTGATTTGTGACGGGATGAACTAGATATAGTTTATAAGCATGTAATAGAACTCTTTTGATTGTATCTTTTTTGCTCTTAAAACCATATAAAACATCTCCTAATATATGCCGTCCTAAACTGTTTAGATGTACTCTAATCTGATGAGTCCTACCAGTAAAGAGTTTCACAGCCACTAACTCCACATTTGTGTCACTTTTGGCTATTTTATAAAATGCAGATTTAGCATATTTTCCATCAGATACTATATCCATCCGAAAACGATTTTTACGATTTCTACCAATTGGTTTTTCTACAGTACCACTATCTTTTAGAGGATAATCAATTAGAGCTAAATAGTATCTACCCATACTTTTATATCTAAGTTGGTCACTCAATTTCTGATGAGCCTCATTTGTTTTGGCTATAACCAAAGCACCTGTAGTATCTCTATCTATTCTATGAACTATACCATGCCTCTCTTCTCCTGCTATAGTTGATAGTGATATACCTTTGGATTTAAGCCAATCTACTAAAGTAACTCCTTTGTGTGATGGAGCTGGATGCACAACTAAACCTGATGGCTTATTTATAACCATCATTACCTCATCTTCATAAATTATATCCACATCAAAATCAACTACTACTTGCTCTTTTGGTATAACCTCTTTAAAAGAGTATTCAACCGTATCACCAATAGATAACTTATATCCTGTTTTAGTAACTAATTTATTATTAACAGTAACCAATCCCTCTTTTATAAGTTGCTCAACTTGATTTCTACTTTTTATTATCTCTTGAGCCAAGATTTTATCCAATCGCCCTATCTCTTTTACTATAAATGATTTTTTATCCAATTTATTATCTTTACAAATTTTTATATAATTATACTATAATAATAGAATGAAAATTATTACAACAATACTAATAACACTTTTACTAACAATAGAGACAACAACAGCAAAAGATATAGAGCCAAAAGTAATAAGAGCTTATGATGCTCCTCGTGTTACACATAGAAGAGTTAGTAGAGCTAGAAATACACAAGAAGATATAATACTTTCTACCATAGATGCAAGTTCAGAAATAAGTGTTCAAATCACCTCTGCTATGTCTTTAGAAGCATCAACAGAAGCAACATCAAACGAACCTCAAACAAGAAGAGCCAGAAAAAGACACTATTCAGAGCTAAAATTTTTAAAAAATAATAGAACTCAAATCACACAAAATATATCACAAGGCAAAGGAGAATATCTATCCACTCTTCTTAATATAATGAATATCAAACAGACTCCATCAACATTGATTAAAATTCAATCTAATTTTGATATTCTATCTAGCTTAAATAATGAATTATTTTTGTCCAAGTTGAAAAAAATTGGAGAGTCCTAATTTAAAATAAAATAGACTTTAACCTAACGGATTATCACTCCTATTTTTCTCTTTTCTCCTCTCAAAAGCCTTGTTTGATGGTGTTGATGGGTCAGAAAATAGAAATCTACCATACAATACACATCCATTACAACCAGGGTTACATTTATGCTTTAATAGTCTGCACCACTCTTTTTCATCTTTGAATTTTGTTAAATGTTGACA
>Ga0256828_1000895_pt1 | contig 19341 bp, 23 predicted proteins | sample CV88metaG_FD_185993 | JGI IMG/M metagenome (GOLD analysis project Ga0256828, IMG submission 185993) | Hydrothermal vent microbial communities from East Pacific Rise, Pacific Ocean - CV88 | ecosystem: Environmental > Aquatic > Marine > Hydrothermal vents | place: Pacific Ocean: East Pacific Rise...
TTACGCAGAAGTATCCTTATAGATTAGAGATGATTTTAGACATTAAAAATGTAGGAGAAAATGGGTTACCAACAGGCAATACCGATGAGATATATGGTATAGAAGATATTGTTTACCAAGGTATTGCTAAAAGTAAGAGAGGTCATTTTATAGCAACTCAAACCTATAATGGAAAACGAAACATCTACTACTATGCTGACTCAAAAGAGACGATAGAGGGTATCTTAGAGCTTTTAGATGAGCGTTATGAAACGTGTGCTGTAACAAGTAAAATAGAGTTTGACCCATTTTGGGTTCAAAGTGAACCGTTTTTAGATGTCTAGTATAAAGATGCTTAGATATAATAACAACAATTAATAATAGAGTAAAAAATGGAGCAAAAACCTTTGGAAAATCAAATCAATAAAAAAGAGAAACAAGAAAAAATCGTAGGAATGTTCGATGATATCGCTGAAACATACGATTTAGCAAACCGTGTACTAAGTATGGGTATCGACAAGCAGTGGAGACGTAAAGGTTGCCAAAAAGCTTATGAGATTTTAGATACAAAAACTATCGGTCAAATCACCGACGTAGCATGTGGTACTGGTGACCTAATCTTGTTTTGGGATGAACAGGCAAAAAAAGAGGGTATAACCGTAGAGAAGTATGTAGGTGTTGACCCATCTGTAGGTATGCTTGATGTGGCAAGAAAAAAGGTTGATTTTGCAGAGTTCAAAGAGGGAAAAGCTCAAGAACTTCCTATAGATGACAACTCTACAGAGATTATCTCTATCTCTTACGGAATCCGTAATGTTGTTGATAGAGTAGAAGCGTTACAAGAGTTTTATAGAGCGTTAAAACCAGGGGGTCTTGTGGTAATTTTAGAGTTTACCAAACAAGAACGACGTGGATTTATCGATAAAATTGTAGATTTTGGAATGAAGAATGTTCTTCCAAGAATCGGTGGACTTATCTCTAAAAACTATGCTGCATACAAGTACCTACCAGACTCTATAGAAGAGTTTTTAACTACTGAAATGTTGGCACAAGAGTTAGAAGAAGCAGGATTAAAAATGCAGTATACCAAGTCATTTACGTTAGGTATTTCTACACTTTTAATTGCTCAGAAGCCATTGTAATATTTATCTTCTGTAGGGTACGGCTTTAGCCTACCGATTAAACTAAACTTATAGAAAATGAGCTTTTTAAACTCAAAAAGTTCAATTTTACGGTAGGCTAAAGCCGTACCCTACAGCTAAATTTAAATATGAAATAGGAGCCATGAACAATGAAAGAAAAATTAAAAAATCTAAAAAATAATCCAGAGTTTCAAGAGAAACTACAAGAAATGAAACCCAAAAGAAATATTTGGGGTATTTTGGGTGTGATTCTCTTTTTCTTTGTACCAGAAGTTATTAATGTACTCTGGTATAAAGAAATTACAGCATGGATGATGGATTTCATTCACAATGCTCCTGCTAATCCTATGGGAAGCACACTAGAGTGGTTAACCAAACAGACCTTTACTGGTGAAGTTAGCTATTTTAATATTGGAATAGGTATCGCCTTTTTGGTTTGGATATTTTGGGATGATATAAAAAGGAAAACTGCTTAAATGTCTAATACTATGACCGTCTCATCCCTAAACACCAAAATAAAATCCCTACTAGAAACCACATTCATGCACATCTTAGTAGAAGGTGAAATATCCTCAGTAACCTATCATAACTCAGGTCACGTCTACTTCTCCATAAAAGACAAAGAATCCAGCATAAAGTGTGTAATGTTTCGCTCAAACGCTTCTAGACTAAAGTTTCAGCTAGAGCGTGGGCAACATGTGGTGGTTAATGGGTCTATAAGCGTCTATACACCTCGTGGGGAGTATCAGCTTATGACTGTGTCGGTTGAGCCTTTTGGGCAGGGGGCTTTGGCTTTGGCTTATGAGCAACTTAAGAAGAAACTTGAACTAAAAGGTTACTTTGACCCAAGCAGGAAAAAGCCACAACCAAAACATATAAGAAAACTGGCTTTGGTAACAGCTTCTAAAAGTGCAGCTTTGCAAGATATGTTGAAGATTATCGACAAACGATGGCGATTGCTTGACATAGTGGTTATAGATACCTTAGTTCAAGGTGAAAGGTCAGCTCCACAGATAGCAGAGGCTTTGGCTTATGCAGACACACTTGGATGTGATACCATAGTCGTTGGTCGTGGTGGTGGAAGCAAGGAAGATTTGTGGGCATTTAACGAAGAGGTTGTGGCTGATGCTATCTATAACCTTAACACCTTTGTGGTCTCGGCTGTTGGGCATGAAGTAGATGTGCAAATATCTGACTTTGTGGCTGATTTGAGGGCTCCGACACCTTCGGCTGCTATGGAGATGATATTGCCTGACCAAAATGAAGTGCTTTATACTTTAGATGAGATGCAAGAGCGATATGTTCGTACTATGAAGCAGATAGTAGGAAACAAAGAGCAGAGTCTGAAAGCTTTGACCGATGAGTTTCAGCGTCAATCTGTTTCGCGTAAAATAGCCATGGTAGAGAAAGAGTTTTTAAACTTGGAAGATGAATTTAAAAGGGTAGTTGCTTATAAGTTGTCTCAGTTTGAGGCTAGGGTAAGCCCTTTGTCTACACAGTTAAAAGATAATATGGATTATGCTTTTCAGGTAAAAGCTCAAAGCCTTAATGCCATAGAGCAAAAGATAAAACTTTATGACCCAAAACTGAAACAGAAAGAGGGTTGGGCTGAAGTGGTGCTTGATGGAAAAAGAGTTGAGTTAAAGAAGATAAAAAAAGATGAGTGCTTTATGTTGATGGATACAAATGTGAAGCTTGAAGTAAAATGTATAAATAAGGAAAAAATATAATATGAAAAGTTGGTCAGATAAATTGTTTTGGGTAGTATTGGTCGTAATGGGTGTTTATTTGCTTTATCAAAAAGGAATCATAGGCGTAAACTTTGAGTCTGTCTCTCCAAAGGTAGCCTATGAGATGTTGCAAAATGATGACAATGTAACTCTTTTGGATGTGCGTACTGTAGATGAGTTTAAGAAAGATGGAAAAATAGCAGATGCAAAGCTTATTCCTCTAGGAGAACTATCTAAAAATTTGAATATGTTAGATAAGTCTAAAAAAGTATTGGTTTTTTGTCGTAGTGGAAATAGGTCTGTTTCAGCTGCTCGTATTTTAGAGAGTAATGGATTTACTGTTATAAATATGAATGGTGGAATGAATGGCTGGAAAAGCGAAAAGTTACCCGTTCAATAATAAATAGACTTCTTGCATAACCCTATAAATGAGTATATTATTTATTGCACATCATATTTCATTGAGTATTCTCTCCACTTAGCTAAGGCTAGGTGTTCGAGTCTACTCAATAAAATCTAATGCACACTAAAAAATATCTTCAAAATATAGGGTTATGCAAGAAGTCTAATATAAAAAGGAAATAAAATGAAAAAATCTGGTTTATTGGTATTGATCGCTTTTACATTTTTAGGATGTATGCAAAAGAAAATATTTATTAAGAGTAATGAACAAAGACCTGTGGTCTATACAGAAGAAGCACCTGTTGTCTATAAAGAGCCTAGCCGACCAACTTATAGTTATCAAGAGGTGGTTGAAGAGGTTCCTGTTTCTGCTCCTGTAGGAAGAAGTTATAGTGTTGAACCAGGAGAAGCTTACGATATGATGTTAAGTGACCCATTTTTAACCATACTAGATGTACGTATGCCTGAAGAGTTAAAGAGTGATGGAAAGATTGCCAATTCACTTTTGATTCCTCTTCCCTATTTGAAAAACAATTTAAATAAATTGGATAAGTCAAAAAAGATATTGGTTTATTGTCATACAGGTAATAGAAGTAGGGAGGCTGTACGCTTTTTAGCACAGCAAGGATATGAAGCGATTAACCTTAATGGTGGTATTGCAAAATGGAAAGCTGAACACCTTTCTGTTAAATACTAAAAAAGTTACCAATTAATTAATTTTATTTTTTATAATTAGAATTATTACTTAAGCTGTGTATAAATGATTCATAAATACATACTGTTATTTTTTCTTTATTGTTATATTGATTAATATCTATTTTACTTAAATTTATATTATATAATTTAATTATAAATATAACTAAGGAAAATTATGAAAAAAATATTATTGTCTTCACTTCTACTGGTTTCAGCTGTAACTGCTGAAGAGGCTCCTATAACAGTAGCCAATACAGATACAAATCAATCAATTGTTTCAGAAAAAGTTGAAGTGATGCCTTCTACAACAAGAAAAAGTGGTTTTTATGCAGGAGTAGGTATGGGTCTAATAAACTTTGGTGGTTCTGTTGATGTTGATAATGGATATACGACTACAAGTATTGATAAAGATACAGAAGATAAACCATTTAGTATAAAAGTAGGATATCTTACAGAAAGTGAAAATAGAGTAGAACTTTATTATAAAACAGACTCTATTGATACAGAAAACGATATTGGTGATGCAAGAAATTTTGATGCTACTTTATTTGGAATTAATTATCAATGGGGAATTTCTTCATTATCATCTGATAAATTATTACCATATATTCGTTTAGGAGTAGGATTTGGTTCTGGAACAGCTGACTTTACAACGCTTGATTTAACGGCTGTTGAAGTAGACCTTGCTTTAGGTGCTTATTATGAAGTTGCTCCAAATATAGATGTGTCTGCTGGGATATATAGAAGAGCTGTTGTATTTGCTGATGATGTATCTGATGATACAATCGTTATTGCATTAAATGGAATAGAGTTTGGTGCAACATATCATTTTTAATAAAATACATAAGTACTACTATATATGAAAATATTTTAGTTTATACTCTTTTATAAACCTGAATATAAAAATGAATAGTAGTTTTTAGTTCACTTAGGGCTAAGATTTTCTTTTTTATCTCTACTGTTGTTTGCCAATAGTAGGGAGTCATACGGAGAAGGTCTAGTATATCTTCTTGTTTTACGGTAATTTCTTCTTTTATCTCTATTTGCTCTTTTAACTCAAAGGCTTTTTCATTTTCTAATACTGAGTAGTTTCCTTTGTGAGGAATAACTTCGTCATATATATGAGTTGTTAAATCTTTTAGATGCTCTTCAGCTGGACCTACCATAATGATACAAGATTCACTTTTAAGTAATCTTTCTATTTCATTGGCTGATACTGGTGAAAAAACTGAGATGACGGTATCAAAGCTGTTATCGAAAAAAGGTAAGTCGTAAGAGGAAGCCACAGCTATAAGTGCATTCATTTTACGTTTTCCTGCCAGTTTAACAGCTGTTTTAGAGATATCTATACCACAGAGTGTTAAATCTTCTTTTTTCTCTTTAGAGGCAGTTCTAAGCTCATTCATGTAGTAACCTTCACCACAACCAACATCGAGTATGTTTTGGTTAAAACTATTTTTTGATGATGAGACTATATTTACAATAGCAGAAGACAATGAGCTGTAGTATCTTTTGTTTAAAAAGGCTTGGCGACTCTTTATCATCTCGTCATTGTCACCGGGGTTTTTACTTTTTTTGTGTTGGGCTAAAAGAAGGTTTACGTAACCTTCTTTTGCTTCATCGTAAGTATGGTTATTTTCACAACGGTATGTTTTGTCTTTTTTTATTAGTTCTTTATCACAAGATGGACATTTGAAAGAGATATGATTAGGCATTTAACTTCTCTACTTTCACTTTAACCTCTTGGTAACAAGCAGAGTTACCCTCTTCACTAATGATGTTGGGAGTTAAAAAGTTTACTCCTACGGCATTTGCTGTAATGAGTACAGAGTCTTCTCTTATATCTTCAGAGTTTTTAACTATAAAGTTTTGTTCTCCATGTTCAGAAAAAACTTTTACCTCTTCTCCATTGTTAAAACCAAGGCTTGGGTGTAGTACTACTTTATTATCTCTTTGAAACTGAGTATTAAGTGCTTTATTTGCTTTTGGGCTTATGAGCCAGTAGTCACTAATGACAACTTCTTTTTTTGATTTTCTTCTGGCTCGTGTAAACTGTTTGGTTTTTATGAAGTCATCTTCAAATTCATCTGGAAATATAAACTCTTCATCTGCATTTTCTCCAAAACCTTCTGCATAAGGTATCTCTTGATAAGCAGGATGTATGTAGTAGTCACCCTCTTTTTTACATTGGTCTAGCCAGAGGTTGATGTAATGCTCTTCACTCTCTAAGGCATCAAATCCAAACTTTTGGACTAGGGTATTGGTGAAATCATATTCACTTATTCCATACTCACAGTTATGAACTTTTCTCATAGGGTTTACATATTGGTGGGCATAGCTTAGGCGAACATCCTCTTTTTCAAAGAAGTTTTTAGCAGGAATAACAATGTTTGCCATAGCAGAAGTCTCATTTTCATAGAGTCCATAGTAGATAATGGTATGGGTTTTTTTAAGCTCTGCAATAACATGATTTGAGTTTGGCATAGAAGCCACAGGGTTACCCCCTTGAATAAGTACTGTTTCAAAGTCACCAAAGGCTGTGTTTACTTTTTCTACTTTATTTGTTTTTACTGCAAATGGATTTTTAAAGTTCAGTTTTGAGTTTCCTAAAAAGCCAACGCCACAACCTTCTTTACCAAATAGTCCTAAAGTTGCAGCCAAAGCATCAATAGCATGAAGGGTAGAAGCACCTGTAGAATATTTTTGAACACCGTTTCCAATTAAAAAAACAGTTTTTTTACCCAATATTAGCTCTAAAAGTTGCCCCATTTTATTTAAATCAATATCAATATATTCTAAAATAGGACGAATTCTAAATTCTCTAGTAAAATCATAAAAATCTTCAATATCACTGGCAAACTCTTCTATAAAATCACTATCTTCATGGTCACCCATTAAGGTAAATCTTGCCAACATAATAGCAACATAAAAATCGGACCTAGGTGTAATTTGTAAGTACAAATCTGCTTTTTTTGCAATGGCTGTTTTAACAGGGTCAATTACAATAATTTTTTTACCTTCTAAGTAGGGCATAAGATGTGAAGCTGTAACAGTAATATTTTTACCCCAAACGACAACTACTTCTGCTTTATCTATTTGTTCAGGAGGTAAAATATGGTTGATTTCACGCCCTTCTAGTATACCTGCATCACCAGAACCATCACAGAGTGTTCCTTTGGTTGTGCTTCCTTCTAATTTCTCAAAAAGTAGATTGGTGATTTCCTGCATTACACCAAAGTTTCCAGAACCTCTCCAAAGTAATTTAGAGTCTGTATTGAGTGCCTCTTTTGTTACGTTTAGTACTTCATCTAAAGTTACTTCTTTACCATTGACTCGGGCTTTTTTTATACGTGTTTCATCTAACATATATTTGTTCAGTAAGGCACATAATGCACCGTTTGAAGTAGGGTGTGCTGTATCGGAAGTTATTTTAGGAAAATGTTCAGGTGCGACAACAATACCACAGGCATCGGGGCAGTCTAAGCCACAAGTTGTTTTTATCATTATTTAAATTCTACCTTTAGTAATTTAGAAAAACTCTCTTTTGGATTCTTAATTATTATCTCAGCTCTATAAGAAGAGATAAATTTTTCATCTGCGACTTTCCATATTTTAGAGATTTTATAGTCGCTTGGTTTATCATCTATATAGATGGTTTTATCTTTAATATTTTCAATCTCATCACCTTCCAAAAATAGAACAAGTTTTGCAGTACTCAAATCTTTAACTTGAGCCAAGGGTGTACCCATATTGACAAAGTCACCTTTATGTACCAAAAGTTTATAGAGAAATTTGTTATTTAGTTTTATACTTTTTTTACTTATGCTATCTTTTAATCTGGCTATTTCATAGTTTAAATCAAGACGCTGTTTCTTTAGGGAGTCTATTTTCTCTTTGGTAGAGAAATATTGTGTTTTTGCATTGGTGTAACCATAGAAAGCATTGTCTTTTTGGGTTTTAGAAGCAGAACCAACTTTTGAAATACGGCTATAGTAAGCTTTTTGTCGCTCTAATGATGAACCCAATGCTGTGAGTATATTTTGATTGGTTTTAATCATGCTATTTATAAGTTTCATAGAACTTTGACTGGATTTTAATTTGATTTTATCAAGTTTCTCGTCAAGTAGTATAATATTTTTTCCTAAAACAGTTGTCCCCTCTAAAGAGAGTTTGGCTTCTGTTACTTGAGCAGATACAGCAGATTTTAGGGTGGTTGTTTCAAGTGGTTCTACTTTTGCATAGTGAACTTTAGAAAAAAGTACTAAAGGTGTTAGCAGTAAAAAGATATATTTCATCATTAGGTCTCATTTTGGATTTTAGCGATTATAACAGTCAAACTTTAAAAATTTGTGTAAATAGAGATTTATTTTTACACTATTGTGATTTTGAATGTTTTAATTTGTACTGTTTATGTTAAGTATATATTATAAATTGTGTAGATTTTACTTTAACATTTATAGTTAATTAATTAATAATCGTGACATTAGTACAATTATTCTACAATAAGATGTAAAAATTCGATTAAACGAAAAGTTTATAATTTTAATACAAGGGACATATATGAGATATATACTATTTTTTCTTTTAACATTGAATCTTTATTCATTTGATGCTGTGTTAAATATAGAAAAAGATGTTGACTCAAAGGCAACACTTTCATTGGTTGAAGACAGTGCTACGGCTGGAGCTTCAGCCAATCATTCAAAAATGTTTAATTTATTGTTGAACGATATAAAGATGAGTGGACACTTTGTTGTAGATGAAACATTAAGACGTGCTCCGTTTGCAGATGGAATGCTACCTGTTGAGTTACATGACAGAGAGTACATACTAAAATATGCATATAACAGAGCTGGAACCAGTTTGCAAATTAAGTTGCTACGTGTAGCAGATAACAATGTTATGTATAAAAAGAGTTACAGTGTTAATACTGTAGCACGATATCCATTTTTAGCACATAACGCTATAGTAGAAGTAAATAATGCATTGGGCTATGAAGATATTTCATGGATGAAACGAAATATTATTTTCTCAAAATATACCAGTTCACGAAAAAGTGAAATTTGGATTGCAGACTATACATTGAGTTTTTCTTCTGTGTTGGTACGTGGAGGGTTAAATTTGTTTCCAAAATGGGCAACTCCAAACCAATCGGCATTTTATTACACCTCATACAATGAGACCATACCAACATTATACAAAGTAAGTATGAGTTCTGGTTCTCGTCAAAAAGTAGCTTCTTCACAAGGTATGTTGGTCGCTTCTGATGTAAGTGCAGATGGATCTAAAGTTCTTTTAACCATGGCACCAAGTGGTCAACCAGATATTTATGAAATGAATGTCAATTCTGGTTCTAAAAAACGTTTAACAACCTTTAGAGGTATTGATGTTAATGGAAAGTATTTGGGAGATGAGAGTCGTATTGCATTTGTTTCTGACAGAACAGGACGAGCCAATATATATACCAAATCAATAGGTTCTAGTTCTGTATCTAAAGCAGCTCATTATGGTAACAACAACAGTTCATGTGATGCTTTTGGACAAAACTTACTTTATACTGTAAAAGAGGGTGGAGCCAATAATGTTTATTTGGGTTCTGCAAGTAGTTCATATGTAAGACCATTAACTTCTAGTGGAAAAAACAAACTACCACGTTTCTCAACTGATGGGAAAGTAATACTTTACATTAAATCAAATGGTAGCAGTAACTCAATTGGTTATATGAACCTAGCAACAAATCAGAGTGCACTCTTTAACATGCAGAGTGGAAAAATACAATCAATAGATTGGTAAATTTATTTAAAAAGGGATAAATATGACAACAAGAAAAATTTTATTAGCAGCAACAGCAATTTCACTACTTATGGTAGGATGTGCACAGAAGAAGAATCTTAATGCAACATCAGGAGAATTTAATGATGGTACATTAGATGGTGCAAATGGTGCTTATACTACAGTAATGGATGATACATATGCAGATAACACAGGACATTATGATAATGTTGATCCTTACGGTGATGGTAACTATGGTGGAAATAATGGTACCTATGGTAATACTAACGGTAATAATGGTTATGGTAATAACGGTGGTTACGCTGATGGTTCAAAAGGTTATGGATCTGGAAATGGAGGACTAGAAAATGTATACTTTGGTGTTGATCAGTATGCCATTACTTCGGATAAATTATCTATAATCTCTCATGATGCAAGTCTTATTAAAGCTGATATTGCAAATGGTGCAAAGTTAAAAATCGAAGGTCATTGTGATGCAACAGGATCAGATGAGTATAACTATGCTTTAGGTCTTAGAAGAGCAAAAGCAGCTAAAGATGCTATGGTTTTAAATGGTATTAATGCAAACAGTATTACTTTAGTAAGTATGGGTGAGAGTGCACCTGCTTGTACATCAAGTACATCAGCTGATTGTTATGCAAAAAATAGACGTGTTGAATTTAAAATATTTCAGTAGTTTTAAGATAGCAATATGAATAAAATCAAATTCTCTTTAAGGAGGTAATAGATGCAACATTTAAAGAAAGTAGTCTTATTTGGAGCCATGAGTATGGCTTCACTTCTTTATGCTTATGAACCATCAGTTTATGGTGCAGGTGATATAAATAGTGCAGAACCTTATGGACTGACAGAGACAGAACAGACGGTACTTAACAATAAAAATATGTTACAACAGCTTTTAAATAAGATGAACGATCAACAGCGTAAGATGGATGGGTTGATGAGTATTATTGAAGGTCAAAATAAAGAGATTATTGAGCTTAAAGAGCGACTCTCTATGGTTGAGAAAAACAGCCAACAAGACGATGATGCAAATAAATCTTATACACTGATGTTAGAGATGGGGCAGATGCTTGATAAAATCAACAATACCTATGTAACACAGGATCAATTAAAGGAAGCATTGGCAGGAAGTAGATCACGAAGTACAAATCGTGGTTCTTCTGATTTGGGTAATCAAATTAACACTACTCAAATAAGAGGTAACTCTGCCGACATCTATAGAAAAGGTGTTCAACTATTTTCAAAACGAAGTTATGGTGCAGCTAAAGATCATTTTACAAAAGCATTAGAAGCTGGATATAAACCAGCTGCGAGTAACTATTACTTGGCTGAAATCGCTTATTATACTTTTGATTATGAAACGGCTGTTGCTCATTATAAAGAGAGTGCAGCATTATATGATAATGCAAGTTACATGCCTGTACTCTATCTTCATACAGCCATCTCTCTAGCTAAGATAGGAGAGAAAGAACAGGCAAACAGTTTTTTTGAATATGTTATAGATACCTATCCAAAGACACGTGCTGCTGCTATAGCAAAGAAGAGAATATCAAAATAGTAACTCATAGTAAGTAACAATAAAGTTTGCTTTGCTATGATGTTGGAAAATTAATTAAGAGGAGATTCTATGACAATTAATGATAAAGACTGTGTTGTAGGTATTGAGTACGAAGTAAAAGAAGCTGGAACATCTGATGTTGTTGATAGCAATAAAGGTTCAGGTGAGCCATTAGAGTTTATTATGGGAAAAGGTCAGATTATTCCTGGTCTTGAAAAAGCACTTACTGGTATGAATCCAGATGAAGAAGGTGATATCATGGTTCCTGCAGCAGATGCTTACGGTGAGTATAATCCAGAAGCAGTGCAAACCCTTCCTGTTGAGCAGTTTGAAGGTGTTGAACTTAAAGATGGTTTAACTCTTTATGGTCAAGGTGAAAATGGCGAAACAGTTCAAGTAACTGTTAAATCATTTACAGACAAAGAAGTAAATATTGATTTTAACCACCCATTGGCTGGTAAAGATTTAATGTTCTCAGTAAAAGTTCTTTCTGCAAGAGAAGCAACTGAAGATGAAATAACTTCAGGTATTGTTGGTGGTACAGAAGCTTCTGGTGGTCACTGTAACAGTGGAAGTTGTGGTTGTAGCTAAGCTCAATACTTCTTCTTTACACGATACTGCTTTGGTATCGTGTATTTTTTAACTCTTTAAAATCTTCAAAAAATATCTAATCTAATTTTAATCTATAAATTAAAGCAAAATTTTATTTATATAACTGTACTATCTTTATGAATTTTAATATCAGGATATATAAATATGAAAAAAATAATATTAAGTTTTTTATTGGCAGGTAGTTTACTTTCAGCAGGTAGTTTGGTACAAGTTGGTGCAGGGTACTCCAAGGGTGACAACGATGGAGATATAGGAACAGCATTTATCGAAACTTCTTTACTGACAACTGTAGGATTACGTTTAGAGTACAGTAAAAACATCTCTGAACATCCAGAGTTTTCAAAAGAAGATATTAGTCGTTATGGACTGTTTGCAACCTATACCTTACCTATTACTCCTTCTTTTTCTGTAACTCCAAAAGCAGGTTTAACCAAGACAGATGGTGACTTTACCTTTAGTGATGCAACAAAGGTTACTGACTCATCTACAGATTTTACTTATGGATTAGAAGTGAATTATCATTATAATGATTTGCTATCTTTATTTGTAGGGTACACAGATTATGGAAATAAGTTTGATAAATTAGATGATGTTAAATCTTCTGAGTTAGACAGTCAAAATTATACTGTTGGTATTAAATTAGATTTCTAAATTAGAGTAGATTTGAAGTAAGAAGTAAATAGAGGATACAAATAGAGTTGTATCCTCTAAAATGTGAAACTTATATGTAAGCCAGTTTTTTTTCTTGAATAAAAGGTCTAATATCTAGAGAAATTTCAGAAAATTTTTCTATTAAGTTATTAAGTGAACCGGTATTATCAATCCAATTATGCATGTTTTTCTGTGCAAATTCTTTCTCAGATATAGTAAAGCCTTTATATGATTGGATGGCATTACAAATCATTTCTATGTAACTGTTTTTTTCTTGTTGGCTCATTAAAGCTCCTTAAATGTGATTTTATTTAGAACTATTATACATAAAAATAATTAATTTATACTGTTATTCTTATAAATTAAATAATATTTTATTATGTTCTACATATTTACCCATCTTTTAGAACACTGTTTTTCAATTTTTTATTTCGTTCTTTAGTATCAAAAAATAAAGTAGAGAGATATTGTACTATGCCTACACTAATTCCTGTGGCAATGACGACATTATAGTCAAATGTGGTCTCCATTGCTAAAATAATAGCTGTTAAGGGAAGACGCATAATAACACCGACAAAGACAGAGGCACCTATAGCTGCAAAATAAAAGGGTTCAACAGGAAAAGCATAGAGCTTCATTAATTCTCCAAAACCATATCCTGTTAATGCTCCTATACTCATCAATGGTAAAAAAAGTCCACCAACTGCATTGGCATAAATGGCAACAGTTGTACCGATAATACGTAAAAAGATAATCAGAAAAATTAGTAAAATAGGAATAGGGTTTTCATTATTAATAAGTTTAATCACAATCACTTTACCTGAAAAAGCAGCATGGGGTTCTATAAGTAAAATCGTACCAATGACACCTCCACCAATTAATGCAAAAATATAGTTACGGTAGCGATGAAAGGTTTTAAAAATTTCAATATCAATAAAATAGAGTAGTTTGGTTTTCAGAAAAAGATAGAGATAGATAAATAGGGTAATAAAAGGTATAAAAAAGAGTGTGGCAATAATATAGTCATTATCAATTTTACGACCAGAAGAGTGAAAAAAAGTAATGGGCTCTAAAAAGTTTAATGTAATCGCAAAAGCTATAACAGAAGCTAAGATTAGATAGCTTACATACTGTTTTATAAATTGATAGGCTATATTTTCAATAGCAAATGCCATACCTGTTAAAGGAGAAACAAAAACAGCAGCTACACCAGCACTAGCTCCAACAGATATCATCACTTTAACAAACATTTTAGGAAAGTGAAAAAGACGATGAATTTGATAGGCAATCATCGCTCCAATAGAAGCACTAGGTCCTTCAGTTCCTACCATAAAGCCTGTAGATAAAGAGAGTGCAGAAGTTAAGACTTTTAAAAATAGAGTTTTAATTTTAAGAATCATACGATTTTCATAGACCGACTCGGCTATCTCATAAACCCCATACTCTTTTATATGAGAATCTTTTGAAGCAATATAGTTGACTAAAAATATAGCAACTGTAGGTACAAAATAAATATACCATATAGGCAGAGTAGGGATGGTCTCAACAGGGTTTCCCATAAAAATAAAATAGGTAAGAAAAATAATAAGTAGTTCATAAAATGTAATAAATACACCGGTAATAAGACCCGTTAATATAGTGGCGATTATTAGTTTACCTATCATTTATCTATTTCCATTTTTAATTTAATTTTATCCAAAAGATGTTAGATAGATGAGTTATTAAAGTATATTGATTAAATGTAGTTAAGTAGATTTTTAACCGTTACCTGAGGTTACCTCTTTTTTAGTAAAATTAATAATAACAAATAATTATATTAATTATTCGTTAAAGTTATATTTTTCATTGGTTGATGTATTCGTATTATAATTCACCTATGAAAGATGAAATTTATCATAACTATTTTTGATAAAAATTTTATTTCTAAAATATATTAAGGATTAACAATGAAAAAAAGATTATTTATATCAACAGTTGTAACCTCTCTTATAATGGGAAACACCTCTATTTTTGCTAACGAAATAGTAAATTCACCTACTAAATCGGTATCTTCAGCTCAAAACTCTCAAAAAGTATTGCGTATACAGAAGAGTGTAAATCGTGAAATAAAGGTACAAAAAGATAATTTTAAACAAGCGTCTAAAGAGATTATGGATGGATTAGACAAAACGTTTTTAGCTACAAGAGCATTAGAAAATAAAAAAAATGATGAGGCAAAAAAATTATTAAAAGAGTCTATAAAACTTTTTGAAACGGCACTCAAAGCTGAACCAAAATTGGGACTGGTTCCAATTGCACAAGAGATTAATGTTCATGTTTTTGGAGGAGATGCCAAATCACTTCAATCCTATCTTGATACGACCGTTGATATGTTAAACAAACATGATACCCAAGAAGCTAGGATGAGATTAATGCCTTTAGAAGATGATATGATTATTGCTACCCAACTGCTTCCTATAGAGGCGTATTTAGAGTCAAGTAAAGCAGCATTAAAATTACTTGATGCTAATAAAACAGAGGAAGCTATGGAGTCATTGGTAACAGGTATGAATCTTATGGAAGTTGATATGGTTGTTATACCTATACCACTTATGGTAGCAGAAGATTTGATTATTGATGCGTCATCATTAGATAAATCTAAAAAAGAGGAGGCTCAAAAGCTCTTAGCTATGGCACAAGATGAGTTAGAAAAAGCTGTTTTATTGGGTTATACACAAAAACATACACCTGCATACAAAGCACTCTCAGAGGGGATTAGTGAAATCCAAAAAGAGATTAAAGGTAAAAATGTTGTAGAAAAACTTTATGACAAATTAAAAAACAGTTTTCACAAGGTATTAAGTAAAAGTAGAGAAGATGTTATTAAGCAAAAAGCTCAAGAAAAAGTTCGTGTTTATGAAAATAAAGAGGCAAAAAAAGCTTTAGGAGAGACTTCAAGATTTACTACAGATGCAAAATCTGATGAAAGTAAAACTATAAAGTAAAGAAAACTTAAAAAATATATACAAAAAAAATAACCATGCTGTTTATTAGCTAAATAGGTATACAATAAATTAAACTAAGAATAAAAAAGGAAATGATATGGATGCTGTAGAAAAAGAGTTAGAAGGACGTAAGAACAATATAAAAAGGGAGTTAGAACTTCTCTTTAAAGCCAATATGAAGTTTACAGATTGGGATGTTCCTGAAGCAGATGATACAAAGGCTGCTAAGATTTTGTTGACTATAATGAAAGAGAAGCTTAATGAGATAGGACAAGATATTCAAGATGGGAAGTATGAAAATTATTAATGATTCTATAGATTTTGCCTAGTTTATGTAAGCTAGGTAACAGATTTTAGAGTCTAAGTTAGAATATAATGTTATAAAAAATTAAAAAAGGATAAAAAATGTGGAATCATAAAAATATTCTCTTAGGTGTAGATGATGTACTTTTCGATAAATTGAAAAAATACAGTAAAATTGGAGGAATTCTCTTTTTAGTCTTAGGACTTATTGGGATTATTTTTCCTTCTTTTATGACTTTTAGTACGGTTGTATTTGTCTCTTACCTAATGCTCTTTGCAGGGTTAAGTTCAGGTTGGATGACATGGGTAAGTAACAAAGAAGATTGGGCTGGATGGTTAAAGAGTGTTCTTTTAGTAGGTGTTTCTCTTTTAATGCTCTTTTACCCTCTGCAAGGGGTAGCTACTTTAGGACTTCTTTTTAGTATCTATTTTTTTATGGATGCTTTTGCTGGATTTGGTTTGGCATTTTCAGCTCAGGGAAATCAACATCGATGGTTATGGATATTTAATGCATTGATGTCTTTAATTTTGGCTGTAGTATTTATGGTTGGTTGGCCTTTTTCTTCTATTTGGTTGGTTGGTTTCTTTGTTGGAGTGAGCCTATTTTTTGATGGTCTTGCTTTATTAATGGGCTCAACTGTTCTAGGTGAACTTGAAAAAGAAACTAAAGAAAAAACAGAGAAGTAAATTAAAATAGATAAAATATTATCCTATGAAATATAAAGTTAATGTTATAATTAAAAAAAACATAGGATAATATATGCAACAAGATACATCTCTTTCTCTTCCTTCCTTAGACAAACTTAAGACTTTTGAACTTTTTTCTTCTCTTAACAATAATACTTTACAACATATTCTCGAAGAGTGTACCTTTGTTGTTTGGAAAAAATCTAAAACTATTAATCCTGATATAGGTATAAAGTATTTTCATATTATTCTTTCTGGTCGTTTAAAATTGACCCAAATTGACCCAAAAACAGGACGAAGTGTGGCTCTCTTTTTATTGGAAGAGGGAGATATTTTTGATGTTTTCTCACTACTTGATGGAGAGGAGCATACGGTTTTTCCTGTTGCCTTAGACAATATTGAACTGCTTTGTATTCCTATGTCACGAGCAAGAGAGTGGCTAGATGAACATCCTGAATTTAATAAAAAGTTTTTACCCTATTTAGGAAAACAGATGCGTACATTAGAACAATTTAGTGAATCATTGGTTTTTCATGATACCAGTACACGTTTGGCATCTTTAATATTAAGACATTTAGGGGTAAAAGATAACCAACACAAAATACATCCCGTTAAACTAATCAATAATTTATCACATGAATCTTTGGCTGAAATGATTGGTTCAGTACGTTCAGTAGTAACTGCTCAAATGAATAAGCTCAAAGAAGAGGAGATTATTTTGAGTAAACGAGGACATCTTGCCATTAAAGATTTAGAAAAACTAATTAAAAAATGCGAAAGATTGTCTGTTGATTGAGAGTCTTTTTTCAAGTAAAATTATTAAAAATTTAATTATAAAATAATTCCTAAAAAATACCATTCAACTAGACTTTCAATAACTTTCTGATATACTTAAATCTAAATAGTAAATCATTGAATGAGGATATTTAGATGCAGATAGATTTCTTAAATGAATTTCATTTAGAAGATATTCAGAGTCCTGAACACCCTTCCGATTTTATTCCTATGGAAGATTATAGTATTTTAATTCTTAGGTTTCCAGATATTATTGATGAACAAATTAAAGTCTTGTCATATGCCTTTATTGTAAAAGAAGAGCGTTGTTTTCTTTTTAATCGAGAAAATCAAACATTTGAAGAGTTGGGTTCGTTATTAAATATGAATAATTTTTTGGATGAGAAGACAAACTCTCTGATTAAACATATTAAGAGTTATTACTATGAAATTGATTTGTTAGAAGATTCACTATATGACAACAAGTTAGATAATCAATTTATGTCTAAATGGTTGACGTTTAAAAAAGAACTTTCACTCATTCATCGTCTTATTTTTGATGTGGCTCTCTCTTTTGAACTTTTTATTGCACATCATAAAAAACATACAACTTTTGAAGAGTTAGCTTATGCAGATTTGTATGAGCATATTGAACGTATTCGTGATTTAGCAAAAGCTTCACTAGATAAGCTGGATCATCTTTATGATTTTTATCGAGCAAAAATAGATGAGAAAATGAACTATAATGTCTATTATTTGACATTACTTTCTGGAATCTTTTTACCTTTAACGCTAATTAGTGGTTTTTTTGGTATGAATACGGGTGGACTTCCTTTTCTTCATGATCCAAATGGAACATGGAAAGCAGTAGGGATTGCACTTTTATTAGAAGTAATTATTGTTATTCCACTTTTTATAAAAAATACTTCTAAACCAAAACGACATGTATATAATCGTAAAAAGTAGTCAAAAGACTACTTTAAATTATTATTTATATTAACTTTTCAATATCCTGTGCCAATTCATCAGCCTTCGTTTTTTCTTTACTTTTACTATGCACCCAAGTAGCCCATAAAGCTCCAAAAAAACTGAGACCAATAAATATCCATGGATTAATTAAGTTATAGGCATAATAGTCTATGAATGATGTTAATGTACCAAAAAGTACAAAATAGACTAAGAAAAGTGCTATTTTATGTTTTAATTTCATTTTGAATGACACTTAAGACTTTCGTCTTTAATAGCATTTAATTTATCTAAAATATGCTCAAATTCTGCAATATCATCATTGTACTGCTTTGTTAATTTATCTTTTTTCTCTTTTATCATCTCTATTTGTTTTTCTATTTCTTCAGGTGAGGCATGACAATTTTTAGCAGCATCTGCTTCTTTTTCCAATACCCAATCCATTGCTTTTTTCATAAATTCCATCATAATATATCCTTTATATTGTTATAAGATTTTAAAATCTTTATGAATTATACTCTTTTTCAATATCAATATTCTGTTAGCCAGTAAACAGAAGATAAGATTATTTCAAAAATTGAAAAGTTTTACAAAAACCTCTCAACCGTCAACAACATCTGTACCACCTTATCATCAAGCTTCTCAAGCATTATATCGCCCATCATTTTTTTAGAAAGCATTACGAAAGCTTCGCTCATGGTTGGGTGAGGATTAATTCTTAAAAAAGAGACAAACCTTTGTTCCTTTTCCTAAAGTTGAAGTAATTTTCATCGTTCCTCCAAGAAGTTCTACACTGTTTTTGACAAGTGAAAGCCCCAATCCAAAACCTTGAATGCTTTTGTTTCTCGAACTATCAACCCTATAAAATCGTTCTGTTACTTTGGATAGCTCTTCTTTGGCTATACCGATGCCTTCATCTTCAATAACAAAATAGATTTTTTTATCTTGATAGAGAGAAATTGTGATTTTTTTACCATTTTGTGTATATTTTACGGCATTCTCTATAAGATTAGAAAAGATGGTGTATAAAAGTAATGGGTTTGATTTTAAAATAATAGGTT
>Ga0256828_1000896_pt1 | contig 19330 bp, 17 predicted proteins | sample CV88metaG_FD_185993 | JGI IMG/M metagenome (GOLD analysis project Ga0256828, IMG submission 185993) | Hydrothermal vent microbial communities from East Pacific Rise, Pacific Ocean - CV88 | ecosystem: Environmental > Aquatic > Marine > Hydrothermal vents | place: Pacific Ocean: East Pacific Rise...
TATTAGTGATTATCAATCTATAAAGGAGCTAAAAGAAGGTCTAGATACTTACATTCACAAATATAATTTCAAGAGATTTCATTCAAGTTTGAACTACCAAAAACCAATGAATGTTTATCTTGAATATTTAAAAAGTGTGGCTTAGAGTAACAGGTAAAAGTTGATATTAACTAGGCTGAAACTTTGTCTTGATTTTTCAGGCCATTATACCTTTTTTTGCTCAAGATTCAGAAAAAATTACTACATTATAAATAAGATCTTAGTGGGATTGATACGTCAAATATTTTCAGATTAGTAATTGCAAATTTTCATGAAATAGAAATTTCAACTATTTATAAGAAAAATTGTATAATTCAGGATTAACAATAGGATAGTTAAAATGAAAAATCAATTATTTGTCTCTCAAGTTTTAAGTTTTGATAAGTTTAAGAATCTTGAATTGGTGAATAAAATTAGTCAAGGTTGGCAAAATAAATGGATATATATAAAAAAAGGAACCACTGAAGCAAAAATTAAAGTTTTTACTACTCCTCGTATGCAATTTTCATGGATAACTTACGACAATGCTATTATGATAAAGAGTTCTCCTCCCCTCGGAAGTGTACAACTCTCTTTTGTTATTACTCAAGACTTGTGTAATATTAATCATCAAAAAATAGAGGGGAATGAGTTATATATTGTGGAGAGTGGAGATGAGAGTGATTATTTAGCTAACAGTGCTAATGAGATATTTACTATTGTTTTTGAAAAATCTTTTTTTCATAAGATTTTTTATTACTATTTTGGAAAAAACTTACAAGAGATATGTACTAATAATAGAGTTCTGTTACAAGAACTTGAGTGTAACCTATTTTTCCAAAAAATAAATAATATATTTCACTTTATAAAAAATACAAAAAAAGAGCTTTCAAACGAATACTTTTTTGCTATTGAAGAGGATATAATAGACCATCTTTTTTCTCTCATAATAACTACAGAAAGTTATTATACAAAGGAAAAAGGCTATGTGAAAAAAGCGAGAAAGATACTAGAAGAGAATATTGATAACATTTATACTATAACAAAACTCGTTGAGGAATTTAATATTTCTACACGAGCACTTCAGTATAACTTTCAAAAAGAGCTTGGAATAACTCCTAAACAGTATCTTCAAGATTTACGTTTAAATGCGATTAGAAAAGAACTTCTTAATGCAGAGTCAGATAAAAAAATAATTTCAGAAATTATCTCTAAATATGGTTACTTTCATCCAAGTCACTTCACTCAAAAGTACAGACTGTTTTTTGGTGAGACACCCACACAAACACTTCTTAATCAATAATCTTTTCGTTTTTATTATAGTTATTAATTTTATATATATTTTATAATACATTCGAAGAAAAAACTTTAAATGGAATATAATCTAAAGATAACTAGGAATAAATAATGAAAAAATCACTATTAATGGGCACAATGATTTTTAGTAGCTCACTATTTGCTATAGATAATCCACCATCTTTGAGCATACTTACTCAATATGCAAATACACTTGTTCAATCACCATCTCAAACATATATGCAATTAAAAAATACTAAGAATGATGTAAAAGTATCCATTGATACTTATTTAAGTAGTACTTATGATATTGCAAATATACCTATTTCTTATGTTTATAATAATTCTTTTGGTTTGAGTGCTTATATCTCATATGCTCAATCAAACTATGCAACATATAAAAATAGTGGTATTTCAGATTCCACTATAGAAGTTTCATTTAATGCAGGTCAATTTGAAGATGATGTAGAATTTGAAAATAATATATTTGGGCTTCGCTATACATTTTCTACTGGTTATGATGCTTTAAATTTAGGAAGTGGCTCTAATAGTATCGCTATTTTTTGGGATAGTACTTACATAATTAATGATGAGTGGACAGCATATGGAAGCTTGCTATGGAATATTTATTTAGAGGATATAACTATTGATTCTTCTCAATATGATCTTGGCTCTGAGGATATTTTATGGTTTGGGGTTAAGCATCAATCTCTTTTTAATGAGAAAATAGAAACTTCATTAAAATTAAATTGGCAAGGAAAGTATAATGATATTGAAGCTCAGAATTATGATATCGTAGATGCTACACTACAGTGGACTAGTGATAAACTGATAAAAAACATACCATTAAATACTGGTCTTAAAGTACCTTTATGGAGTAGTAGTAATGTGGATAATGAAGTGCTATTCTTTATTGGAATAGGTATTCTTTTTTAAGTGTATAATTAAAAAATATTTTTTTACTAAAGCATCTACACAAATACTATGAAAATAAATTTTATAATATTTTTCGTTTTTCCTATAGTGATAATTCCTTTATATATTTTATAATAGTTATGAAATTTAAATTTCTAAATAACTTTTATTTACTAAAGGAGTCTTATGTCAGTTAAGAAAAAAATAATTATTACAGGTGGTGCAGGACTTTTAGGCTCTGCTGTAACACATCAGTTTGTTGCAGAGGGTATCTACTTACCTGTAGTAGTAGGTCGAAGTGATAATCCAAAACGTATCAAAGATATACTCGATGATATTGTTTATGAACAAGGTGATATAGGCGACCCTCAAGTTTTAGAAGCTCTTATATCAAAGCACTCTCCAGAAAAAATCTTCCATTTTGCTACAGTTTTAGGTGATGCTTGTGAAACACAAGTTGATTTAGCTACTCAAGTAAATGTTGATGGTTTTATTCATATAATAAAAATGGTACAAAAGTACAATGTAAAACAGCTACTTTTTTCTAGTTCAATGACGACTTTTGGATTAGATCTTAATAGTAAAGTAATAAACGATCACTCTCTTCAGAGACCAGGTACTTTCTATGGTGTTAGTAAACTTTTTCAAGAGGGAACTGGACGATTTTTTAAAAATAAGCATGGCGTAGACTTTAGAGCTATCCGATACCCTGCAATTATAGGTCCAGGGAGTCGATCTGGTGGTTTTGTTGGTTACACATCTGACATTATCAACTATGCACTTAAAGGTGAAGAGTACAAAGTTCCCTTTAAAGAAGATATGAAACTTCCACTTTTACACACAAAAGATGCTGCAAGAGCCATCATAGACTTAAGTAATGCTCCCTTAGAGTCTATAAAAGAGAGCTGTTATCTTATAAATGGAGTTACAAATCCTCCAACAGCCGGTGAAATAGCGGCTATGGTAAAAGCAAAAATTCCCCAAGCAAATACAATATTTGAAGTAAATGAGGAGTGGCAAGCACTTTTAGAAAAGAGTGCTCTACTTATAGATGATAAGTATGCAAAAGATGAGTGGAATTGGCAACCTAGCTTTAATACATATGACAAAATAATAGATGACTTCATAGAATCATCAAAAAAATAAAAAGGAAAAAATATGCAAGCAAAATCATTAGAAAATAATAAAAATATAGATGTTGAAGAGAAATGGGGTTTTGAGCAGGCTATCATCGGTCCTGTTGGTAGTTTAGGTTTTATGCAACTCTCAAATAACGACCGTGTTATAGCCGCACAAAAGTTTGGTGGTGTTCGTGAAGACAGTGGTGAAGTTGAAATCTCTTTTTACGGTATGTGTGCGTTTAAGATCACCTCTCCAAAAGGTTTAGAGATAGTAATAGATCCGTGGAGAAATGCCCCTGGATTTGGTGGATATTGGTTTTTAGTAGATTTTCCAGTTACTAAGTGTGACATAGGACTAAGTACTCATGCCCATGGAGATCATGATGCTGTACATCGCCTTGATGCTGCAATGATTATGGAGAGAATGGGTGGTACATTTGAGCTTGGTGATGTAAAAATCACAGGTATTTTAGATAAGCATATGTGTGAACCTCAAAATGATCTTTATACTTCTGAGATGATGATGCAACTCTTTGGTAAGAAAACAACACCACCAAATGAGACTATGGAGTGGTGTAACACTATCTTTCTTATAGAGGTTGGAGGGCTTAGAATCCTACACTGGGGTGATAACCGTCAAAACCCACCAGAAGATACTTGGGATATGATGAAAGACATTGACATCGCTCTACTTCCTGTAAGTGATGATGGGCATATCTTAACGCCAAGATGGGGGAAAAAGATAGCTGAGAAACTCAATGCGAAAGTTGTTATCCCTAACCACTACTTCATAGATGGACTCAATGCTCCAAATGCAGGATGGGAACTAGGTGCTGAACAATTTACTCGCATGCTGGATCATACATTTTTAAAAGATCATACGATAAAACTCTCTCCTGAAAAGATTAAAGATTATAAACAGCATGTAATGTACTTTGGTGAGCATACTGTAACAGATATTTACAGATGGGAAGCACCAACTTATGATGGAGCAAATGCAGAACTTCCAGAGCCGGTAAAAGCTTGGGAGAGATTTAAACCAAAAGATGGTGAGAAATATCAGTAAAAGGATTTGAAGATGGAAAAAGCAAAAAAACAATCTTCTCCAGTGATGGGAAGTACCAAAAAACCAGAACGAGAGCATCACCACAATGAGATGGTGATGCCACGAATCGTGCAGGTAGGTGATGTTGCCTATGCCCAAAACAAAAATAACACAAGAGTGATAGCTGCACACTACTATGGTGGGCTTCGAGAGAGTGTAGATGAAGTTACACTTACATACTACGGTATGAGTGCTATAAAGATCACAACACCAAAAGGTCTTGAACTCTTTTTTGATCCTTGGAAAAATCCTTGTGATCCATCATGGGGTGGCATTTGGTACTCAATGAGAATGCCAATGACACATTGTGATATAGGTTTTACAACACATAGCCACTTCGATCATAATGCTTTTGAGATGCTTGATGCGAGTATGATACTTAAAAACTTTGTAGGTGAGTATAACTTTGCAGATTTTAAAGTGACAGGGATAGCAGATAAGCATATTGCCCAAACACAAAGTGCTGTTTATACAAAAGAAGTTTTAGAAGAGATTTATCCATTTCCAAATGTTGCTTGGGAAGATAGAGATAATACTATCTACCTTATAGAAACAGGTGGGCTTCGCATAGTGCATTGGGGAGACAATCGCCAAAATCCTCCACAAGATGTATGGGACAAACTACAAAATATCGACATTGCTATTTTACCTATCAGTGATGATGGTCGTACTCTTACACCAGAGTGGGCAGATAAAATAGCTAAAAAGATGGGTGCTAAAGTGGTTATACCAACACACTACTACTTAGAGGGTGTCAATATTCCTAATGCTGGATGGGAGAAAAGTGCTATTGAGTATACACAAGCTAGAGAGCATACACTTTTAGATATACACACTATCTCACTCTCAAGTGAAAAAATTAAAGAGTATAACAATCATGTTATGTACTTTGGAGAGAACCTACCTTTTGAGATAGAAAATATCTCACTCAATGACACAAACGCGGCAGCAGAACTTCCAGAAGTAAAAGCTGTTTGGGAACAATATAAATAAAAGGATAGAAAAAATGGATATGACAAAATTACCAAATCCTAAAACATGGCTCGTTCCTGTCATAGGTGATAATTCTTTTTATCAAAAAGTACAAAACGATAGACTTATAGCCGCACAAAAATATGGGACTATACGAAAAAGTATCGGAAAAGTAACTGTTGAGTTTTATGGGATGATTGCATATAAGATCATCACTCCAGGAGGGGTTGAGATACTTCTTGATCCTTTTAGAAATGCTCCAGATTTAGATCTTGGTGGTATATGGTTTTTATCTCAATTTCCTGAGATCTATGCTGATGTAGTAGTTTCCACTCATGCACATGGAGATCACGATGGGATGATGCGAGTTCATGCACCTATGGTACTTGATAGACTTGCAGGTACTGTTGAGATAGGGGATGTAAAAATTACTGGTTTTCCAGATAAGCATGTAAGCAATCCAGAAAATGAGATCTACGATGGACGAATCTTAGAAGATGCTTTTGAAAAACACAACTACCCACCAGGGGAAAATATGGAGTGGGACAACTCCATAATCCTTATAGAAACAGAGGGATTTCGTATAGTTTTTTGGGGAGATAATCGCCAAAATCCACCACAAGAGATCTTAGATGAGCTTGGAGATATAGATATCTTTTTATCTGCTGTTAGTGATGATGGACATATAACAACGGCGAGATGGGGAGAGAGACTAGGTAAAGAGGTAATGAATGCCAAAGTTGTTTTTCCTGGACACTATAATGTAGAGGGAATCAACCACCCTTGGGCTTCAGGTATCATCGATGCTGCTCAGTTTGCAAGAATGCATGATCATACATTTTTAAAAGAGACATCTGTAAGTTTTTCTAAAGAGGATATAAAAGATTACAACTTCCATGTGATGTACTTTGGGGAAAATGTAAACTGGAAAGTGCTTAAATGGCCACATAAATATAACTATGATTATCCAATGGTATCTGTAGATGAGTGGCCAGGGGATCATAGAGAGTGGACTGTTTATAAACCAAAGAATAAAGAACAATATTAAATATAAGGATAATTGAAGTGAAAACTATTAATTTACTATCCATTATAATGATTTTTACTTTCAGTGTCTCATTATATGGTGATGAGCTAATGAGTAATACTGAGATAGCAAAAGCATCTCAGAATCCAATTACAATGATATACTCATTACCTATTCAAAATAATACTTATTTTGGTCTTGGTGATAGCGATGAAGTGAAAAATATCGCTAATTTTCAGCCTGTAATTCCAATGGATCTTACAGATGATTGGGATATAGTTTGGAGAATGATTATGCCAGTTGTTACTACTCCTGGTGTTCCTAAAAGCTTTAACCAAGATGGAGTAGTAACAGCTTTTAGAGATGCTACAACAGCACTAGGTGATACAACTTTGAGTGCTTTTTTAGCACCAAAAAAAAGTGGTAAGTTTATTTGGGGTGCAGGAGCAATATTGTATATACCTACTGCAAGTGATGATATTCTTAAAACAAAACAGTGGGGTGCTGGTCCCTCCTTTGTTGGTTTGCGAATTGATAATAAATGGACATACGGTGCATTGATTATGAATGTTTGGTCTTTTGGTGTTGATAGTAATATTGGTGGTAAAAAAATAGATTTTCTACAGTTTCAACCTTTTGTAAACTATAACATGGGAAAAGGTTGGTTTTTAACAACAGTTCCATTTATTACAGCAAAATGGGAAGAAGATTCTAAAGATAGATGGACTTTACCAGTAGGTGGAGGGATAGGAAAAGGATTCAAAATCAACTCCCTCCCTATATCTGCAACGGCACAAGCCTACTATAATGTGATTACACCCGAAACGATGGGAGAGACTTGGCAATTAAGACTTCAAGCACAAATCTTTTTTCCAAGAAAATAAATTATACAAGAAAAAAAGGACATACAATGGCAAAAAAATATCTAATAGTCGGTGGTGTTGCCGGTGGTGCATCCGTTGCTGCGAAATTAAGAAGATTAAGTGAAGATGACCATATAATAATGTTTGAAAAGGGTCCACATGTCTCTTTCTCAAACTGTTGTCTTCCTTACTACTTGAGTGGTACGATAGAAGCGGCTGATGATTTGGTGCTAATGACACCTCAAAATTTTAATAATCAATACAACATAGATGCAAGAGTAAATAACGAAGTAATCTCTATTGATAAAGAGAAGAAAGAGGTGGAGATAAAAAATCTTTTGAGTGGTGAAGTCTATAGAGAGTCTTATGACAAACTTATACTCTCACCTGGTGCACAACCCATTAAACCAAACTTATCAGGTATAGAGAAAATAAATAGCTTTACTATTCGTAATGTAGTAGATATTGATAAGTTACAAAAATCTATTCAGAGTATAAAACCAAAACATATTACTGTAGTTGGTGCTGGTTTTATTGGTATAGAGACAGTAGAAAATCTTGTTGAAGCTGGTTACAAAGTTACTCTCATACAGTCTCCAAATCAAGTTTTAAAACAGTTTGATTATGATTTAGCACAGATTATGCATAAAGAGTTACATGATAAAGGAGTAGAGCTCATTCTAGGTGATAGGGTTGAGAGCTTTAATGTGAATGAGCTTGTTTTAAAGTCAGGGAAAAGAATCAGTTCCGAAGTGGTAATTTTTGGTATTGGTGTAACACCAGACACTATCTTAGCAAAAAAAGCAGACTTAAAACTTGGAAAAGCTGATACTATTTGGGTCGATCATAACTACAAAACAAGCGATAAAAATATCTATGCTGTTGGAGATGCCATACAGGTATATAACCCAATAACTCGTGATTATGGAATGTTAGCACTTGCTGGTCCTGCACTCAAACAAGCACGAGCTGTTGCTATGCATATTCACAATATTCCTGTGGTTTATCCTGGTTATATAGGTTCATCAGTTGTAAAATGTTTTGACTACAATGGTGCTACAACAGGGATTAATGAAAAAGTTGCACAAGATATGGGACTTGAATATGAGTGTGCCTTTGTTGTGCCAAAAGATAAAGTTGGTCTTATGCCGGACTCTGAAGAGCTACATTTCAAACTTCTCTTTGAAAAACCAACAGGAAGAATACTTGGAGCTCAAGCGATAGGAAGAGGAAATGTAGATAAGAGAATAGATGTAATCGCGACAGCTATGAGAGCAAAAGCAACCATAGATCATCTCACTGACCTTGAACTCTGCTATGCTCCGCCTTTTGGTTCAGCAAGAGATGTTGTCAATATGGTCGGGTTTGTCGCTTCTAACCTATTACATGATACATTTAAACAAAAACATATGAGTGAGATGAGAACACTTCTTGAATCAGGTGCGATTATAATAGATGTAAGAGAAAAAGAGGAATATGAGACTGCTCATATTAAAGGTGCAAAGCTTATACCTCTTTCGGAACTAAGAAAAAGATTAGATGAGATACCAAAAGATGAGCCTGTCTATCTGCATTGTCGCTCTGGTCAAAGATCTTACAATGCAGTTTTAGCACTACAAAATAGAGGTTGGGATAATGTATACAATCTTTCAGGTGGTTTTATTGAACTATGTTTCTATGAATACTTTACAGATAACACAACATCAAGAGAAGCAATAGTTTCAAACTATGATTTTCAATAAGGAATAACAGATGAAAAAAAATATAATAGTAGCACTTTTAGTGACTTTAAGCATTAACCTTTTTGCAGGAACATCAAAATCAATGATGTATGATACAAAAGATCCACTGTGGCAAAAACAGACTGCTTTGCAAAAGCGATTACCACCTAAAAAGATGCCTATGGTAACAGCAGATAATAAAGGGAAGCCTTTTACAGATATTACAATGATTGCCGATCGTCAAGCGATACTTAATCAGGTGACAGCATACAGTTTTTTAATAGATGAGGATAGATGGGAAGATTGGTTTGATCTTTATAGTGATGATATTGTATTTGAGACTACGACGCCATGTTTTGGAACTATTCGTACTGTTGGGAAAAAAGCTTTTCGTAAATTTGTAGATGTACGCTTTCGTGGACCAGGAAGTGAGAACAAAAACTTTGCACATCGTCATACTATGGGAAATATACATGTAGCCTATCAAGATAAAAAAAGAGCAGAAGTAAGAACTTATATGCTTATCTCTGATGCATTTCCAGATGGAAAATTTAATGTTTTCACAAGTGGTACTTACAATGCAACACTTGAAAAAAGAGATGGAAGATGGATTATCACTCGTTGGTATATTGAGGTAGATGGAACAGTGCCAAAATCAAGTATCCCTAAAATGGATGGAATTGAGTACTATCCAGATAATAGAAAAGAATGTAAGCAATAGATGTTAATTATGAAATATTTTAGAGATTAATATTATGGTAGATATATTAAATACACTATTTCAAATAGCAATTCTTATTTTTGTTGTAGCAACAATGCTATCTATGGGTTTAGGTCTAAAAGTAAAGGAAATAATTACTCCGCTTAAAAATTTAAAATTACTAACAGTGGTAATTGTTACTAATTTTTTACTTATTCCTCTCTCTGTTTTAGGAATAGATATGATTTTGCCAATTGATGAAGGGACAAAAATAGCTCTTATTATTCTTTCTTTATCCGCGGGTGCTCCCTTTACTCCAAAGCTTGTAGAAATTGCTAAAAGTGACACAGCACTAGCTACTGCTGTAATGCTTCTTTTAATGGTAAGTACCGTATTTATTTTGCCTTTAGCACTTCCAATTTTTATAGGTGGTGAGGTCTCTGTAGATAGTTTGGCTATAGCAAAATCTTTAGTTCTGATGATGATTATTCCCTTAGTAATAGCACTATACATAAAAGATAAAAGAGATACTTTTGCCGTAAAATGGCAACCAATAATGGTTAAGTTGAGTAACTTTGCATTGCTTGGCATTATTATAATTATGAGTATATTACACGGAAAAGCTATTATAGATATAATAGGCTACGATATGCTCGCTATAGTACTCTTTATGTTTGTAGCACTCTTTATTGGTTATTTAATAGGTGGAACATTTTATACTAAAAGAGTTGTATCTTCTTTGGCTGCTGGACAAAGAAATATTTCAGCAGGGCTTATTGTTGCTGCTCAAAATTTTAGTCAAGATCCAAAAGTAAGTATAGTAATAATTGCAGTTTCTGTCATTGGTCTTTTTATTTTACTTTTTAGTGCAAAAAAGTTTGCAAGAAAATAGGATGAAAATCTTTTTTTTTGTACTATTTATTTTTATCTTTTCGGCATGTTCTAGACCTGCTGGACCTCCACCAGAAGCTGCATATGCACTTCCTTGGGGGAGTGTAGATAGAAATATATCAAAGCAAAGTAGTTCCAAGTTTGATATTCGTAATTCATTAGGCAAAGCAATTTTAAGTAAAGAAAAACTTTCAAAAACATCCGATAAAACATTCAATATTCTTGCAATTTCTGGTGGGGGTAGTCATGGTGTATATGGTTGTGGTGTTTTAGAAGGTTGGTATAAGCGTGGAGATATGCCAAAATTTGATGTTGTTACAGGCATTTCAACAGGATCCATAATTTCTACATTTATATTTTTAGGAGATAATAAAATTAAATATATCTCTGATATCTATACCTCTATAAAAACGTCTGATATTTATTACTATAATTTTTTTAAGATTTTTGGTGGTTCATCTATTACATCAACTACACCATTGAAAAATATGATTAAAAAATATATTACAAAAGATGTATTAGCTCAGGTTGCACATGAATATAAGATGGGCAGACGTCTATATGTAGGGACAACAAATATTGATAATGGGACACTTACTGTTTGGGATATGACAGCAATAGCAGCAAGTAATAAGTCAGATAAATTACAACTTTATAGAGATATTATCTATGCATCTTCTGCAATGCCTGGTGTTTTTGACCCAGAATATTTTAAAGTTCATTATAAAGGTCATACATATTATCAAATGCATATTGATGGAGGTATGAGTGCTTATGTTTTTATGATAGGGATGAATGAGAATTGGAAAAAGATCTTACATAATCCTAAAGATGAAAGACTACAGGTTTCGCTTTATGTTCTGGCGAATAGACAGTATCGTTATAAAAAAACTACGTGTGCACTTTCAAATGATACCGCATTGGCTATTTTAATTGCTGTTGCAAAAAATTCAGTAGACCTGATTTTTGATAGAAGCATTTATCGTCTTTACAAAGCATGTGAAGCACATGGGTATAATTTTTATTATACAGGAATAGATGATGATATAATGATGCCAAATTTACCACATCAATTTGAAAAAAAGGATATGAAGCGATTATTTGATGCTGGTTACAAAAAAGGGTTTAATGGTATTCAATGGAGAAGAAAGATCTCAGAAGATGAGATCTCAAAACATTAGTAAGGAAAAATAAAATGAAAAGTATGCAGGTTCTATTACTTATTGCTATTTCACTGTTTTCAGTGGGATGTTCTAGCAAGTATTTTTTTTATAAGCCAACAGAGACACCAACAGTTAAAAAGTATAAAGAGGCTTCACCATCGCTTTACTATTTAGCTAAAAATGATGTAAAGGCATATTATCCAAAAACAGGATTTTATCCACTTCATAATAATCTTGATGCTTTTATGGCAAGAGTTTTTCTTATTGAAAATGCTAAAAAAACATTAAATCTACAATATTTTATATATGCAGAGGATGATATAGCATATGGAATCACACAACTTCTCATAGAAGCTGCTGACAGGGGAGTAAAAGTGAAGATTCTCATTGATGATCTCCTTAAAAAAGATGAGGATGTCGCACTAGAAGCACTTGCTCAACATCCAAATATAGAGATTAAACTCTTTAACCCTACTCCAGCACGAAAGCTTTCCGGTTGGCTGCAGATGGCATTTCATATTGATACTCTTGGAAGAAGAATGCATAACAAGCTACTTGTAGCTGACAACTCTGCTGCAATTATTGGTGGGAGAAATATTGAAGATATCTATTTTGCTGCAGATAAAGAGAATATCTTTATTGATAATGATGTTCTTGCTGTTGGTCCTATGGTTGCCCAAGCATCCAATGAGTTTGCAACTTATTGGCGATCAAATATTTCTGTTGATATTAAAGATATTACAAAAGGGGAAGATAAAGCTGATTATGAGACATTGAGAAAAGAGCTTTTTAAATCTGCACATTCCCTGCGCCATAATGCATATATAGAAGAAGCTTCACAAAGACCATTTGCAAAAGCAATTAAAGCACATCAATTGCAACTTTTGTATGGAAAGGCACATCTCTATTTTGATACACCAACGAAAATAACAGTCAGTGAAGATGAGACCTCTTCACATTTGAGTCAGCAAATTAAACCACTTTTTTCAAAGATTGAAAAATCTTTAAAAATTATAAATCCATATTTTATTCCTACCAAAGATATGATTGAACGATTTAGAGAGCTTAGAGCACAGGGTGTTGAGATATCCATTATCACAAACTCTTTGGCAACAAATGATGGTATACCTGTTTATAGTGCATATTCAAGACATCAAAAAGAGCTATTAAAATTGGGAGTACATCTTTATGAACTTAATCCAAACTCCTTTAAGTATATCTATAAAAATCAAAAATACAGAAAAGGCTCTATACCAAGGAGTAGTTTGCATGCAAAAAATATGATTATAGATGATAAAATTGTTATAATAGGTTCTATGAACCTTGATCCCAGAAGTATAAAATTAAATACTGAGATGGTCTCTATCATTCACTCAAAAGAGTTGGCAGCGATAGAGAGTAGAGTTTTTGATAATGTTCGAAAGCTAGATAATGTTTTTGAGCTAAGTTTAGTAAAACAAGCTTCACAGTTATGTATTGGAACATGTATACCACAAGATGATAGCAAGGTTGTTTGGACTACAAAGGAAGATGGAATGATAGTGAAATATTATAATGATGGTAATGCTGGTTTTTGGAGGCGGTTATTATCAAATCTCTCTTATTATATACCAATGGATGAGTACTTATGAAAAATTTAATTCTAATTTTTGTTATAACTTTTAGTATATTTGGATGCAGTGCAAAAAAAGATGCGAATGTTGTGAAAAAAGAGCATTATGCAAAGCCTGTTACAGAACTCAAACTTGAAAATTTTCATCAGGTTGATGATAAAGTATATAGAAGTGCACAACCGAACAAAGAAGAGTTTAGAGAGCTTTATAAATTTGGTATTAGATATGATTTGAATTTACGTCAATGGCATGATGATAAGGATGAATTAGTAGGTACTCCTATTAAAAATCATCATATAAAGATAAATACCTCTAAAATGACATATGAACAACTTGTAGAAGCTGTTTCATACCTTGCACATAGTGATGCAAAAACTTTAGTACATTGTCTGCATGGATCAGACAGAACAGGAACTGTCATAGCTGGTTATAGAATTGCTGTTCAGGGTTGGAGTAAAGAAAAAGCGATAGATGAGTTTGTAAATGGAGGGTTTGGATATCATGCTTTTTTCTTTCCAAATCTAGTAAAACTATTGGATTCTTTAGATATTGAAGTGTTTAAACATGATGTGTCTAAATAAGTTTAAAGAGCTTTCGTTATAATACAATAATTTTAAATACTTGGGTGGATGAATGAATACAACACGAGATGAGAGTGTGAAGACTGCTATTGAGATAGCCATAAAACTGTGTGCTTTGGCAATAGTTTTAATTGTCTCTTTTTTAATAGTAAAGCCTTTTATAGCTATCGTTATTTGGTCTATAATTTTGGCAGTGGCTCTTTCTCCACTGGTCCAAAAACTCGCTTCTAAATTGCGAATGAAAAAGACAAGGGTTTTAACGATACTGAGTATTGTAGCGATTCTTGCTTTGGCAATGCCTGCATATATGCTTTCTGACAAGGCAATAGATTCTATTACTATACTGAGTGAAGTAGTAAAAGATGGATCTTTTGAAATCCCCTCTCCTCAACAGAAGGTAAAAGAGTGGCCACTTATTGGGAAAAAATCCTATGCTCTGTGGGACTCTGCTTCTCAAAATCTGGCACAGACCTTAGAACCTTTTACTAATGAGATTAAGAGTGTTGCAAAGAAGCTTATAGGCGCAATAGGAGGTGTTTTAAAACTTATACTCTTTTCTATTGTAGCTATTATAATTGCTACATTTTTGATTAAGGATGAAGATAAATATGTCCATATCTATAAAAATATCTCAACACGGCTTATTGGTAAAAAGGGTGAAGAGTGGGCAAATCTTTCTGCACTTACTATTAGAAGTGTAGCAACTGGGATAATCGGAGTTGCTTTTATTCAGGCAGTTGCTGTTTTACCGGCACTTCTTATTATGGATGTCCCCTTTGCAATTCTTATTGCAGTAGCTGTTATGTTTTTAACAATTGTACAGTTACCTCCGACTATCATTTTAGTTCCAGTAATTGCGTATGTGTTTTCTTATGCCGATGGAACAGGTGCTGCGGTTTTTGCCATCTATACACTCATAGTTGGAGCGAGTGACGGAGTTTTAAAACCTCTACTTATGGGACGTGGTGTTGATATTCCTATGCTTATTATCTTAATCGGTGCAATTGGTGGAATGATACTGATGGGTATGATAGGACTTTTTGTTGGTGCAGTTATCTTTGCACTTGCGTATAAACTCTTTAAGTTATGGATAGCTGAGGTTGAAGAGTCAAATTAAACTAAAAGTAGCATTTAATGCATCTTTGTCTGTAATGTTGGCATACTTGCTCTCTATTTATCTGGGGATGGGGAGTGATGCTACAACAGCAGCGACTACTGTTATGTTAATAGCCACTGCAGAGAATTACAGAAGTTCCCTTCAACGTGGTGTTTATCGTGTTTTTGGTACGATTCTTGGTGCAGTGATAGGTATGATACTCATTGCTCTTTTCCCACAAGATAGAATGTTTTATCTTCTTTTACTCTCTTTGTGTGTTACTTTTTTTCTCTATTTAGCTAGGGCGTACAGGGGAGACAAAACTGTCTTTATGCTTACTGCAGTTACTATGATGATGGTATTTAAAGAGGGGGCTGTTGATGATGTTTTTCTGTATGGCATTAACAGAACAGTAATGACAATTTTTGGCATTGTCATCTATACGGTAGTTGTTGTTTTTCTTTTTCCAAAAAAACCGACAAGGAGTGAAGCCAAACAGGAACAAAAAACGCAGTTTGTATGGTTTGATATAGAAGATATGAAAGCGAGTCTTATTACTTTTCTTATTTTTTGGGCGGGTGTTTATGTCTGGATTTTCCATCATCCACCACAAGGTTTTTATATAGTAGCTCTTGCAACGGCACTCTCTTTGTATACAACATTTTCACTTATTAGTTCTATGGTTCTTATCATACTTTTTAGTGTCTCATTTGTCTTTGCTACACTCTCCTATATCTTTATTTTACCAAATTTACAGAGTGGATTAGAGTTGGGGATTTTTCTTTTTTGTTACAGTTTTATAGGTTTTTATTTTTTAAATCCAAAGATAAGTATATTTTTTCTTTTAGGACTTGCAACCTTTTTAATCCAAAATGAGATGGTCTACAATTTTCAAATATTTATGATCGTACTTTTGATCTTTTATATGTTCCTTTTTTTACTGCTTCTTTTTGATTATATTCCTTTCAATGCAAAACCTCACGCAATGTTTCTTCAGCTCACGCAACGTTATTTTCGTTTTGCAAAAAGTATCTTGGAATCAAACTATCTACTTCCGTATGCACGACGATTTTTATCATTGACACTGCAGAAGATGCAGCTCTATATGGGAGCTATTGATTTTAAATACTACAGTGAACTTACTAAAGAGGAGTTGGCTGCATATGTGAGAGAGTGTGAGGAGTTTGCCAAGGGCTTGGAAGCCTACTTATTAAGTGGTCAAAAAGTTCCGCCAAAGGAGCTTTTGGTAGAATATGAAAAGCTTTCAGCCAAAAAGCTAGATATTCTAAAAGAGAGTAAGTTTTGAGAATTTTATTGCCTTTTATTTTTCTTGCTCTTTTGATATCAGGATGTACAAAGCTTGGACCTGATTTTAAAGGCATTGCTAATAAACCACCTCTTCCTAAAGAGTGGCAAAAAGATCAAAATGTCTCAGATGCAGAGTTACGTGAGTGGTGGAAAGAGTTTCATGATGAAACACTTGATCTCTTGATAGAAAAGGCCTATAAAGAAAATCTTAATCTTAAAAGTGCAGGGCTGAGAATCTTACAGGCTCGTGCAGCACTTGGAATCTCTGAAGCGCTTATCTACCCTCAGGTGCAAACACTCTCCGGAAATCTGGCATCGTCTTATAAAAAAGGGCATAACATTAACTCAGCAGGGCTCAATTTTGATATTGGTTGGGAGATAGACTTTTGGGGTAAATATGCACGTGGTATTGAAGCTAGTGAGGCAAATCTTTACTTAACTGTAGCCTCATACAGAAGTGTTTTGACAACCTTGATAGCTGAGGTCGCACGCAACTATATCAACTACAGAACTGCCCAGCAGAGAATCATCTATGCCAAACGAAATATTGCCATTCAAGAACGTGTGGCAAAAATGACAGAGGTGCAGTTTAACTCGGGAAATGTTAGTGAACTTGATATGCAACAGGCACGTACACAACTCTATAACACAAGAGCCATTCTGCCGGGCATAGAGCTTTCTAAGCTAAAATCGAGAAATGCCCTGGCCGTACTTTTGGCAATGCCTAGTCATAAAGTTGATAAGATGATAGATACTAAAAAAGAGAGTGATAAAAAATACTTCTCATTTGACGGACATGTGATACAACTTGAAGGAGTTGAGGCATTTTTCAATGCAGCGGTTATTCCAATTGCCACTTTTGACCCTTATAAAAAGATAGATGCTTCCCTGCTTGAACGTCGTCCTGATCTGCAAGTCGCAGAGTTTCAGTCCCGCGCTGCAAGTGCTCAAATAGGGCAGGCTGAGACACTTCTTTATCCGAGTTTTTCACTCTTTGGAAACATTGGGTATAACACAAATGATCTTGGTGGTGCATGGGTGAGTGCCGGTGATGCTATAGGTGTGAGTGCGGGACCTGCCTTTAGCTGGAACATCTTTCAGTATGATCGTATTAAAAATCAGATACGTATTACAGATGCTGCATTTGAGCAGAGTATGTTTAACTACAACAAAACACTCTTAAATGCTATTCGGGATGTTGATGATTCATTAAACGGTTATATTCTGACAAACAGACAGTTGCGTGAGAATGAAAAAGCACTCAAAGCAAATCTTCGCGCCTTCAATCTCTCTGCTGTGCAGTACAATAATGGTCTTGTTACCTATCAGAGACTTTTAAGTACTGTAGAGAAGTTGACAACCATTCAAGATGCCTATGCACAGCTAAAAGGGCTAACGAGTTTAAATGCAGTACTACTTTATAAAGCTCTTGGCGGTGGATGGCAGATAAGTCAAGGAGATGCTTACATATCTGAGAAGACAAAGAAACGTATGCAAGATCGTGGTGTTGATTGGGGTAAATATCTTGATGATAATATGACACGATTTCCAAAAGGGATTGAGTGATGTTAAGTGAAAACTACCCACATGAACTAAGCATTGGAGATGTCTATTTTACACCATTTTTGGCTATCTTTTTACTCTCATTTTTTGTAACTCTTTTGAGTGTTATAGTGTTGAACAAAATGAAGCTAAGTAGATACTTTTATGCACCACAGTATACATTTTTAGCGATGATGGTGCTTTATGCACTCCTGATCGATAGATATTTAATAAGGTTTTGAAAAATATGAAAACAGTTATAAAGATTTTGGTAACACTCTCTCTTTTAGGGAGTGCTGGATATTTTGGATATGAAAAATATAAAGAGTACTTTCAAAACCCATGGACACGGGACGGACAGGTCCGTACACAGGTGATTCAAGTAGCACCGAGAGTCTCTGGTATGGTGACAAAGATCTATGTAAAAGATAATCAGTTTGTAAAAAAAGGGGATCAGCTTTTTGAGATAGATGACTCCAAGTATAAGTTTCAACTAGCACAGGCAAAAGCAAGGCTCAAACGCGCTCAAGAGGTGAGTAAGGGTGCAAAAGTTGAGTATGAACGTGTGAAAAATATCTACAAACGTGATAAAGGTGCCGTTTCTCAAAAAGATCTGATCCGTAATGAGGTGAATTATTATAAATCTTTAGCAGATATCGATGCACAAAAAGAGCAGCTAAACATTGCAAAGCTCAATCTCTCTTTTACAAAAGTACATGCAGAAGTTGATGGTTGGGTCTCAAATATCAACTTTCAATTAGGAACGCAAGCTGTTGCAAACAGACCTATTTTAGCTCTTGTTGATAAAAAATCTTTTTGGATCTTTGGATTTTTCAGAGAAGATATGATAAAAGATATTAAAGAGGGTGATAGAGCAGTTGTAACGCTGATGGCCTATCCTGATAAACCTTTAACAGGTAAGGTAGAGTCTATTGCATGGGGTATTTATAATACAGATGCTAACCCAGGACAAAATCTCCTACCAAAGGTCAAACCGGTTTTTCAATGGATACGACTGGCACAGAGAATTCCGGTACGTATAGTGCTTGATTCTCCTTTACGTGAGGATGTTGTTCTGCGTTACGGAATGAGTGCTTCTGTGATGGTTAGAACAAAAAAAGGAGAATAAAGTATGCAATTACTTTCATCTATAGCTCTGTTATTACTCTATAATCTGTTTCTCGCTAAACTTACTTTTTCGCATAAATGCTCCTGATTTATTTTATCAGAATTATTCCGTTTTAGGTAGTACAGTTTTTGGGGAGGCTTACAGGAGGACATTATATGAATGACTACGACATATAAAATTTGTGATTTCAAATGTTGTTATTCACCCCTCCTTCTTGTTGTTTGGTGCGGAGCCCCTGACAATCAATGGGTATTTAGCCCACTCTGTTG
>Ga0256828_1000897_pt1 | contig 19306 bp, 26 predicted proteins | sample CV88metaG_FD_185993 | JGI IMG/M metagenome (GOLD analysis project Ga0256828, IMG submission 185993) | Hydrothermal vent microbial communities from East Pacific Rise, Pacific Ocean - CV88 | ecosystem: Environmental > Aquatic > Marine > Hydrothermal vents | place: Pacific Ocean: East Pacific Rise...
ATTAAAGTTCAATTCTTTTACTTGTCTGTCATACCACTCTTTGGTTTTTCCTGTTTCACTCCAGTGAATTTTTACTCTTACAAAGTTATTCTTTTCTGGATCAGAGTTTAATATCTCTTCAGCATTACTTAACGCTTTATTATTTTCTAAATCAAAAATATCTTCATAATCCCATCCTCTTTTCCACATATTGTAGAACCAGTTAGTTCCTGCACCATTTGGTGTAGTACTAAGAAAGATTTTTGTAGGGAAGTTATTTTTCTTTGCTTGAACTCTCGCCGCTGAAATTGCTGGTTGCATTGCAGCCCATACAATATCCATATGAGGGATAAACGCAGCCTCATCAATCCACACAATGGGTACAGAGAAACCCCTACCAATTTGATCAGGATTAATATTACCAGAAACATATTTAGTTGTAATTTTAGAACCATTTTCTAATTCAAGATAAGTTTTTTTATCTCCTTTTCCCAATGGTTTTACTCTGAGAAACTTTGGTAAATTATCTAACATAAATTTCATTCTTTCAATAACATCCAAAGCATTCTCTTTACTTAATGTAAGAAATTGTACTTTTAGTTTTGGATAAAATATCATATTATGTAAAATAATCATTGCTATTGTCGTTGTTTTACCGTGCTGACGTGAAAATAATATTTCTATGTTGTCTATATTTGGGTCAGTTGCTAGTCTTACAAAATCTCTATATTTTCTTGTATTATTCCATAATTCAGATTCTTTCATTGTTACTAGACCCCCAGCAACAGGAATCTTGATGTAATTTTCAATGAAATATAATGGAGATAATTTGCATTTTAAATATTCTTTTTCTATATCAAAATTTACTCCGTCTGTCATTGATATTCCTTGTGTTGATTTTATCTTATTGTTAAGGTGTTTTTAAAAAAACAATCGAAAATGGATTTAATGAGAATAATATCAACTTAATCTAAAATGGATATTAAAGTAAACTGAAGGATTTAAATTAATTTATTTCTTTCAGTTTACTTTCCAATCGAAAATGGAATACATTGATATTATTCTCATTAAATCTAAAATGGATTGAAAATTTAAAAACAAGTTTTTCCAGAGACAAAAAAATAAAAGAAGACTTTCGTCTTCTTTTATAATACAGTATCTAAATCACTAGGCATATCTTTATTTTCTTCTTTTTTCTTTTTAAGGGCAGCAACTTTTTCAATAGTTCTACCAGTAAAATAAAAGCCAGTCATTATCATCAACAATTGTTTTAGAATATCTAAATATTCAACATCAGTTTTAATCGCTCCGAAACTATTTAAAAACAAGAGAGTTAAAAAAGAAATTAAAAGTAACCAAAAAGCCATTGGTCTAGTTAATTTTACAAACATCATCTCTCCTGAACAATTTCCGAATAACCATTTAAACATATCATGCTCCTTTGTAATTTTATGGAGCCTCCCTTTAAATCATCAAATTTTGTTTTCTAATTATTACTTTTGATTTTTCATTTAATACAATTTCTTCCAATCTAAATGTTAAATTTTCGTTTGGAGAAATACTATTGAAAAGAATATTTTTATGATTAATTGAGCAGAAATAAGAAACAGCGTCTTGTAAATTTCCTTTAATTAATTCATATCCTCTTTCACCAAACATTTGTCTCATAATTGTATTAAAAAATGATTTTTGAATTTTTAAAACACCAGTGTCATACAATAAATCTGCAAAATCTTCGAAATTTTTTAGATTTAATTTAGTTGATTTCTTAATTCTTTCAACTTCTCCCTCTCCATAAATTCTTTTGAATTTAGCAAAGATTTCCATTGATGTTAATCCAAGATAATAATTTAATACAAAATATGCTGCTAACATATTAAGTTGTTTTTTCATTGTATCATCTGGGATTGATTTTGTGTTTTTTCTATAAATATATTGAAAGATTGAAGAAAACACTGCTGATAATGTTTCAAATACTTTTGCTTTTTCTTTTGCATTAGTTAATATAATTCTTCTTGTTAAATAAGAAATAAATGCAAAATAAATTCCATCAACAATTTTCATATAATCAAACGCTGATAAAAATAATTCATATTGTTTATTTAATTCAGCTGTTAATTTATCAATGTTATATTTTTGATATTCATTGATGAGTTGTTTTTCTTTTTCAATTAATTCATTTAATTCATTAATTCTAGCAACTAACTTAGCAATTCCTATTCCTTGAAGAAAATCAGCGAACATTGCTGCGTTTAATTGTACTCTTAATAAAACATTTTCACTAGAAACAATATACGATATTCTATCTTGAATTTTATCAATAAAAACATCACATGTTACCATATTTGAATCTACTATTTTATGGACAGCTTTTGTTTTTCTTGAAGTATTCATTTTTTGCAAAGCAAGAAAAATATTTTTCTTAAATTGCTCATAAACTTCAGGAGGTAATTGTGGGGAAAGAAAAGCAGCTGCGTTTTTACTATCAAACAATAATCTTTCTGATTTTAACCCAATTGTTTGATACGCTTTTTCCTTTTCAAGCTGATGTTTTTCATCAACTTCGATATCAGGGGTTTTGTGTGCATTATACATCTATTTCTCCTATATATTTAATTTTAATTTTGGAAGAAATTCTTCCTTTAGATAATATATTTTATGACCAAGTCTATCAGTGGTAAACTCAACTATACTTCCAATATTATTTGCTGCTAAGATTATTGGATAATATAAATCCACTTTATAAACATCATAAGCAACTCTATCTGGTCTATAATTGTAATTATCATTAATTTCTATATAATTATAATTTTCTTGTTTAAATATATCATGATTTTCATTAACTAAATTTTTAAATACTAAATCTATATTTAAAGCATTTAAAAATTTTACATCTTGTTCTATATTATTGAATAATAATGTTGCCATCTTCTATCCTTGTTGTAATAGTTTAGAAGCTATTTTATATTTCTGGTTCATTGCTTTAATTAATTCTGGATCTTTCGTTTTAACAATTCCATTTTTTGGTTTAGGGCTTTCGTTTTGTTGAGAAATTTTATTAAGAACCCCTAATTTCACAGCACTTTGTTTTGCTCCTTTTTTTCCAGTAAAAGGATCTGTAACTGGATTAACAACGTTCTTCTTATAAGTCATTGAAGATTGTTCTATATTTTCAGTAATCTTTAATTGTGCTGTTTCGTTTAAATAACTAACAGATTCTGAAATACCAAGAGGTTTCATTGCATTATTTTTAAAATGATTTACTACATTTTTATTTTGATTTTTTAATCCAGAAATTACTGCGCGAGATCCTTGATTAACTTTCATTGAAGATGATTTAGAAAATTCTTTTTGATTTTCCTTTTTATCTTCTTTTTCTTTATCAAATCTTTCGCTTAACACAGCAAGACCAATATTAGATATTTTCATAATACATCCTTTTTATGCTCCAAAATTAGCCATATCATGAAGTTCATCCATTGTTCTATCTTTTAAAACACCAGGTATTGAATCATGAGCGTCATTTAATTTATCTGTGAAATGTTCTTTGCTTCCAAAAACTTTTCCAGGTTGTGTAGCATCTTTGAGAAAACCATGAATTTTATTTCCAACTTTAGTATCTCTTAAGATATTTCCTGTGATTGTTTTAGCAGAATTAGTCATTTCTCCACCAAATTCTTTTGCTCCACCAACCATATGATCAAAGGCTTGTTTTCCGTTTGGATTTAATTTAGGATTCATAGCAGTCATTGCTCCTAAAGCAAGACCTCCTCCAAGAATTCCTTTTAAACTTTCTTCTATATTTTGTATTTTATTGAGCGAACTTTCGTTTAAATACATAAAATTCTCCTAATTATATATTTAGTCTTTTGTTAATTTTTATTAAAGACAAAAAAATAAATCAGCATATGCTGATTTATTTTTAATTTAATTATACATACCCGAGTAATTCATCTTTCATTTGCATAGCATCTGAGACAATATTTGTGTCATCAGGAATTGCCATGTAAGCTCCAGTTCCAGCTAATGCAACTCCTGGTGCGAGATAAGGATAAGTATTTGATACTCTTTTTGGCAATGACATTCCGGATACAATACCAGCAACACCTTCATGTGCCTTATTTAAATACTCATTTGCTTTTTGAGCATCACCTTTCATTTTATTTTTAAGCATTTTATTTGCATAATAACTTGCTTTACCTGCACCATATCCTGCTTGAACTAATCCAGGAGGAATCATTGAAGCAAAAGTACTTGCTTTAGAAATATTCTTAGCAACTTCTTTTGCTTTTTGTAATTTTTCTTTCATGCTAGATTCTTCTAAAGACTCACTATGAATCACATATGCTTCTTCAATAATTTGGCTTAACATAAAATCTCCTTATGATAGACTATCAGTAATTTGATCAACTAAAGAATCATCTTTTGCATAATGATTAGCAACAGCAGCACCTAATGCACCTGCCCCAGCAACACCAGCAGCAATTTTTCCATAATGTTTTTTACCTGATGGTTGTTTTGTATTAATTGGTAAGTTTGCTGTTTTTTTCTGTGAAGTTTCCTGTTTTTCTTGTTCTTTTTTACTAGAACCAGTATTTTCTTTTTTAGAAGTATTATTTTTTGCGAATTTTTTAGCACGTCTAGCTTTTGCATCTTTTCTCATTTTTTGCTTAGATGCGACTTCTTCTAATGCTACAAAAAAAGCTTCTTCAATAATTTGACTTAACATAAAATCTCCTTAAATTTATTTTGTTTTTTGTTTATTTTGATTTAAAACTTTTTCAGCCATATTTGAAAGACCAACAGCACCCCCAATAGCAGCTCCGATGTTTCTTCCACTAAAAGTAGCCATAGTCTCTCCTATATTATGGTATAAATCTTCATCAGGATACATTGCATCCCCAATTACACCTCCAGCAACCATACCTGCTCCTGCACCTATTATTCCTTTATAAGGAATTTCACCGTAAACATTTGCTCTTTCTCCACCAACAGCAGTCGCTGCTTTTCTTCCAATATATGCTCCTCCAAGAGTACCTACACCCAATAAAGCACCCATTTCCCCAGAGGAAATATTTGGTGCAAAATCAGATACTGTTTCTCCTGTTCCTAAATAACCAATACCTGCACCAACTGCAGGTAAAAGATATCCTGCAGTGTTTTGAGCAAGTTTTTTTATAGCATTTTCATTCAAATATTGCATTATTTCTCCTTAATTAGATTAATCAAACTTATCCTGAATAAATTCATAAGCATCTTTGATTTTATCTGAAATATTGTCAACATATGAACCAGCAACTCCTTTGAGTGTTTCATAAGGATATTGTGATGCAAGTTGAGTTGCATAAGGTTGAGCAACTTCAGACGGTGAAGGAACATTTACTTCAGGAATATCTGGAGTTTTTATTTCAGGTGCTTCTGGTATACTCTGTTTAATTCCATTCATTGTTGAATGAATTTGATCTTTTAAATAAACAGGAGCCGTTGATTTTAATGTAGTTAATGGTTCTGCTTCAGCTGCTTTTACTGCGACTCTTCTTGCTATTTCATCTGGAGAAAATTCTCCTTCTGGAGTTGTTCCTGCTTGATAAACACCATAACCAACACCAGCGGCTCCAACTAATCCAACACCAGCACCAGTTTTTGCAAGAGTTGGATTAATATTAACATTAAAACCTCTTCCTGCTCTTGCTGAAGATTGTTGTTTGAATCCAGAAGAACCGGTTGTTCCTTGATTTGCTTCATACGAATAAGGAACAACTGCTTTTGTTGCTTCCTCAATTAATTCATTTAATCTCATTAATTTCTCCTATATTATAATTGATTTAATATTTTCTGTTTTGTTAATTTTATTTAAACACAAAAGAATCTATAAGGGAATATCCCTTATAGATAAAAATTACATTCCTGCTACATCTAATGCTTTATCAGCGACTGTATCCGCGGCTTGACCAAGAACATTTCCTGCTTGATCAACTACTTGACCAGCAGCATTTACATATGGTGCAGCAGCATCAGCGATTTGATCTGCAGCATATCCCGCTGGATCCATTTCTCTGTAAGCAGCATCATAAGCAGCACCCGTACCTGCAAGACCAAGAGCACCTGCACCTGCAAGACCGGCACCTGCAACACCATTAGCAATAGCACCTTGATTTTGCATCATTTTACCAGAAACAGTACCAGCAGCATTAAATCCACTAGCTCCTAAATTTCTTGCACCAGTAGCAGCAGCATCCATCTTTCTTCCTGCAGCCATACCCATTCTTTGAGCAGCTTTTCCAGCTCCATGAATTTTTTGAGCAGCACCTTGTACCATTCTTTGAGCAGCTTCAGCACCTGGCATTTTAAAAGCTTCCTCAATTACTGATTTACCAAGATCATAAAGACCTTCTTCAATCAACATTCTTTCAATTCTTGAAGTTGTTTCATTAAGGAATTTCTTTGTTTTAAGAACCTCAACTTCAGATACTTCAGACTCTTCAAGTAGTCCTAAAAGATAAGAATCTTTTACACTTTCACAGATTTCGTGTACTCTTTGTTTTTCATAGATATTCATTTATAATCTCCTTGATTTTATTTATATTTAGTTATATAATTATATATTTGATTTTATAATTTTAAAAGTTTTGAAGCAATTACTTCAGACTCTGTTATTTCTTCTTGAATTCCTCTAGTTTCTTCGATTCCTTCAATACCATCTTCAACTTGCTCTTCTTCAGTAGCAATTACAGACTCTGTTAATTCTGTAGCAAATTCTTTTGCTACTGGAACAAAAGCCTCTTCTAGAATTTTTTCAGAAACTTTTGAGAAGAATTGAGCTTCTTCGATTGTAACTTTACCGTTAGTTAAAAGCGATTCTAAAACTAATTTAGTAATCACTTGATCTTGAATAATATCCATTTTTTCCATAATGAAATCCTTTATTAAAGAGCTTTAACTGTGTTTAATAGTTTTTCAACTAGTAATTCGTTTTCAGTTAATTCTTTTTTTGGTTCTTCTTCAGCAGAAGCTGTCTCAGATTCTTCAATAGTATCAGTATTTTCTCCAGCAGATGCTTCATCAACTTGAACCTCTTCAGATTCTTGAACTACTTCACTCGCAGATACATCTTCAGCGTCTTCTGGAATTTCTTCCCCAGCAGGGGCTTCTGGTTCACTCATTTCTTCCTCAGCAGGCTCTTCTTCCTCAACATCTTCAACTTCTGTTGGAGTTAATTCTCCAGTTGTAGGATTGTAAAGATATTGATCACCTGTTTCTGGATCAACTAAAAGCTTAGACTCAGCTTCAACCATTTCAGCTTCCATCTCTTGAATATAACTTTCTTGAAGTTCTTTTACTTCTTCTGGTTCTGGGATAAATAAATCAGAGCTTTCAGTAATAATCTTTTTAGTTAATTCGTTAAAGAATTGCGCTTCTTCAATAGTAATTCTTCCATTTTTTACAAGAGATTCATTGATAAGTTTTTGTAGAACTCGATCATGAACATTAGCCAGTGTTTCCTCAATATGAGCAACAACTGGAGCCATTTCTTCTGTAATGTTTAAATTCATTTTTTAAACTCCTTAATGTTTTTATTGATATATTGTTAGGTTTCCCTATTTTATTTTCATTTTTTAATCAAATTTTAGCAAATAAAATCGATTAATAATTCTATTATATTGTTTAGTCGCAAAGAAATTTTTTACATTATCGTAATAACTTCCTTGAAAAACAATTACCTCTTTTGAATTATCGTCTGTTTTTATTATTGGCTTTTCTGTAGGCAAAAATATTCTTTTACTATTTTGATCATAGTAATTGTCTATCAGATATAACCCATATGATTTCAGATCATTGAAATCTTTTATCTTTTCTCTTAAAATATCTGAGTCTATTATTATTTCTTTATTGTTATCATCAATAATTATTTCTTCGTTTTTTAATAAAATTCCACTCGTAATTCTTTCTGTTTTAAATAAATCAGCATCAATGTCTAAAAATATTGGATAATCATATTCTGTATTATCCCATTGACCTAAATCAACATCAATGATAATTCTTTCAATTAACTGTTCTTTATTTGAATAAATTAAAAATGGGATAGGTAAAGAAGCAAGAATATTTAAATTTAATGAATATTTCATTTCTTCTTTATCTTCCATCTTAGTTATGCTTGTGATTTCCAATTCTGGCTGAACTTCAGTTAACCCATAGAAAACTTCATCTTTATAGTTAATTCTTGGAACTTCTTCTCCGTTTTCTGGGTTAAATAAAATTATATTAGTAAAATTATCTTGAACAGACCAATTTAATGCTTTTGCATAATCTGAAAGATTTACAAAATACATAAATGAAAAATCAACGAAAGTAAAATTCAATGGTAAATAATTAGTTACAGTATGGTAAAAATTAAGTAAATCAGAATTGCTTTCTACATTTATCTTTACATCAAAATTTAATATATATTTCTTTGATTCAAGATAAACTTCATCATTAGTTGTTTCATTATATGCTAAAAATTGAGTATTTAATGAGTTCATTCTCCCATAAATATTTCTAGAGATAGATGAAATTCCTTCATCTATCCTAATATCATTTAAATTCACCATAATATTTGGATATTCATAACTTTCATTCCCATATAATTGGTGAGAAAGAATTGTTTTTGATCCTATATTATATTCAATTTTATTGATTGATACATTGGAATATGATAATATACGTTGATTATTAAAAGTTTTCATTAGAAATGAATTAAATGCTTTTAGAAAATCAACGTAATAATTATGTGTTAAAACCATTATTATTCCTTTAAAAGATTATCTTAGTCCTTTACCAAATTTTACACCTGGTCCTTTTGGAGTACCAATATTTCTTCTTTGAGTATTTCTTGTATTAATTGTGTTTTGAGTTGTTTTACCACCAGCAGCAAAAGCAAGAGTACCACCAGCAGCAGCACCTGCTCCTCCACCAACTCCCATTCCGTGTATCAAATCGCCTGCTCCAGATACTCCATGAATATCATCCGCAAGATAACCTGCCGCACCAAGACCCCCAACTAATCCTCCAAGAGCAATTTTGTTTAAAGCTCCTTCATTTAAATACATTATTTGACCTGTTTGACTCGCTTGATTCATTATTTTCTCCTTATTTATATAATTCTTTGAGAATAATTTCTCTCATTGTTTTATTGCCTATGTTTTTTATTTGATTTTGTTTAATTCCATATTCTTTTTGAATATTTAAAACATTTCTCTTCTTATCAAGATGAGACTCGATTTCAGTACTATAAAAAACTATGTTTTTCTTTTTTAAGTTGTTTAAAAATTTAACTTCAACCTTCTCAATAAACCCAATTTGATTATCTATTTTTGGGTATTTCATTGTTTCATATGTTTTAAATATTGCAGAATTTAAAATTTTTTGAGATGGAGGGAGAATTTTTTCTTTCTTTTTATTAATTTTACCAGATGAAGAATCATATATTTTATAATATTGATTCTCTCCGAAAAACTTTCTTATTCTATATCCATCAAAATACCAATCTTCTTTTCCTACTCTTTTTCTAGTACTCTTTATTGAATTAAATAATTTATCTGAAATTTTAAAAATATATCTCTCCTCCTCTATTTTAGGAGAGATATAGAGAGACGGTTGTTCTACTTGGCTTGCTTCTATCAAAGCAAGCTTAGATAAACTTTTATTTGAAATATACATTTGATTTCCTTTGATTAAAACTGAGGTTCTAGGATTGCACCTATGAAATAATTCTCAATTAATTTTTTAGTTAATAAATCATTAGGATCAATATTAATGTTTTCAACTTTAACATTAGAGGCATCCAGATCTTCTGCTTTTAAAATCTGTCTGATAAGTTTATCTTTTGCGCCCTTTGAATCTGCTTTTAATGTCCAAAGCTCTTTTAGTAATTTATCAGGCTCTCTTGTCATCAATGAAAACATATCATATAATCCAAGACTAATTGCTCCATTTCCTTCTTTAGTACCAGAACGTCCTTGTCCTGTTGTGCTTTGTCTTTTAGCGTTAATCATACCTCTAACAGAACTCATTTCTTTTGGAAAATGTTCTAGCAAATAAACTGGCATAATTCCTACTGTTACTTCATATTCTGTCGTAACATCTTCTTCTGGAACATATACTTTTTCATTTAAACTAATTCCAAGAATTTTTGCTGCTTTGTCTAAGTCTTCTGGTTGAACTTTATTCTTAAATGGAGGAACTATCATTGGGAAAGGAGGATTTTGTAAAATACCATCATCTCCTTTATTTCCTATATGTCTTTTTACATAACTTTTAATAAAATCTGGGGAGTTTTTAAAGAAAGCATCGATTGCTTCGGTCATATAATGATCTTCAGATTTATCAAGGACACCATAAACTGTCTTTAATAAAGTCTCTGCTTCTTTTAGTCTTCCATCAAGAATCATCTGAGATACTCTTTTATTTAAGAAGAAAACAATTTTCCCAGAATATAATAACATTAGAATACTTGGATTTTTACGAGAAATTAATGACATAGGAGTTGCTACAAAATCAATCTTTAATTTACTATCTACAGCATAAGGTTGTTTATCTTTTGGAATAACATATTGAACAGTTCCTTTACCTCCAGTTGCACCAAGAGTAAATTTAGAACCATTTCTGATTTCATTATCTTTTTCAAGATAAACTTCAATAATTGCTCCCTCGATTTCATTTCCTGAGATTTTATGTCCACCAATTTCTAATGAATCTATATCATCAATATTATTTCTACAATCTAATTGTTTAATTTTTTCTTTTAAACTATTACATATACTGATTTTTTTATTGATTTCTTTTGTTTTGTATTTCCAAAGATTCATTACTTTATCATCAACTTTTTTAGAGTTAATTTTTACAACAACATCTGCAATTTTTCCTCCGATGCTTCTGTATCTAACAACATCTCCTAAAATCTCTTTGCCTTGCATTAACCCTTCAGTCTCTTCTGTTTCCTCATCTAGATCAATTTCATTATGTTTATTTCTTTTATATTCTAAAAGTATATCTCCTGGAGAAGTTTCATCTTGATCTAATTTGATTTTAGTAACTTCAACCCCTTCTGGAATTATAATAGTAATTTTATCATAAATTTTACTTTTATATTTTTCATTTAATGTTTCATTAATTACCCAACCATCTTCGTAGTTCATTCCAAGATATGATAATTCTGCTACAACTAAGTTTTTTCCAACTGCAAGTTTACCAAATTTTAATGAATTGGTTGTCGCAAGGATTTCTTTTTCTTTAACTTTTTGACCATCTTTTACTAAGACATTATATTCTAGTGGAAGATAAGCTCCCCTTTTGGTTCTAGCTTTAGTTGGTTTAGTATTAAAGATTTCTTCTGTTCCGTCTTTGTATTTAATTAAAATATGATCTGGTTTTACAGTAACTTGACCATCTTTTTTCGCTTTATAAGCAAATCTATCAGACACAATATGTGGAACTATTGATTCAAAACCAGTTTGCACAAGCGGTACATCAGGTTCATCTAATTGAATAAACTGAGTAAATTGTTGGTTACCCATAACTCTACGAGTAGTATCATCATATTCATAAAAAGGCATTAAACTCTCAGAAAAACTCAGATTATCAAATGAATTTGAATTATTTGAAAAATCTTTAACCATAATTGAACCAAATCTATCATTGATTGTTGCTGAGTTGGTTAAAGCCTGATTTGCACCAATCCCTCCATATTCATTCGTAGTTGTTGGAGCAATTGTTCCATAATAGCTTTCATTTAAATCTCTTTTTTGAATAGTTACCATATCTTTTTTCATATTACCAACACCAGTTTTTGTAATCTTAGTGCTTAGTAATAATTCTTCAAGAGGGTTAACTGTTCTTGTTTGCTGAAGCATCCCTGAACCTTGAATGTTTTTAATGATATAATCTTTATGTAGTCTAAGTCTTGCATCATCTCTATTCATGTTTCTTTTAAATTCAGATAAAGCTATTTGAACCTGTTCATAAGCAAGGTGAGCAATAGATTCAGACATACGAATTCTTTGAGAACTTAGATTATCAATATCATCAACTTCATCATTCAATAATTTTTTAGGAATTGTTTTTCCCATAAGAATTAATAAGTTTGGATTATACCCATATATCTTCAATATTTTTTCGGTAGTTGTATCAATAAGATTTGTCTTTGCTTGTAATAGTTTTTCAGGTTTATTTTTCGCTTTCTTTTCTGAAATTATTGTTTTCCAAATTTCAGGAGAATTTACTTCTTCGACGTTCAATAATCTTTCAATATGAGTTCTCCAGTTAACTAATCCATTTATCATATATTCTTCATATAAATTATTGAAATACATATTGATATATTTTGGTGAAGTCGGGTCTTTTGTAATATTTAATGAAATAACATTGAATATTTCTTTTTTAGTTTTAGTTTCACCTTTTTCTTCAGAAATATTATATTTTACTCCTATAAATTTTAACGCACCAGTTAAACCCATATGTAATGCTAAAAATATAATTACAGGTAGATTGGTTCCTAGTATTTTTGTATTAAAATAAGGAACAGATGTTTTTGATTTTAAGTCAATTCTTGAAGAAATTTTTTCTTTAGCTATTTTATTAGTAATATTTAAAAGAAATTCATTAATTTCTTTTTTGGAAAATTCATGTTCTTCGATATCTCCTTCTGGTAAATATTTTATAAAATCATCTTTATATTCAATATAAGCATATTCAACTCGTTGACCATCTTTATATGATTCATAAAAATATAATTTATTATTGATTTCATTGGTAAAATCAATAATGATTCCATCTTTTTTTGCTGGCATATATTCTCCTTCGATTTTCTATATTTCTCTTTTGTTTTTAGACACAAAAAAATAAAAGGCAAAATGCCTTTTATTTTCTTTTATTCAATAAAGATTTGATTCCAAGGCCAGCTGCACCTACACCACCAGCAATACCAAGACCTTTTCCAATTGTTGGAAGAACCTCTCTTTGATCAATATCAATTCTTGTTGTTCCATCAACATTATTTTTTGTGTCAAATAAAGATGTATCTGTTATTTTTCCACCATAATCTTTATTATCTAGGTATCTTGCAATATTGTTTTTTACACCAATAGGAATTTCTCCTTTATTATAAGCATCAATTAATTGTCCATCAGAGATTTTGCCAGATTTAATTGCTTGTTCAATATCAGTAGTTGAATTAAAAGAATTAAAATCAATTTTTGGTTGATTGTTTCCTGATGAATCACTATGTGTTATATCTGATAGAGCGCCGTGATGTTCATCAGAAACATTATCAGCAGCTCCTTTTAAATTATCCCAGATTCCTCCAGCAGCATCTTTTACGTGTTGTGCTGTTTCTGGATCAGAAAAAGCAGCCATAGTAAGCCCACCCGCAAGTAATCCTTTTCCTAATCCTTTATTTCTTTCAGCAGCGTCACCTATGCTATGTAAAAGATTTTCTTCAATAATTAATAGCTTTTTGGCTATTATTTTATTATCTTTCATTATTTCTCCTTATCTGATTCTTTAGTTTTACTAAATTCTAAATCACCACCAATCATTTGCTCAATCAATGATGTTTCTTTTGATCTTTTGTTACTTATTTCGTTATTAGTTATTGAAGTTAATAACGCATCATTACTGTAACCATATAAAAAACCAAGTGTTTTATTAAGATTATGTGTGCTTTTTTTAGTATTTACCGCATATTCTTTTTTATACTCTTGTTTTCTCGTTAATCTTACAGGTTTCCATTGATTATCTTCATATTTAATATATAATTGAGTTAATACTGTTTCAATATGATGGTATGGCATATTGATTGTCGCAGATAATTGTTTCCATATTGAGTTTACAAGAACACCGAGGTTCCCGCTTAAATATTTAATTCCATTTTCAAACATTTTATCAAGAACCCTGATATCAGTTGCTTCTTTTTTAAATTTTGCAAAGAAAACAGCTTCTCCTGATTCATAAGTTATTTCTAAAATATTTGAATTTTTTGAGTTTTCCTCTGAGTTCTCTGTTTGGTAAACATATACCGGATATGGAAAATAAAACTGTATCAAATCCATTTCATCTGGAAACTCTAAAGCAAAATACCCTGGAACTTCATAAGCATCATTTGATACTTCTTCAACCCCAATTTCAATGTTTTCATCCTCAAGCTCTTCATTAATATTTTTATACTCATTTAAATCAAAAGTAATTTTTGCTTTCTTTTTTGTATAAACTATATTATTTTTTAACTCAAGATATTTATTAAACTTTTCTTTTGTTAAAGCCATTATTGTCCTTTTTTTTATATAATTAATGATTTTTCAGTGATATTTTATGTGATGTATAATAATTTTTACTTCAAGCTAATTTATCAAAACATTCTTGAATACGTGATGGTTATTTAATTATTTTTTTGGTTTTGGACTAGGAATTCTTCCTGTTTTCTGAATATCTTTAATTTTTTTCTCTTGTTTTTTTATAACTCTATCTCTAAAATCATCAGGTCTAAACAATTGTCTATCTATCTTTTTATTTACTAAAGTTCTATGTTCATTTTTTAAAACATGAGCCATTGTTTTTCTTCGTGTTTCAATCGCTTGTTTTTCATCCCATGATACATTTGGGTCTTTTAATTTACTTTTATCTAACCAAGGATGCTCTTTATGAACTGCTTCAAGTATCAAATCACTTAACATATTTCCTCCTATTTATTTACAAATACAATACATGAATCTTTTTCTATTTCAAGTTTGCCATAAATTTTTGCTCCTTGTGGAACATAAAATAATGTTGTTTCAGCTGCAAGTTTCATTCCATCTTGTTCAACTGGAGTATCATCATCATATCTAAATAAACCAATTCCTTGTGTTATTTGAAAATGAACATCAGATGATGCCCCTGTCCCACTTGAATCACTATTATCAACTATTAATTGCCATGTCGATGTTAAATCAATTCTTTCTGTTTTCATTTATATCTCCTCTAATTTTTTTACATCAATTAATAACATTTTTGCTTTTGATTTTTGTGATACAATTTTTTTAAATAAATTAATATCATTAGTTATCATTAATTCAAGCTGAGTGCCAGGTATTCCTGGTTCATTTGATTTATACGAATTATGAAGACAAAATATTTCTTTAGGATAATTGTTTTCAATAATTATTTCAAAATGTCCACCATAACCAACCTCTCCTCCTGTGTTATGTATTCCTTTGGTTCCATCAAAAGTATCATTCATTTTATGAAAATCGAACAATGTTTTTTCATTGTAAGCAACTATTACATGTCCTTTTTTTAAACTTTTAAGATCATCTATTGTTTCAATGAATACTAAATCTTCTTTAAATTCTTTTAAGTACCATCTTAAAAATTTATATGAAGAAGCGTCAAATTTTTTAATAATCTTCTCTTGGTTAATTAATTTCATAGCAGCTGTAAAACAAGTGTCTGATAAATTAACATGTCCTTGAATATTTTTTGCTGTTTTTGTTTTTTCAACTTTATTTTTTAAAGTTTTTGTGCTTGAAGTTCCATTGTCTTTAAATTTTTTTGACTTTAAAAACATATCTAATTTCATAGTATTTATTGGTTTTATGAAATTTACTTTATTTTTTCTTAATTTATTAATTGAGTTTTCAGTTAAATAAATCATCATTGCTCCTGATTTTTAAATTCTTTGAAATCTTCTTGGAATTTTCTTGGAATTTTTTGAAAATATTCCAAATTCAAAAGAGTCTTTCTATTTGGATATTTGTTTATAAGAAAATCTTTAAATTTTTTAAATTCTCGTTTGCCCATTTTATATTCAGGAAGTCTCTCTGAAGGATGTATTAATTCTTCATCATACATTGGAGGGTTTTCTATATAATCAGCTATATTTCTCAATAGAGTAGGTAAATCAATATATTTGTCTAATCCATGTCTTATATAATTATTCTCTATTCTTCCTAAAAAAGCATTTACATGTCTATCAATGATTCCTCTTATTAATCCTCCTGTTTCCTTTGAAATAGGATCTTTCTTTCTTCTTCTATGAGCATGATCAACAACGCTCCCTTCAAAAGAAATCTCTTTATTTAAAAGAGGGCATTTATATTCCGGATTTTCTTCAAATACTTTTTTTCTTAATTCTTTTAATCCTGATTGAGGGATTCTCTTCATTATTGTCTCCTAAATTATATTAAGCTTTTGTTGTTCTGTGTGTTTTTTTGAAAGACAAAAATAAAAGGAGGAATCATCCTCCTTTTGGTGCAAAAACATCATCTATTTTTTCTTTTTAAATTTATCTTTAGTTTTATTATAAACATCAGATGCTTTCTTTTGTAAATTTTCTACTTTATTATAATTTTCTTTAGTAAAGTTATAAGCATTAGCTGCTTTCTGTCTTGCTTTCATTGTAGTATATTTGAGTTGTGTCTTTGATGTAGGGAAACCTCCAGCAATTGCACCAACTCCAGCTCCCAAAGCAGCCAACGGAACACCATAATCAAGCGCTCCTCCTATTGTTGTTGCCATTGGGTGAACAGCATTTCCAATAATTCCATTATAATCATCAGCTGAATCTGTTGCTATATCAATGAGACCTTCACCTAATCCAGCAGCAGCCCCAATAGAACCTCCTATAAGACCAGGAACCATTGCCCCTGCAACTATCCCGTCTTTTGCACTTTTTCTTATTTTTCTATATTCTTGTCTTTCTGAGAATTTAGGTTTAGAATTTAGCATAATAATCCTTTATTATATATTATGCTCCAAAAGATGGAATATTATATACTCTTAATTTTTCTTCAGTTTTTTCAAGATCAACTTTTTTATCTTTAAGGTATTTTTCATCATCTTCAGTATAAATACCTGTTTCAGTTGGAACTTGTTTTTTTATTTCAGCTTTTGCTTCTTGAACAGCTTCTTTCGCTTCAACTTTTACTTCTTCTATAATTTTTTTAACTTCTGGTTCTTCTGGTTGAGTTAAATCTTGTTTATCTTTAATTTCTTCGATAACTGGAGTTTCAACCATTTCAACAGTATCTTGAACTTCAATAGTTTCAACAGTCTCTACTGCTTCAACTACTTCTTCTGTTTTCTTTTTTCTTCTAGCCATAATAGCTCCTTTTTTATAATTTGATTTTATGTTTGTTATGTTTTTGTTTATTCTGCAAATTTAAAGATATCTTCTTCTAGATTTACTTCTTCTAAATCCAAAGAGATACCAACGTGAGATTTTTTAAGAGTTAAGTTAACCAAAGCATCTGAACCCATATAAGTACTCACAATTAAGCCAATTTTTGCTCCAGGCTGAAGTTTTAATCTTTTTACATATTCTGGATTATAGCATGTTCTACAAATACCATCTTCTGCTTTGCAATATAAAGGAGATCTTAATTCAACAGTTTTTCCTATATGTTGAGTATCTGTTTCTTTAATGATTTTCCCAGAACGTGTTACTCTACCAGCAATTGCTTCTAATATGTCTTCATCAAGAACCTCTATTTTTAGATATTTATTTGATTTACAATCAGGAATTTCGCTAAGATTAACTGGTTCCATCATTGTGCTGAGTTTTCTTGCTAGATATCCAGGAACTGCAGTTTCACTTGATTTAGAATACAATGCTTGAATAGCTTGTGAACTATAATTAAACATTTGTGTTTGAGAAAGACCATCAATGTGGGAATTAAGAATTACATCATTGATTTCACCTTTACTATTGATACTTAAACCAACAGCCACAAGCATTTTTCTAATATCATCAATTCCACCTCTTGATCCAGCTCGAACAATATTTGCTGTATCAATTCCATTCTTTTCCCAATAATCAACGATCTCTTCCGTTAATTTATTGAACTCTTTATCAACCCATTGGATTGCTTTATCTTTGCCAATTGTTTCTACTTTCTTTTCATATTCTTTAAGAATATTTAATTTTTTCTTCTTGAATTCTTCTGGTAAAGCAAGAGATTCTATCGAGAAACCAGCTGGCTTGATGGTTGCTAAAAAGAAACCAACTCTTCCAAGTAAAACATATCTATAAATGAATTCATCTGAATCAAATTTTTCCCACATTTTTTGAACAGTTTTTGATATTCCTTTTTTATTCATCGGAAATACTGGGTCAACTTTTTTATCAAGAATAATTTCTTTAATTGCATTTTTTACAATTTTATTTACATTTCCTTTTAATTTAGGGTCATTTAAAGCGTTTTTAACAACTTCTTTGAATCTTTGAAAATCTTTTTCAACCCATTCTGGTTCTTTGAATTTTTCAGGAATTACCCATTCATCTAACATATTGTTTTTCATTTATTGTCCTTTTTTGATTTAAAATCTTTTATATTAATTGTTTTATGAATTATTTTTGAAATATCTATTTCTGATTGAGGAATTTGTTTTAATATATATTCATTTTCTCTTAATGAATAAAAAGAACCTTCTATTATGTCTTTGGTTTTTTTTATTTTAGCATTTTTATTTTTCTTTAAATTATTTTTTGCATATTCTAATACAAAAATATAAAAATCCACTTCATCTTGCCTTGTTTTAAACATTCCAGTTAATGTAAAAATTAAAAAATTCATGTATTTGTTTTTAGATAATTTTAAAATTACAGAGTATCCGGAATCAGCACCGAATTTCCCAAGACCTGCAAATTTTTTTGCCATATCCAAAGAGGATGTCCACGATGTTGGAAAATATATAAGATCAAACGAAGATTCTTTTTTTGAAGGAGGATTATATTGTCGAATTCCTTCTTTTTTTATTTTTCTAGTAAAATTATCCAATTCTTTTTTATTATTAAAATACAATCCTCTATATAAATTTGATGGAAGATCTGCTTTTTTTAACAATTTATTCTTTAATGAATTAAAAATTTCAAGATCTTCCTTTTCAATAGGAAATACTTTTCCATAGCAATACCAGAAATAAATTATTTCAATTAATAAATCAAATTCCTTTTTAGTTAATCCATTAAAATAAGTAAAATATTTTTGATAAATTTTATTTATTTTGGTAATTATAAAATTATTTTGTGTTTTTAAAAAACTATTTTCATTAATATATTCTATTCTCATTTTTTCTCCTAAACCAACAATCATATATTATTCATTAGTTAAAAACATGATAAATTAGGAGGATTAAATGTTTATTACTATTTGTAAAGTACTAAATCCGAAAGTAGAAAATATAAAAAAACTGTCTAGATCAAAATATATTGATGATTTTGGCAGATATAGAATTATTCAATTATTTGATTCAATTCCTGTTTCTGGGGAAATTTTAAAAGAGTATCAAAGTAATATTTTTATAGATGAAAATG
>Ga0256828_1000898_pt1 | contig 19279 bp, 31 predicted proteins | sample CV88metaG_FD_185993 | JGI IMG/M metagenome (GOLD analysis project Ga0256828, IMG submission 185993) | Hydrothermal vent microbial communities from East Pacific Rise, Pacific Ocean - CV88 | ecosystem: Environmental > Aquatic > Marine > Hydrothermal vents | place: Pacific Ocean: East Pacific Rise...
CAGATATTTTGGATATATCAGATACTTACACAGAGATAGGTAATGTATTCGTACAAGAGCTACCAGCTGGAGTGTATATGCTAGGTATGTCAGCTACTTATAGCTTTGACGATACTACAAAGTCTGTTTATTTCGAGTTTAGTGTTAATGGTAATCCACCTGAGGAATTTAGACAAGAGACAAAAGATGTTACAGATAGAGTTGGATTTGACTATCTCTTCCCATTTACACATAATGGAGGTGAGTTTAGATTTGTTCTTAGCGTTCGCAAAGAGGACACGTCTGGAACTTTAGACTGTTATTATTCTAACGTGTGGGCTGATAGAAAGAGTTAATCTTTCTATCTACCTACATTAATAGCTTTTAGGCTTTGTTACTTCCTCTATCATTAAAGCTATACTTTTAGTTGCATCAATAGCAGCTCGGTACTTTTCATCTTTGATGACTTTTCCATCTTCATTTAGCTTACTTCCCTTTAACTCGTTAGCACTACATACAATCTTTTTAGCATTAGCTATAACTGTATCATAATGCTTTCCAAGTTCCTCTTTCAAGTAGTCTTCCATAAGCTCTAATGTTTGGTTTATAGTATTACGTACATCTATGTTAATAGCTACAGAATTGTAACTAGCTTTAACTCTAGTTCCAATCCACACATACTGTGTATCAATGTATGCGTCCACTCGTTCAGCTACAGTAGTAGCATCCCAAAACTCTCTAATCTCTTCATCTAGCATTTTAATTTCTAGTACGTCATTCCACGCTAACTTGTTTCGTTTCTTATTAAAGTTTACCACATCAATTATCATTTATACTCTCCCAAAATTTAATAGCTTTAGTTATGGCATTACAACGTACACCGTCTCGCTCGTGCCACTCTACAGCTAACTGTTTAGCTAAATTATCATTCAGCAACTTAATACGTTCTTCGATAGTCTCTTTAGGTATGTCTGGAACTTTAACACCATCACCGTATAAGTAGCTATTGTCCTTCATAGTCTATCTCATTCAGTATGCACTCTAAGTCTTCAATATCTACAGCTACCATAGCATACCCAGCAGCTTGTCTGACTTTATTTAGGTTATAATCTTGTAGCTTTGTTGTGTTTTTTCTTGTTGTAGGAGTCTTAACTTCTATAGCTATAAACTTACCTTTATAACAAGCTAATATATCTGGTACGCCTTTCTTAGAAGCTGCAACTACTTTAACTACATACGCTCCAAGAGACTCTAGGTGTTTAACTATCTTACGCTGGTAATCTTGTTCACGCATCTTCTTTTACCTCAACTTTACCTCCTCCGTTAGCTTGATAAGCTACGCCGTCATCAAACCCTGCCATAACTAGCTTTCGGATTATAGCTTTATGCTTGTTACTAACTTGAAGCATATTAACTCGCTGCTTAACGAATAACTCATAATCTCTACGACTTTCTATTGGAACGTCCATTCTCTATCTCCTCATATATTTTAGGTAGTTTAGCTTTTACACGTCTTACATAGTTTTCAGCCTCAACCCATAGAGCTGAGTTATCAATCCAGTGACGTGAGTATCTCCTATCTAAATGCTCTATCATAGCTAGTAGCTTATTTAGCTCGTCTTTGTCTATACGTCTTCTAGTAGGTGTTACTTTTTTCAAGATAAATCCTTTCTTTGATGCCCAGTTAAATGTGGGACTAGGTCGACTGGTTCTACAACAGTTACCTTATTTTTCTTTAGCCAATCTTCAATTAGCTCCTTATCGTTATTAACCTTTCGTAGTTTAGGTTTAGGTTTAGCTGCTGGTTTAGGTTTAGCTACTGGTTTAGGTTTAGCTACTTGTTTAGGTTTAGCTACTGGTTTAGGTTTAGGTTTGCGTTTCTTCTTTACCTTAGCTTTTGGGTCTATCCATTTATACGTACATACTGTAGTCATAGTTATAAAGCTAAACTCAAACTTAGACTGTTTATGTTTTCTTCTGCTATACTTTCTATTACAGTTAGTACAATAAGCCGTTTTGTACCGTCTGTCAGCAGCTCTAACATCGCCACAAGTAGGGCAAAAGTACCAGTATTTTACGTGTTCGTATCCTGCATACCTAGCTTTAAGAGCTTTAGGTCCAGCTATCTTTCCACTACACGCTTTGCATAGCTGATTAGGTTTTGGTATGTATGTAACTTGCTTCTCAGCTCCACATTTACTACATACTCTAGTGTAATAGCTAGATGCCATAACCTAACTCTCTTAACAGTTCATCAGCTGTGTCCGAGCTACGATTGAACACGTCTAAGCTATTCACGTCTGCTAGTTCATTTATACAAGCTATAATAAGATTACTTGGCAGAGAGTATAGCTTCGATAGGTTAATTCTATCCTCTAGCTCTGTTAGAAGACACATAGCTACCACGTTAACATCAACTGGACCGTGTATTTTAGTTTTAACCGACTCTAAAGCTTGAGCAGCTAACTCATTAGCTCTGATATTTAACCTGCCGTTTCTGGCGTTGTTGAAGTTTTGCAGTATTTTATCTATCTTGTCTCTTACTGGTCTTGCTCTAGGATGCCCCTTATCACTAGACTCGTCTAAATCAATAAACATAATAGCTATCATTAGAGCTGCATTAGCTCTAACTATTTCTGCTTTCTTCATTAGTCTATATCCTCCGAAGTTTTATCTGGTCTAACGCCGTTAAATACTGGCTGATTGTAGCTTCCGTTAGCTCCCATACTCTCATATAAAATTTCAACCACTTTACCTAAATAATAATCTGGGTCTTTTATCTTGTCTGCATCTGTACGTGGAGCTACCCATACTGTTCTACCTTTCTTGTCACGTAGTCCTAAGCTACCTATCATACCTTTAAACTTGCCATTGCCCTCTTTCCAGTCAAAACAGAGTAAATCAGCTGAGTGTCTGTCTTTACGCTTGACCAAGCTATCTGTACGTTTTCCGTCATTATGCCATTTGTGGCAAGGTTGTCTAATAACAATGCCCTCCCATCCGTCAGCTAAAGCTTTAACATAAAACTCGTCTAACTCTTCTTGGTTGTGACAGTATTTACCTTCAGCTGTTACGTCAGCTATATCGAACTCTAAGTCCAAGTTAGTATTGAACATATACATCCATCTATCTTCGTAGCAAGATTTAGCTTCTCCAGCATAGAACTCTTCAAGTGTTAAGTACTCGAAAATACGAAAGTTCGGCTTACTCCAGTTTTTAACACCTTTAGCTGTGTTGGTTCTCATAGTTGTTTGAATACCACACTTAGCTCTGTCCCCGAATTTACCCTCAACACCTACACCCATCATCTCTCCAAGATAAACGCCATCTTGCATATTATCAAAGATAGACTCTTCTATTAAGAATAAGTGTCCATTACTTGTGTAGAATTTAGGTGTATTTCCGTGTACTACACACGTAAAGCTGAAACCATCGTACTTATACTGAGCAATACAAGGAAAATTAATGCTATGTTTAGACTTAAAATTTTTGTAATCAAGAGCCTTTTGCTGCCCAAAAGTGGGTATGATATTTCCGTAAACCTTGTTAATAGTTTTAGCTGATATACCAGCATCAATACTCCTACACAGTTTAAGGTTATCCAAATCGTCTCTAAGTTCATTTTTATCTCCTGATTTATTATAGTTTATGTAAGGATTATACACAGCTATAAGATAGTTTTTCCACTCATCATTATCTTTGTGTGCAGCTAGTATAGCTTCTTTGGCGTTTGTCGAGCTTGTAGCTCTCAGTTGTTTGATTATATCTATAATTCCCATTATCTCCCCTTTGAGTTTATAGCTATACGCTTATCAAGTATAGCTAGGTATTCATACATTGCTTCTCTTTGAGCGTACAGTAAGTCCATATTCTCTTTATCCAAATGTGCAGTTTGTAGGAAGTGGACAAGCTTCTGATATTTGCCCATCAGTTCTTCTCGTTCATTGTGCAGTCTTTCTTTCCAAGCTTTCATAGCTTATTCCTTTTATACATTTTATCTACGAAATTTGTCTTGTTTTCGCTTACAGTTTCGTATACTTGCTCGGAGATAGCTCCTCTAACAAGGTAGAAATGTACTTTAATTGGCTCATCTCGTTGCTTATTAGCTTGTCTAGCACGTCTCTGGCTATGTTTAGCTGTGGAGAAGTCTTGACTGTAGATGATGAGGTGTCTTGTACCACTGAGGTCGACTCCCTCTGCATAGCTTGTTCCTTGTAATAGTCTAGCTTGTCTAAAGTATTTTCCAAGCTTGACACCCTCTGCTTTATAGTGGTACATAATAACCGTGTCGCTTCTATCCCCGAAATCTTTGAGTATTGCATCTATCTTCTCCGTATTTGGTAATAGCCCACTAGAGCCATCTTCTCGTTTATACACTCCACCCTCAATCTGATGTAGTGTAGTTCTTAGCTTCATAGAGCTATCAAGTGGTATCTCGTCATCTCCGTAGATTAACATTTCATCCTCTTGACAACTATTATAAAGCTCCTTAGTCCATTCATCCAGCTCTATATAATGTATTACGTCTTCTGGCTCGTATTCAAAGTCGAGCTCTTTACGTGTCTTAGTAATAAACAAGTGTTTAACTAAGTTCCATACTTCTGGCTTAACTCTATCGTACTTAATCTTCTGTCCGTGTCCAGTATAAACTACCTCTGGTATTCCATACTTATTAAACCACTTATAGAAATTTTCAAAGCTATCAAATGGGCTGTATTTACTCATATTTAGCTGGTGGAATAACAGTTGATAACCTTGTGCAAATGGAGTTGCCGATAGTAAGATGATAGGTTTCTCATAACATATCTGCTGTACTATCTTAGCTATAGCTCCTACTTTAGGATAAGCACTTAAATAAGCGTGACTCTCATCAAGTATAACTACATCAAAGTTATCACCATCAAATGCTGGTTTTAGCTTCTGTATTGTAACTGTTTCCATCTTACCTTTAACTTTCTTTTGTACTTTGTGTGACGTATATAAGTTATGATAATTTGTAACGCTGAATAATTTCCCTCCGATATTGTATGTAGGAGCTGACCAGCCTTTGCATTCTTCTTTTCCATCATTACTTCTAGCTGCTAAAGTTTCTATCCAACCATCTAAAGCTTTCTTTTTTGTAATGATAAGACACCGTTCAGCTTTTGACTTCTCTACTGTGAGGATAGCTGTAAGAGTCTTGCCAGTTCTTTCCTCCATAGCATAGTAAACTATACCGTAGTTCTTGATAATCTCTAAACCTTTAGAAGCTAACTCTTCTTGATGTGGGTACGGTTTCATTTAATCTACCGTAGGTCTATCTTGAAAACATCTAGCTTCGTCCTCTTCTTCAAACTTGATACGTTGCTGAGCTGGGTTTTCTTTAAGGTTACGGTCAAAGTAAGCTAAGAACATAGAGTTACATCCTACGTGATATAAGTGGCTAAGTCCAGACTCTGGGTCTATCTTCTCACCTTTCATATAAGCCATCTGGTGACGTAGCATAGCACCTTTGATACGCTCTATATCATCTCTGGAAGCTCTTTTCCAGTTGTTAGCTTCATACTTTTTAGCTCCGAATGTTAATACTTGAGCTATACCAATCATATAATCTGGGTCAACTAATTCCATACGTGGTTTATCTGTATCATTTTTCTTGAACATTTTTAACACCTTTTATCCATCTCAGCAATAAATTTTAATAGTCTTTGTCTTAAATCTGCACCTTTGTAAGAAGCTATAACAAGCAACTTGTCGAAGATGTGCCCACAACTATCGACTTCTTTAATACCTCTGTTTAACTCAGCTTGAGCTTTCTGTTCTAAGTGTTCAGCTGAGATAAAATCATCCAGCAAAATGCCGTACTTATCAAACAACACCTTAGCTCTAACAGCTGAGGTAGTCTTCGTTTTACCGTTCTTGTATCTGTACACCATACTTGTATCTTGGAAACCTAGCTCGTGGCTAAGTTCCGTAGGTGTTACACCACTGTCTATGATATGGTTAATTGCGTCTTGTAGTGAATACTGTATAACTTCCATCACTTTCCTCCAAAGGCATTACGCCCATTCACATTACTACATTTTCTACACATTCTAGTAGCTCCTTTTGTTAAATGATAAAAGTAAATCTCCTTTACCTTTCCACACTTACATTTGCATAACACATAATTTTTTCTGTTTGTGCCACCTATTACCTCCCAATAACCGTAGGTAGTTCCTTTTAACCTATCGCCCTTCAGTTTCCATCTTTTTAACGAGGCTAATTTAGTTGTCTTATCGTGATACTTCTTAGCCTCTGTTTCTGACGTACTTTTTGCGACAGCTCTACGTTTATTTTCTGCCTGAGTAACAAACTCCAAGTTTTCGATTTTATTGTTTTCTTTATTTGTATCTATATGGTCTGTCTCGTATCCAGCTGGTCTCTTATACCCAAATGATAGTAATACCATACTATGAATGTACTCAGATTTTCTGTTTATCTGTGCTACAAGATACCCTCTGCTGTGCTTAATTTTGCTAACTCTAAAATTTTTAGCTCTGTTATACACCTCACCATCTATGGAAACTATGTAGTCCTTATTAGAATGGTGAACAGCCCATACTGAAGCTACCACAATGTTACCTCCTCTATTTTTTCATTCTCTCTAATAGCTTTAACGTGAGGACAAGTCTTCCAGTGGCTACACCAAACAGATGAACATAGGAAGCTATTACTAGGACTTGTACCTTGGAACTCAAGAGCAGCAAAATCTTCTACAGCTTGTTTAGCTTCCTCAGCTGTCATATCCCCTCTAGCTACTAAATCTCCACAGCTATCACGATAGTTAGCGAACTTCTCTGTCTTGTTTAGGATAATGTTAACCCAATGTTTAACATAATCTACGTTAGGCTTACCCTCTAATAAGTGCCAATCAGCTACAGTCTCAATACCTTTTTGCTCGTCTTTTAGCTTCTTAGCTTTAGTAGGACGTACAATGTTAAGGATAGTAAACTTCTCAGCTGGGATACCATTAATCTGTTTTAGCCATACATAAGTAGATTGCTGCAATACATAATCATCTGGCTTAGACTTCTTCTTACCAGTAAATTTCAAGTCCACTACGTTAGCTCCAGTTTCAACGTCAAGTGACCCTGAAATAGCTGAAAACATAGGGTGGTCTTTAATCTTAGCCGAGTATCTACCCTCAGCAGCTGTAGCTTCTATACAATCAAGAGCCTCACGTAAAGCTATAACTCCAGCATATAAATCATCTGCCATAGTTTGATAAGTCTGTTCTCCGTGATATTGGATTTTAGCCTTATCGTTTAGCTCTTTCCAGTGTTTAACTCCACGTCTCTGCATCTCATCCAGCTCCATATTTTTACCAGTCTCAAGTCTATATAGAATAGCGTCTTCCATAACAGCGTGAAGAGCTGTACCTACTTGAGAGGCACTATTTGGAGCTCCGTACTCACCTAAAATCTGTTGCTTATAAAAAGCGTACGGACAACGGATGTACGACTCGAGTGAGCTAGGTCTTAAAACTAGCTTACCGTCGTACTTACCTCCTGCGTTATTGTTACTATGTTCGTAATCCGTGATTGGCTCACTAATATCCCAGTTTTTCATTTAATCTTTCCTTTCAAGTGTATATAAACAGCTATCTGCCATTTCATCAGCCTCTTTCCACGTAAGAGCTACGCCTACGTCTACTGGCATAATAGTCAAGTTAAAGTTCTCGTTTACTTTAGCGTATTCGTTCCAAGCTTCTTGCATACTATCAGCTAATAGCTTAGCTACTGGCTCATAAATACTAGGGTCATTCGGACACTCTACCAAGTAGCTATCGTGAACAAAGTTACACATTTTAGCCTCTTCTGGTAAGTTACTCATAATGTAATTAAAAGCTAACTTACTAATCTCAGCACCAGCTCCCTGATTTTCTATGTTTAGATAATCGTTAAGCATCTTAGCTTGATACTTTCTACCCATAGGTGTCCAATGGTAATTACCAGCTCTCCACTGTCTAATACCTCTCTGCTGCCACTCTGCTACACCTCGGAATGTAGCTAACCATTTTCTCTTAATCTTCTCAGCTTCTTGTTGAGATATAATAATTCCAGTTAGATTGAGTAGAATACTTGCATACTTAGCTGCTCCAGCTCCATATACATTATCTTCGACACAGTTCGCTACTTCTGTGCCCGTTCTCTTATGAACTGCTATACATTTCTGCATAGATGAGACTATATCATAACATCATTAATATATGATGTTCCCACCGCTTCCACCTGCTTAGGCGTACTCCCTTTCGGGATAGTCGTTGAACTTTGAGAGTATCTACCTTTCTCATCTCGTGTAGCGTGTTCAGCTTGGTGACAAGCTTTACATAATAGCTCGAAATTCTCTTCCGTGTTATTAGTTCTATCGTGGTCGATATGATGAACACACCACTCAAAACGGTTAAGGTTTAGAAGGTACTTGTTACAGCGATTACAGTATTTTCGCTCTTTTAGTATTTCCCTTCTGCGAGTCATAAAATAGTTAATATTTGTCGTTATCATATGAGGCTTACTCCAATCAGCTGGGTTAGCCTTTATAAAGCTATCTCTAGCCATTTTTGCTTCTTCCAGAGTAGGGTATTCTCCTAAAGAGAGTAGCTCTTTATTCCTTCGTAGATAAACTCTATACTTTACATAGTTATCTTTATCTGGGTATCTTTGTATGCCCTTAGCTACTGTCTTTTTAGTTCTTCCCTCTTTGCATTTATGGCAATACCACGCTCGGGCACTACCTTCGAAGCTAACTCCGCAAAATTTACATATTCTATTACTCACTATACTTCTCCTTAGCTGCTGATTGTCTTCGTCTCTAAACGGTCAGAGTTCCCAGCAATTCAATGGGTTTAGAGTCTGCAATATTTACAGACTGAAATTGGCTACCTTGGCAATCTGTCTTTGTTCTTTTGTGTAGTTTTCACCGAACATAACTGTAGCCATATAACCGTGTAAGTCTTCATTGTTATTAAACAAGTCTAACATAGTTTTATCTTTAGCTATACAAGCAATTGTTCTCATTTCAAGCTGAGCGAAATCGGCTGAAACTAGCACCTTATCATCTATAGGTAGAAACCCTACATACTTTTTCATTTGTCTAGGTAAATTCTGTAGATTATTATCGCTTGAAGCTAATCTACCACTACGTGTTCTAGGTGAGAAATGCCCAAACCATCGACTGTGCCCTGCCATCTTCTCTAAGTATGTAGATTTATACTTACTTAGCTGTCTAGCGTCTCTAACCATTTGAGCTTTCTCAGCTCTTTCACCACCCTCACTAATTATCTTAGCTAAAATATCAGCACTAGTGCCTTCTGGGCTATCTAAATAAACTTTAACTTGCTGAGAGCTACGTGGGTTAACTGGTAGCTTACTTTCTAGCTTGTTAAGCTCATATATAGTCTCAGCTAATACTCCTTTAAGAGGTAAAAGAGGTAACCCAGTCTTCTCCATAACTTGACAATGACGAACTGTTATAATATCAAGTTTATAGTTAATATCATCAGTTATGTGTTTAACCTCCTCCCATAGTTCTGGCATATAGTACACGTCTATAGCTGCATAGGTGTAATGGGTGTGAGTTAGTTGACCACTCCAGTTGGTTTTTTGCATCACTTTTTTATCAATGTTAGCTTCTGTATAAGGGTCGTAGCTTAGTGCGTACGTGTAAACTGAAGCTAAATCCAGTTTCTCTTCTTTAAAGAATACAAGTTTAGCAGCTAGTAGCGTATCATCAAACTTATCTGGAACAGTATTCAGACAGCTAAAATCATAACTAGCATTGTGAGCTACAATCCAGCTATGTTTTACTAGCTCTTGTAGCTTAGCTTTGTCAGGACACTCTACCAAGAGTGCCTCCTCCCATCCGTTTTGCATAAACTGAGCTAGAACTACCTCACCATATAGCCCTTTAGTTTCTGTATCAAAGAATAAAGGCTTTTCTGGGTCTATCTTTCTAGCTACGTATGCTAAAGGAACAATCTCGTAAATCTGCATAGCTCTATTCACATAGTGAAGATAATGCAGCTAATTTTAGAGCAGCTGCATCTATTGGTGAGTCTATAGCTTTTAAAGCTGCTTGTATAGTGCCTACTGTGTGAGCTGTAATCTGACTAGCTGTAGCGTTACATTTCCAGTCTAAATCGAAATCGTCACCGTTCTCTGTAGAAGTCACAATAATTTTACCTTGTTCAATAGCTACCTTTTCGTTAGCTTCTTTAGCTCTTTTAAGTCTAACGAGTTTCTCTTCTACCTCTCTAATCTCTGCATCTAAATTTTTCATCTTAACTCCTAAGTTATTAAATTTCAGTAGCGTAAACTACTTTAAAGAGCCTACCGAAGTAAGCTCTAAAAATAGTTACATTTTTACGCCACTAGCCTTAGGAGCTTGTTCTTGCGTAGCTGCATCAACTTGTTCAGTCTCTACCACGTTCATTTTACTGTTGTGGAAAGCTAACATTTTGTCAAGAATTGAAGTAGGTAGCTTAACTTTTTCAACACCGAAACCGTGACCTTTCGCACGTTTATTTCCGTCGTACTTATCGCCCTTAGTCCATTTTTTAGTGATTATATAAGGTGTGTCAAATACAAAAGCTCCGTTTTTCTCGAAGTTTTTTAACATAGTGTTGGGAATTATAGAAGCTAACTGTAAACTGTTCATCAGCTGTTCCTCTGTCTCTGCATTTGGGTCGAAGCTAAGTCCTTGCCAAATATCAAAGTCACCGTACTCTGTAGAAGTAGCTGAGTCTTTTTTAATGAAAAGAAAACCAGTTCTAAAACCGTTGTCTTGGTCTCCGATTTTTAAGTCTGTGTAAGGTGAGTTTCCGTTAACCTCTTCTGTAGTGAATAATGCCATAGTGTCTATCTTTCTGTCTGTTTATTTTTGTGTTTCGATAGTGACAAGCTATCTCCGTTTAACGTCCGTCACATAGACGAGAGCCTTAGCTCTATAGGTAGCTCCGTCGAGCCACCTAAAAACCAAGGATGTTATAAATGTCAACCACTATCACAAGGGATAATCCCTTGTAACAGTATAATTATACTCGGTATTGCCTTAGACTTTGCTTAATCTTTAACAATTATATAAACATTTTTAATTGCACGGCTTAGAGCTACGTACATTAGTCTAGCATATTGCTCTATGTAGTTATTTCTAACAGCTTTTTTCATATTCTCTTGGTCTATATACACCGTGTCGAACTCCATACCTTGTGCTTTATGCACAGTTGTAGCAAATGGGTATCTTAAGTCAAATATATTACTTGAATGGCTGATATATTCTTGCCAAGCTTGTCCTCTACGTCTAACCCCGTAAGCTGACTGATTAGCTCTACACCACTTAGGTAAATTTACGTCATCATCTAGGTTATTACCGTCTATTACAGCTAACTGAGCTTCCGTAACCTCTTGTTCTAAGCTATTATGGTTATGGTAGTGTTCTAGGTCGTACCAAATGTTGTATTTTGAGCCATCTATATCTACTACTAACTTGTCAAAGCTATCAATCACATCCCAACCACCGTACTTTGTCAAACTCTCTTCAATATCATCTCTAAGCTCTAGTTTTAGCTCTCCTTTACTAATCATAGCTGGAAATATGTTAGCTAAATCTCTACGGTGTCCTTGTGTAACTACGGTAGCTTCTAATCCATTCAGTAGAATATCATCTCCAGCCTTTAAATCTGGAGTTTCGATAAGAGAATTTAGCTCTATAACTCTTTTGTTGGTGAAAGCTATAATTCTGTCTGTTTTAGGGTTAAATCTCTTAGCTAACTCCTTCTCCGTAATTTTAGGGAGATTATCTAAAGTTAAATCCTTCTCTGAGCCGTCTTCAATCCATTTAGCAAATCTCATAAAGCTATTAACTATGTTCATATTGTCGGCTCTATGCTGTTTACGTAATACAGTTATGTTTTTCTCGTCTGCGTAGTCTAATGGGTCTATAGCGTCTCCGTCAACTGGAGGTAATTGCATAGCATCACCAAATATATGAACATTGCACGTACTAGGCAATACAGCTAATAAAAGGTCTAGTATATGTGTATTAATCATACTAAACTCATCAATAATAACTAGCTCTACATCCTCAAGACTTAGCTCTCCCATACGTTTAAGCGTCTGTAGTTTTTGACCTCGTCTAAAATTCTGGTTTAGCGTAGGCACTAACTTTAAAACTGAATGTATAGTGAACACATTCTTTACTCCTTTAGCTTCTAACACATTTTTAGCTTTGTGTGTAGGGGTTAACACTAAACTTGTACGTTTAGAGGCTAACTCAGCTAGTCTGGTACTTTTACCAGTTCCAGCTATACCTACAGTAAACTCTATATTCTGCTCATACGCACTTGCAACTTCATCATACATAAATCACCCTCCTATTTTGTGAATACCGTCTGGAGCTAACTTCTTCGGCATAAAATTTTTATAAGCATCTGTAGTAATCTCAAGTTTAATTCCTACATCACTATATTTAAGTACCTCTCTAGGTAATCCTGCCTCTTCTACTAGCTCTGGTTCGTTATAGTTTCTACATACTGCTGGAACTTTATCTTTCTTAACATTCAGAATATCCAAAATAGTAGCTATACTTCTGCTCTCATCTATACCTTTAATTCTACTAATTAAGTAGTTAAGGAACTCTACTGGTAGCCAACAATTTCCGTCATACGTTTGTAGCTTGATAAACGTAATAATCTGCCAGTCTTGCCATTCATCTGTGTATGCTGTCTTCTCTTTGAATAAATCAAATATATCTTTAGGACTGTGCATAATTCTAACTAGTAAGCTATGAGAGTGTGCACCTTTTTGAGCTGACTCTTTTTTCTCTGCTGTCATAGGAGCTCTGGTGTATAGCTCTGTTCTAAATTTATTTTTATGTTCTTCATAAAGATACTTTAAGTAGTCAGCTATCTCTTGTATCTCTTGGTGAGTCTGTAGCCTCTCCTCTTCAAATATACGGTGTATCTCATCAGCTCCCCATTGGTCTTTTAACCTCTCTTTAGGGCTGACTATGAAAAAACGTCTATCTGAGCCATCTACTTTAGGTATAAAGTTAGAGCTACCACTCTGACAAACTCCAAGTAGTGACTTAACTACATCTCCACCTTTATTATTACGTAACTTACTTGTAGAGTTAGTTCCCTCATCTTTAATCTTAGCGTATAGGTTTAGCCATTCTTGGTCTCTCATCTGGTTCAAGTCATTATAACTTAAAAGCTTAGTTTCAAATATCTGACCCCACCCTGCTGAAGCTACATTACTATCAACTGTTGTAGCTTGGTCAAAACCTATCAACTGAGCTGGCAGAGCTGAGGTAAGTATCGTTTTACCTGTTCCAGCTTCGGCGTTAGCCTCACTAGCAAACCATACAACTGTATTAATTGGTTTGTTTCCGTACATCAGATGAGCTAACCAATGATAATAAAACTCTTCGTGTTCCTTGTTAAGAAAAAACTTCTCAATCATTAGAGTTAATACATTATCTGGCTTATCAGCTCTTGCAGATGCACTTACTTTGTACTTACTTGGATGTAGTGTATTTAATGTGAATACTTCATTCTCCTCGTCGTAAATAACTATATCTTCGTAAGGGTTAGCTGTAATAGCTAAATGGGGCACTTCGGCTAAATCGTCTTTAGCTAAGTTAGGGTATAGCTTCCTGATAAAGCTCTCATCAAACAGCTTAACACCGTTAATATTTCTTAGCTTGTAATTAAATTTATTAACTTGCACATATTTAGTTGTACCGTTCTTATTAGTTGCAAATAATACCCACTTATAGTTTTTATCTTTCTGGTTATCTGTTGAGTTTTGTTCTATTAACTCATCAAACTCTCTAAAATCTTCCATAGGGTTATATAGACTTTCAAAGTACGGTAATGTAGGTAGTATGCTATTGTATAGATGCTTATGTGTCTCTTTTGAGTTTAAGTCAACTTCATACACCTCTGTTAGTAGCTTTTCTAAAAACGGCTGTACTATATCATTAGGTATCTTTAGGTTTTTAGCTACTAGTAAAGCTATAGTATTAAACGTGTCGTGGCTTAGTGGAGGAGCTTCAAACCGTCTTTGCCCTTTAGTCTTCATATGTTTAGGCGTTATCTGTTTAAATAGATTGTTACGGTTAACCTTAGCATCTGGACGACCACTAGATATATCCAACTCACCTCTGGTAAAAGCTATAACTAAGTGTGCCATCTCTTTATTAACAAACCCCGTATGCTCCTGACCACAGTAATTAGTGTTCTTGGCACTTAGTGAAGTTAATAATAGCTCTTGACCCTGCTCGTCTAGCTCTAGTATAGGCTTGTCAAAGTCTGGCAACTGGTAGGTAGCCTCATTAAAGAAATGAGCTTCAAATAATACACCATACGTTAGAATATCCACGTCTGGTAACACCCCTATAGCTCTAAACTCTTCAAACTTGTCTTTAGGTACATAGAAAAAGAAATGTCGTTTGTAGCTTTGAGATGTTTGTGTATTAAAAGTCTCTTCGCACTGAGGTAACATACTCATAGCTGTTTTTAATCCTATTTCGCTATCAGCGTCAACGACTAGTACACGCATACCCTCTGGAGCTTCTATCTCTTCTATTCTACATTTAGCTATGTTGTCTTCTGGATAATCTGAAAAGTCTAGCCCATCAGCTCTAAAAGCTACTATAGGTCGTTTCTTACCATTCTCATCACGTTCCCATATACCAGCCGGAGCTAACTTTATACCCTTTGTTCTGTAATGCTCTCTAAGTGTCATATCTTACTCACTTTTAAAGTTATAAGCTAACATCATATTGTATGCAATACTGAATTTAGCTTCACTTATATTTAGTTCGTTAGCTACTTGTTTTTGACTTGTTTCATTAACTCGCTCTATGATTGTCTTGTCATTCTGAGCTAACAATAAGTAATAGTCTGGTCTATAAGATTTTGTTATAGTCTGTATTAAGTCTTCATATTTCATATTTTCAATCCTTAAAGTTTAAATTTTATTATAGCTATATTTCGCTTATACGGCACTTAATCGTGAGGGAATACTTATACATATCCCTCACTGTTAAAAGCCCTAAATAGGGTAGTTCTGTTCTCTCAGCTCTCTCTTAATACTTGGGTCGAGTCTCTTTGTGACTCTGTAAATAGATAAAACCTTACTGTTGCATCTCACATCGTTATTATAATGTGAGCTACAAATGTCTTTAACCCGTTTAGCTATATAATCCCTAAACATACTGTAATTATGTGAACGTGGGTTAATCCAAATTCTACCTTTATCTTCATATATAACTAAATCTAACAACCTTAGCCTCTTTTCATTTTCTGGCTTGTTAAAATCTAGGTATGCCTTAGCTGTTACAGTGTTACCTAAAATGTACCCATCGTTTTTTAAGATGTCTCTAATTAATTTTTTGTTATAATTCTCTACGTAATTGCTCCACACGTTAAGTGGGTAGCCTTTACCGTCGTTGGCTTTAGCAAGTGTTTTAGCTTGGTACTCTTCTACACTTCTATAGCCTAACTCCGTAAGAGCTAATACTGTAGTCTCAACTAGCTCTTCTTGTGGTTTAATCCTCATCAAACTTTTACTCATAATTCAACTCCTCTATAATTTTATTCATAGCTTCTCTAATTCTGTTAAAGCTATCTTCGTCACCTCCCTTGTCTGGGTGGTACTGTTTAGCTAATGATTTATAGCTACGCTTTACTAATTTAATAGCTTCTTTTGTGTCTTTAGGTAATACTTTAATATTTAAAACTTTTAGTGCATCGCCAAAACACTTTTCTGGTTTTTTAGGTGCGTACTTAAATTTATTTAAAAAGCTAATATGCTCCCCTATTTCGAACAGTGCCTCAGCTACAGCGTCAAAATCTAACATAGTTTTTGCTTTTAACTGTTTAATCTCTGCGTTTCTACGTTTCTTTAGCTCTACCTCCTTTTTAAGTTTGGTTTTTAACTCTTCATTTAGTTTCTTGCACTCCTCTAACTCTTTGAGTGTAGCTTCGTAAAGCTCTTTGTAGTCTATCTTTTTAATATCTTGTACCACCTCATTTTGTTTAAGGTTAGTTTCAGAAACCGTCAACGTTGACTGTTTCTTAAAATTTTCTTTAATCTCCTTAACAGTTGGTGGTTTGCCTATAGCCTCTTTAATACTTTCATACTTAGCTATCTTCTCTTCTGGTGTGTTACCTTTTAACTCTGCATACTTTGGAGCTGTGACCTCTTTAGGTATATCCACCTCTAAACTTGCTTTGTATAAAGCTACTTGTTTTCTTATCTTACTTTCGCTTACTCCTATAGCCCTGCAATATTCATCCCACTTAGTTTTTAATTTCTTCTTGGCGTTGTGGTGATAATAGCCTAAAGCTATCTCACTAAAATCTTTAAGCTTTTGCTCTAACTCTATGTAACCGTTTACAAAGCTATCCACATTATCGTCTGTGGGTTTTAGTATCATAGCACCGACTGTAGCCTCTATCTCTGTAATATCTAGCATTTTATCTCCTTAAACAATAGTGTAGTAAACAATAGTGTAGTAAACAATAGTGTAGTAAACAATCGTTTAATAAGGCACTCCTAAGAGTACCCTATAAGCTATTGCTCCTCAGCTTGAAGTACAGCAACTATTTTATTCAGTTCATCACTTACTTTAGCTTTTAAGTCCTCCACTACTTCCGTGTAGCTCTCCCCATCTTCCACAATAGCCGTTAAGCTAACTTCTGGTTTAGCGTACTCATACGGTGCTATCTTTACACTTGTGGTTAACCCTATAGTTACTTCTTTTATCTTCATCTTATTACCTCCTCTACTTAAAAATAACTATATAACCTACAACTACAGTTGCTAAAGCTACTAAATACGGCTCTATTGCTTTATAGTTCCACATTTTACTCCCCTTTGATACCGTCTAAAATTTCAGATAAGAAGTCTCTCGCCTCACTTTCATCTCCAAATATAGCTCCAATAGTACTTACAGTAGCTAAAAAGCCTTCAAGTTGTTCTGGCTTATCTAAGAAGTAGTAGTGCAACTGCTCTGCTAACTCTGTTTTAGCTTTTACCTTTTGTATTGAATCGTTTGCTTTAGCTACATCAAAGTCGTTTATAAAAGCTACTGTGAACATCTTTAAAGCTGGGTCATCTGCTATTACTTGTGCATTAGTGTATAAAAATAATAGAGCAGGTTCATCGTTAAAATCCGTTTTGCTAAGCTTAGCTTTACCGTGTAACTCGCCCCAAAAGCTATTTACCTCATCTAGTGACCATTTTGTAATTCTTTCTACTGTTTCCATTATGTATTCCTTTGTTTAGTGTATAACTTAGCTACCTCTAGGAGGTGCAAAGCTTTTTTTATTGTTATTGGTTTAGCTCTATTAAGCAACTTCATTTCTCTTCTAGGACTCATTATTTTTCTAACTCCGTATCCACCTCCCATTCTCTGTCAAATGGGCTTCTATCTGCGTGGGCTTCAATGCCGTCAAGCTCTATCTGTTTCTCTACTAACTCCTTAGCTTCCTGAGCTGTTTTAGCCTCAACTATAACCGTGTAACTCTCTTCATAGTTAACTTGCACTTTATACTTCATAACCTATTCTCCTTAATTCTGATTTTAAATTCTTTAGTCTTCTATTCTTGTCACTTGTGGTCTTACTTGTCCTAACCCTTATCTGTTTTACGGGGTCGGTAAACACTATACAATGCTTAGTAAAACCATTCGCTACAAAGCCTAAGCTACTCATTAACTTTTTAAGCTCTTTATCATCTATTCGCATTTAGCTCTCTCCTCTTCTGTTGTATGTTAGCTAATCCCGTAAAGCTATCATAGTCTAAGTTCGCAAATTGCTCCAGCTTCTGCATTGAAAAATGCTCGGCTGGTATATGTACTTTAAACACTTGACCGTATACACGGCTAAGTGTCGCCTCTGTGTAGTTTTTATTGAAAGCTACATATGTAGTACGGTTGTTATTAGATATTATCTTCATTCATACCCTTATTGTGTTTATTTAAACATTTAGTAATATTGTATTTATTAAATAGCTTGTCAATACTTACTTGATACAAGTTATACATCTTCGTGAACCTATCCACACCCAATATCGGCACTCTTTGTAGTTGATTCCAACTTAGTCTTGTGATGTTTTGTACGTTAGCTATATTATCTCTTGACTTCATTGTCGGTCTAAGCTCTACAGTAACACCACCCTTAGTAGCTTGAGCTATACTTGCATATAAGCTTGAGCTATACTCCACGTGGTCAACTAACTCGGCTCTCGTGTCTCTTATATCGTCGAATGTAATATCTAGCATCTTATCTCCTTTTGCTTGTGTCTGTGTAATACCACTGAATTTAAAATTGGTCGAAATAAAAAGCTACAAAGCTACCACCCGTTACGGCGTATTTTTGTAGCTTTGTAACTCAGGCGCTTACGCTGTTAAGCATAAGCTCTACGCCTCTTCTGTTTGTTCAGGTTCAGTTTGTACAGTCTCTTCAGCTTGTTCTTCTGTTTGTACTGGTTGACCTAAAAGCTCTGCCTCTGCCTTAGCTAAATAACGGTTTACGTCATCTTCAATATCTTTGAATTTAACTGCTGTGTCTTGTTCAATAGCTTCAGCTAAATCTTCTTTAGTGTCGTAACCTTTAGTTAGAGAAGCTAAGTACTCTTTTAAGTCATCTGAAATTGAAAACTCAAATGGTTTAAGTGCTTCATCTTTAGCTTGTTTCCACTCTTTCGGTGTGATAACGCCTTCAAGCATCTCTTCTTCAAGTCTAGCTAACTCTTTCTCTTGTTCAAGCTTGTGAGCTTTAGCTTTTAAGTTTTTAAGTTTCTCTACTACTATATGGTATGAACCGTTACGGTAGAAGTGACTTACTTCTTTATCTTCGTTAACGTGTAGGTAAAATTTACCTAAAACAGCACAAACTCTACCAACTTTAGTGCCGTTGATAACTAACCAATTATCTTCAGTAGGTGAACCACCTCCACGTTTCGCTTCTACTAACGCTGTAAACTCTGGTAAAGCTACTACCTCAGCAACGTTTTTGTCTTCATTCTCTTTTAGCAAGTTAACTATTGCTACCATTGATTTTTTAATAGTCATTTTTGACTCCTTATGTGTTTAGTTTGTTGTTATTACATAAACTTTTTATTACATAAACTCGTTAAGTCTATGGAAACGGTAAGTTTGTCTAGCTCTTATCGCTTCGTATAAACTTTCTCTTTATGTAGTAAAAGTATAGCTAAAGTAACCTTAAAAGTTACTTAGCTATACAATTAATTTTTAAAGCTATCCTTAAT
>Ga0256828_1000899_pt1 | contig 19265 bp, 28 predicted proteins | sample CV88metaG_FD_185993 | JGI IMG/M metagenome (GOLD analysis project Ga0256828, IMG submission 185993) | Hydrothermal vent microbial communities from East Pacific Rise, Pacific Ocean - CV88 | ecosystem: Environmental > Aquatic > Marine > Hydrothermal vents | place: Pacific Ocean: East Pacific Rise...
AGATATTTTCATTGGTTGTAAATATAGGTGATTCCAAGTCAATCATTACCCATCCTGCAAGTACCACACATCAACAACTCTCGGCACAAGAGCTGATAGATGCAGGAGTTCCGGGCGGACTCGTGAGACTGAGTGTAGGACTTGAAGATACCCAAGATTTGATAGAAGATTTAACAAAAGCATTGGGGTAATACGTAGGGTGTTGTCTCCCGACAACACCAATCTACAATAGAATATGACATTAAAGGTGTTGTCGGGAGACAACACCCTACCTACAAAGTTTAAATATGATAAAATCATACAAAATATTTTAAGAATAAAAGTACTTTATGAAAATCGAAACCAAAACTGCACATTTCAGTTCACCTCTTTACCTTGAGAGTGGGCGTATCTTAGAGCCGTATGAGATCGCGTATGAGACGTATGGTGAACTCAATGAAGATAAAAGTAATGTTGTCTTGATCTGTCATGCACTCAGCGGTTCACATCATGCTGCGGGAGTGTATGAAGGAGAGAGAAAACCGGGTTGGTGGGATGGACTCATTGGTGACGGGAAAGCAATAGATACAAGAAAATACTTTGTCATCTGTACTAATGTGATAGGTTCGTGTTTCGGCAGTACAGGACCGATGAGTGAAAACTACCCCAGTGAAGAGCCTTACAGACTCAGATTTCCTGTAGTGACCGTTAAAGATATGATCAGAGCCCAGATGCAGTTGCTCTCCTCTCTTGGTATTTATCATCTCAGAGCGATTATCGGCGGTTCTATGGGTGGGATGCAGGCATTGCAGTTTGCAGTGGATTACCCAAATCTTGCAGATGACATCATCTCCCTTGCTGCGACTTATGCGACAAGACCGTGGACTATGGCATTTAACAAAGTTGCTGTTGAAGCCATACGAAGAGATCCGCGTTTTGAACACGGGAATTATGCAAGAGATGCGTTTAAAGAAGAAGGTTTGGATGGTTTGGCAGTAGGACGTATTGCCGGGCATATCTCTTACTTGGCACCTGAATCTATGGATGAGAAGTTCGGAAGAAACTATGTCAATAATGACGGTCTTTTTGAACTTTTCGGACGGTATGAAGTAGAGCGCTATATGGAATACAATACGAATAACTTTTCACGTATTTTTGATCCGCTTTCTTACTTATATATTGTTAAAGCGATCAATACATTCAACTTGAGTCGCGGATATGATTCTCTACATGATGCTGTTTCGCGTATTAAAGCCAATGTACATATGATCACTTTTTCATCTGATTATCTCTTTTTCCCTTCCGAGATGGAGCACATAGCCAAAATGTTGAATCGTAACGGACAGTCCTATACCTATTTGGAAGTTCAGAGTGATTACGGGCATGATGCCTTTTTAGTTGAATTGGATAAATTTGAAGAGAATATAAAAGAGGTATTGCAATGAAATTGCTTGAGCCGTTAGGTGAAACTTTAGTGAGAGGAATTAAAGCTGGGCTTTGCTCAGTTTTAAGGAGAGAGGTAAATGATGAAAAATAGTACATTTGAAGAAAAGTTGGAACATTCTAAAGAACTTTTAGAGAAGCTAATGGATCCGGAGATCACACTGGAAGAGTCTGTAAAACTCTATGAAGAGGGTCTGAAGAATATAAAAGAGGCGCAAAAGCTCATTGAAGAGGCAAAAACAAAAATCACTGTTATAGAACAAGCCAATCAGAACGTGGAGAATGACTGATGTCCAAAAAACTCGTAGTCGCCGCACTTCAATTGCCAACGCTCGGTATGAATGCGACACGGCTGGAGTTCTATCTGAAAAAAGCATCTGAGAGAGGTGCAGATGTGATGCTTCTTGGAGAATACGTGCTTAACCACTTTTTCAAAGAATTCGCAACCATGGCACCAAGCATGGTTAAAGCACAGACAAAGAAACATCTTGAACTGCTTAAAACCCTCTCCATTAAATACAATATTGTTTTTATTGCACCTATCATTATTACCAAAAAAGACGGGTATCATAAAACGATTGTAAAGATCAGCCCTAAAAATACACGCTATTATGAGCAACAGATACTTCTGCCTTATGCCCATTGGGATGAGAAGAAGTTCTTTGCAAATCAGATCAAGCCGCTGAAGGATCCTATGAGTTTTAATCTTAATGGATTTAAGATCATGGTTATGGCAGGTTATGAGCTTCATTTTGATCCATTTTGGCAGAGTGTGACAAAGAAAAAAATAGACCTGGTACTGCTTCCTACGGCATCAACTTTCGGTTCGCATAACAGATGGCGTGAGATCGTCAAGACCAAAGCATTTCTACACGGATGTTTTATTTTGCGGGCAAACCGTTTGGGTGAGTACAGTGACAATGAAGTCAAATGGAAATTCTACGGTGATACGATGCTTGTCTCTCCAGAGGGTGAAGTAGAGATGATGCTTGAAGATAAAGAGTCTATGCTTGTTGAAGTTATAGACAAGGCAGAGGTACTTGAACATCGCAAAGCATGGGGATTTGAGAGGGAGTTGAAGATCCGTGAGGAGTTGAAGCGTGACTCCTGAAGCATATTTTAACAGACAGATCCAGCTTTGGGGTTCAAACGTACAGCAGAGTTTACAAAGTAAAAAGATAGCTATCATCGGTTCAGGCGGATTGGGCTGTACGCTGGCAATGGCGCTGGGGACTTCAGGGATAGGTGAGATACATATGGTGGATTTTGATACGGTATCCAACCATAATATCCATAGACAGATAGCTTTCACCCTGGAAGATGAAGGGAAGAATAAAGCCAAAGCCGTGGTCGCTCTTATGAAAAGTAAAAATCCTTTTCTCAAAGCGATCGCTTTTGATATGGATTTTGAAGATTTCAAAGAGATGGGGAACTGTTATGATCTCATTCTGGATGCAACAGACAATCTGCCGGTAAGAGAGCAGATAGACAGACATGCAAAGCAGATGCATACCCCTTGGATCTATGCCTCTGTGGAAGAGTTCAACGGGCAGGTCTGTTTTTTTGAAGAGGCGAACTTTCAAGTTTTTAATATCTCCGATCATAAACCCGGAGGTATTACGTGCCCCATCGTAATGCATATAGGGTCACTTCAGGCAAACTTGGCACTGCGTTATCTTGCGGGACTTTCGGTAAGCAAAGACAAACTTTATTATCTCTATTTTAATGACGAGGGTGAACTGATCACTCAAAAATTCGGGATGCCAAAAGTCTAATATGTTACAATTACAAAAATATGAAGGATAAACTATGAAATTAAAAATATTACTTTTTTCAGCTTTGGTTCTGCTATTTGCAGGATGTACACAAGAGACACAGAACTCTCTCAGCCGTTCACTTCAGAACTGGACCGGGACCAACGGAGTACTTGATGTCTATGCAGGGAATAAACTGGTACATAAATTCATTAAGATCGATAAGCTTTCTACCGCATATGGTACGAATGACAGTAAACAAAGACCTTATCGTTACGGGTATGGGATAGATGATAGAAACTTTAACGGAAAAAAAGATGCAGGAGAGAAAAAAGTCTATTTCGAGTTTTCAGACTACTCAACATCCTATGTATTCTATGAACGAAATTAAGATCAAGGAGAGAAAGAAAAAATGAAATTTATTTCAACAGAAGAAGCACCGGCAGCAATAGGACCGTATTCACAGGCAGTGGAGGCGAATGGATTTATTTATACTTCAGGGCAGATCGCATTGATGCCTGATGGTACCATGGAGTTGAGAGGGGTAGAACATCAGACACACCAAGTAATGAAAAACCTCTTTTATGTACTCGAAGCAGCAGGTGCACACTTTAATGATGTGATCAAGACCACTATCTTCTTGGCAGACATGAATGATTTTGAAGTGGTGAACAAAGTCTATGCACATTATTTCGGTACACATAAGCCGGTGAGAAGTACGGTAGCAGTGAAGACTTTACCTAAAAATGCATTGGTAGAGATAGATTGCATTGCACTTGCAGGGGCTAATTATACTTTTTAAGAGGGAAAGTGCTAAATAAGTTCCTAGTTTAAAAAAAAATTAAAACAAGTTTGGGTATAATCACGAACTTTTTAAAAAACATAGATAATAAAGGGTTTGCAATGTACGCAATCATTAAAGCAAGTGGGCAACAATTCAAAGTGCAAGAGGGTGATATCATCTGTTTTGACAACATGAATCTTGAGCCAAAAGCAGCAGTAGAATTTAAAGAAGTTCTAGCGCTCGACAACGGTGAATTGACAGTAGGTACTCCTTTCGTAGAGGGTGCAGTTGTTAAAGGTGAGGTGATCAATGAAGGTAGAGATAAAAAAGTGATCATCTATAAGAAAAGAAGAAGAAAAGATTCAAAACTTAAACGTGGTTTCAGAAGAGACTTTACTAGAGTTAGAATTACTAAAATCGCATAAGCATAATTAGAAGGAGCAAGATATGGCACACAAGAAAGGTCAAGGATCCACTCAAAATAACCGTGATTCAGCTGGACGTCGTTTAGGTGTTAAAAAATTCGGTGGTGAAGCAGTTATCCCTGGTAACATTATCATCAGACAAAGAGGAACAAAAGTACATCCTGGTAACGGTGTAGGAATGGGTAAAGATCATACTCTATTCGCACTTGTTGAAGGTGTAGTTAAATTTGAAAACAGAACTGCCAGTCAGAAGAAAGTTTCAGTAGTACCTGCATAATCCAATGCACGGATCCAAACTTCTTTTGGATCCATTTCTCTTATATTAAATCCCAATAACTTATTTTATTCCTCTTCAATAACAAGTAGATGTTTACATCTGTTACGTCCTAAAAACCAGCCGTTATTGTAGTCGTTGTCATTATTAAATAACCAGTGAGATTTTTTATAAGTACCTTTGGCAGTCGTACAACCGTCCTGTATACCCTTTTTATAGTTTAACGGGAAATTGGTACCGAAAAAGACACTGCTGTAGTAATATCCTCCCTCAGATACAGGTACTTGGTTGGATGAACATGCTGTAAATATCGAAATTGTGCTGATAGTTAAAATAGTTTTTATTGTTTTTCTGTAAGACATCCGGTTTCCCCCAAATTTCATTAGTAGGAATTATATCAATAATTTCTCTAATTTAGATATAATTCCATAATTCATTTACCATCACTGTTTTAGAAGATGGTTTTTCATAAGATTTAAAGGTTTAATATATGTTCGTAGATAGTGTAGAACTTACAATCAGTTCAGGTAAAGGTGGTGCAGGTGCCATCTCTTTTTGGACAGAAAAGTTTGTTACCAACGGTGGTCCGGATGGTGGAGACGGTGGTCGCGGAGGTTCTGTCTTTTTTAAAGTAGATAATAATACAGATACTCTCTCGGCACTTCGTGGGAAAAGAGTGATCAAAGCGGAGAACGGTCGCCCGGGAGAAGGGCGTAAATGTTACGGGCGTAAAGGACAAGATACTATTATTACTGTACCTCCGGGAACACAGGTAATAGATATGGAGACAGGTGAAGAGTTACTCGACTTAGTGGAAGAGGGTGAAGAAATTCTTTTCCTTGAAGGTGGGAAAGGAGGACTCGGTAATATGCACTTCAAGAGTTCAAGTAACCAAAGACCTACCTATGCACAACCTGGACTACCAGGGATCACCAAACAGGTAAGACTTGAGATGAAACTCATCGCAGATGTAGGACTTGTAGGGTATCCGAATGTAGGGAAGTCAACACTGATCTCTACACTTTCAAATGCCAGACCGCAAGTAGCCAACTATGAGTTTACGACATTGACACCGAAACTCGGAGTGGTACACATAGGAGAATATGACTCTTTTATGATGGCAGATATCCCCGGGATCATTGAAGGTGCCAGTGACGGCAGAGGCTTGGGATTGGAGTTCTTGAAACATATTGAACGTACCAAGACACTTTTGCTTCTTATTGATGCAGCCAATTATAGAGAGATGAAGTATCAGTATGAAACACTGTTGGTAGAGTTGCAGCGTTATTCTGAGACTTTGTCCACAAGAAAACATGCCGTGGCTATTACCAAAATAGATTCTCTTTCTCAAGATGAAGTTAATGAATTGACTAAAACATTTTTAGCAGATATCGGGTTGGAAGCAAATGATACTTTGAGTAAATATAAAGCGGATGAAAACTATATAAGTTACGGATTTAAAACAGATTTCGGTGTGGCATTGCCACAGGACAAACCGCTGTTCGTATTGCCTATCTCTTCTGTAGCACACTTAAATACAGAGGCATTGCGTTATGCAATCGGTGATTTTGTAAAGCATGTTGAAGAAGAGAACAGGGCAGAATAAAAAGAAGTAGGATATATGAAACGTATAGTTATTAAGGTAGGCTCTCATGTTCTTACAGAAGATGGAGATATTGCAAAAGAACGTATGTTGGCTCTGGTGCAGCTTATTGCTGAACTCAAAGCCCATAAATATGAAGTGATACTGGTAAGTTCCGGTGCAGTTGCTGCAGGGTTTACACAACTGCCTTTAGACAGGGGTACCGTTGCCAACAGACAGGCACTTGCAGCCATAGGTCAACCGCTTTTGCTTAAAATGTATCAAGAGAAATTCGCAAAATTCGGAATTTTGTGTTCTCAAGTACTTTTGAGTGCTGAGATTTTTGAGTTAAAAGAGCAGATGCTGCATGCAAAGGTAGCTATAGATACACTGTTAGATAATGGTGTCGTACCTATTATCAATGAAAATGATACAGTGAGTGTAGAAGAGTTAGTCTTTGGAGACAATGACAGACTCTCTGCGCATGTAGCACACTATTTTGATGCGGAACTTTTGGTGATACTCTCAGATATAGATGCATTCTATGACAAAGATCCAAACAGATATGAGGATGCCAAACGAAGAGACGTAGTAAATAGTATTTCAGAAGAAGAACTCACGGCTGAACATACCCCTAACAATGAATTTGCCACAGGCGGTATCGTTACGAAACTTCAATCAGCTGATTTTTTAATGATGCATGGAAGAGAGATGTTCTTGGCAAGCGGATTTGACCTTTCTGATGTGAAGAGTTTTCTTGTAGATGGAAAGCATGTGGGTGGGACACTTTTTAAAGGGTAAAGAGAGAATATGAAATATAAAATAGTTTACATGGGAACACCCCATTATGCAAGAGAGATATTGAATACCCTGATTGAAGCGGAGGATATGGATGTTTCTTTGGTACTTACCCAACCGGACAGACCCGTAGGACGAAAAAAGATTTTGACACCTCCGCCTGTGAAAGTTTTGGCAGAAGAGCATGGTATTGAGGTACTGCAGCCCAATCGTTTGAGTGAAGAAGGGATAGAAGAGGCTATAAGAGCTGCGAATCCTGACTTCATCATTGTTGCGGCATTCGGACAACTTCTACCTAAATCCATCTTGGACATAGCACCGTGTATCAATCTGCATGCATCATTGCTTCCGCAGTACAGAGGGGCATCACCTGTACAGCAGTCGTTACTCAATGGTGATGAAAAAACAGGAGTCACTTCAATGTTGATGGAAGAGGGGCTTGATACGGGTGATATCCTTGAAAAAACAGAGTTTATTATCCCTAAAGAGATGAGACTGCATGCACTGATGCAGCAGCTTACTGATGATGCATGTGGACTTACACTCAGCACGGTGCGTAACTTTGACACCATTACGCCTCAAAAACAGGATGAAAGTCAGGCAACACTCTGTAAAAAGATAAAAAAGAGTGACGGAGAGGTTGATTTTGAGGATGCTGCTGTCATTTACAATAAATATAGAGCATTTGAAGGTTGGCCGGGAATATTTGCCGCCAACGGTACAAAATTCGACGGGATCTCCTTAGTTGATACAAAAAGTAAAAACAGTGCCGGAAAGATACTTGCTTTTGAAGATGAATCGGTGATAGTAGGGTGCAGTAGAGGATCTTTGAAAATAGAGATACTGCAACCGGCTTCCAAAAAGGCAATGACGGCTAAGGCTTACTGTGTAGGAAGAGGGCTAAAAGTTGGAAACAGTATCGTTTGAGACCCTGCCTTCTACACAAATATATTTAATAGAGCAACTGCAAAAAGGTGACTTGCAAGCACCTGTAGCAGTATTGGCATTGGAACAGAGTGACGGTGTTGGGTCCCGTGATAACCGCTGGTCAGGAGGCAGAGGGAACTTCTTTGCCTCCGTAGCTGTCAGAATTGCTGATCTGCCTGATGATCTGTCTCTCTCCTCAGCTTCTATCTACTTCTCTTTCATCATGAAAAAAACACTGGAGTCATTAGGTGAAAATATCTGGTTAAAATGGCCCAATGACTTCTATAAAAATGATGATAAAATAGGTGGGACGATCACAAAAAAAATGAATAATGTTCTAGTATGTGGAATCGGAATAAACCTAAAAAATTCCCAAAACGGCTACAGAGCCTTACAGTCCGATATTTCACCTGAATTATTACTTGAAAATTACCTTTTGGCACTTCAAAAATTTCCAAAATGGAAGCAGATATTTAGTGAGTATCAGGTAGAATTTGAACTAAGCAGAAAGTTTTCAGTTCATATTGAAAACTATCAAAAGAGCCTTACAGACGCGACTCTGTGTGAGGACGGTTCTTTATTACTAGGGGGTAAGAAGGTGTTTAGTTTACGATGAGTGAAGTTATATGTATAGCCAACCAAAAAGGTGGCGTAGGAAAAACAACAACAGCAGTGAATTTAGCAGCTTCTTTAGCCGAAAAAGGTAAAAAAGTCCTTCTTTTAGACATTGACCCCCAGTCTAATGCAACGACCTCTTTAGGATTCAGCAGGAGTGATTATGAGTTCAATATCTATCATGTACTGATAGGGAGTAAAAAACTCTCAGAAGTGGTCCTGAAAACAGAGATTAAAAAACTGGATCTTGCACCTTCGAATATCGGTCTTGTAGGGATAGAAAAAGAGTTTTATAATCCAAAGAAGAAAAACAGAGAGCTGGTACTCAAAGAGAAGATCAAAGAGATCTCGAAAAAGTATGATTTTATTATTATAGACTCACCTCCTGCACTTGGTCCTATTACCATTAATGCGTTAAGTGCATCGGACTCTGTGATCATTCCTATCCAGTGTGAATTTTTCGCACTTGAAGGTTTGGCACAGCTTCTCAATACGGTCAGCCTTTTAAAGAAAACAATCAATCCGAAGTTGAAGATCAAAGGTTTCCTTCCTACGATGTATTCAGGACAGAACAACCTTTCCAAGCAGGTATTGGCTGATCTGAGTCATCACTTTAAAGATAAGCTTTTTCACATCAAAAAGAACTCCAAAGAGTGTATTGTAGTACCACGAAATGTAAAGATAGCAGAGAGTCCTAGTTTCGGTAAACCGGTTACAGCATATGCAACAAGTTCAAAAGGCTCGATCGCCTACAGAGATCTAGCAACAGTGATAGCGAGAGGTTAATATGGCATTGGGTAGAGGACTGGGAGATATTCTTTCCGAAGTAGAAGAGGCATATGAAAAAGATCTGAGTGATATTGACAGTTTTGAACTTGAATCGCAGGGTGCCCGTGTGGAAGAACTGCGTGTGGACAGTATTACTCCAAATCCTTTTCAGCCGCGTAAACATTTTGATGAAAAAGCACTCCAGGAGTTAAGCCAATCCATTAAAGAACATGGTCTACTTCAACCTATTGTAGTCATAGAAAAGGAAGAGGGTTATCTTCTTATTGCAGGGGAGCGTCGTTTAAGAGCACACCAGCTTGCAAAACTCACCACGATCAAAGCGATCATTGCAGATGTTGACATAGATGAAGCAAGACTTCGTGAATTAGCACTCATTGAAAATATCCAGAGAGAGAATCTTAATGCGATCGAACTGGCAAACTCTTATGCCGAACTCATAGAAGTACACAAGATCACACATGATGAGCTCTCTTCCATTGTCCATAAAAGCCGTTCTCAGATCACCAATACCATGCGTCTATTAAGCCTTTCCGGCTATGCGCAAAAGCAAGTGATCTCAGGAAAGATCTCTCAGGGACATGCGAAAGTACTGGTAGGTCTTGATGAGAAAAAACAAAAAGTGATCATTGACAGTATCATAGGACAAAAACTGAGCGTTCGTGATGCAGAAAAAATGGTCAAGAATCATAAAGAGAATAAAAGTGCAACTGTGACAGCATCTAAAACAAATATGCTTGAAAAGTATGCAAAAGAGATCGAATCTGCACTTCCCTTCAAATATAAGATTAAAGCTAAAAGTATAGAGATAAGCTTAACTAATGAGAAAGATATACACAACTTCTTAAACTTCTTGAAAAAAGCCTGAAAAAGCTTGATTTTTAACCAACATCTCATCTCCATAATGATAGAATAATGCGAAATTACACGAGGAGTTTTAATGCTTGACATACATTTACCATTGATGTTGTTCGTCTTAGCTTTATTTCTAACCCTTCTTGTTCTTTTAAATAATATGCTATTTAAGCCATTGGTTAAATTCATGGATGACAGAGATAACTCTATAGCAAAAGATTTGGAAGCAGCAAAAGGGCTTAGCGGTAACAGTGATGAACTCAATGCCAAAGCAGATGAAAATATTAGCAATGCTAAAAATGAAGCTGCTGCAATCAGACAGAAAGCAATCGATGATGAAAAAACATTGGCTGCAAGTAAAGTCGAAACAAAACAGGGTGAACTGAACAAAGAGTATGAAAACTTTGTAGAGAAGTTGACTTCAGAAAAAGAGAATCTTAAAAATTCTCTTCTTTCTCAAATGCCTCTCTTTAAAGAGAGCCTCAAAGCTAAGTTTAGCAAACTATAAGGAAGGGATGAATATGAAAAAATTAGCATTATTCGCTTTACTCATGGTACCTGCTATTCTTTTAGCCAGCGGACATGCAGATGGTGAAGCGAGCCGTTACTTTGCTCAAACAGGAAGAGAAAGTGACTTTTGGCCAAGAGTGATTAACTTTACTATCTTTGCAGCACTGCTTTACTATTTGATCGCCAATCCGATCAAAAACTTCTTTAAAAGTAGGAAAGAGGGTATTGCCGCACAGCTTAGAGAGATAGAAGAAAAACTTCAGGCAGCCAAAGATGAGAAAAAAGAAGCACAAGCTCGTTTAGATGAGAGTGATAAAAAAGCAGATCAGATCATCAACGATGCAAAAAAAGAGGCTGCTCTTTTAGCACAGAAGATCGCCGAAGCAAATGAGAATGAATTGGTTCTCATGGAAAAACAGCTTGAAGAAAAAATGACTTTTGAAGAGAGAAAAGCTGCAAGAGAAGCAATTGATGAGATCTTGAGTGAGAATATCACCAATGATGACATTATGCTTGATGAAGCAAAAGTCGTTGATATTATTTCTAAGAAGGTGGCATAAGATGGAAGAATTGATCGCTAAAAGATATGCTACAGCACTTTCATCTGTAAGTAAAGATATCAAAGGTATTGCAGAGGTACTTAATGTACTCACTGAAGCTATCAGCACTGAAGAGGTGAAAACTGTTTTGACTTCACCGATCGTTTCAAGTGAGAAAAAGACAGAGATGATCCTCTCTACACTTGGAGATAAAGCAGACAGTACACTTGTTAATTTTATTAAAATTCTAGGTGAGAATAAAAGACTTGATCTTATACCGGCTATTGCAAAAGTACTTAATGCAGACTTGCAAAAAGAGTCAAATGCATATGAAGGTGTATTAAAAAGCAAAGAGACACTTGGTAAAGATGAATTAAACAAACTTGAGGCAACGCTTAAGAAATATACAGGTTCAACAATTAAATTGACACAGGAAAAAACGGATCTTGACGGGTTACGTGTTTCAGTTGATGATTTGGGTATTGAGGTTAACTTCTCTAAGCAGAGAGTTAAAGAACAACTAATTGATTTCATTAAGAAATCACTATAGTTATCTAAAGTAAAGGAGTATCAGTGGCAGTAAAATTGCAAGCAGATGAGATAAGTTCAATCATCAAAGAGAGAATAGAGAACTTTGAGATTGATGTTGACATCAATGAAATAGGGAAAGTAGTAGGTATCGCAGACGGAATTACAACAGTATACGGTCTTAACAATGTTATGGCTGGTGAAGTTGTAGAGTTCGACAATGGTGCTAAAGGTCTGGTATTGAACCTTGAAGAAGCAAACGTCGGTGTTGTTGTTCTTGGTACAAGTGCAGGTATTAGAGAAGGAATGAGTGTAAAAAGAGCCGGTGAACTTCTTAAGGTTCCTGTAGGTGACGGGCTTATGGGTAGAGTTGTAAACTCTCTTGGTGAAGCAGTAGACGGTAAAGGTGCTATTGATGCAACTGAGCATAGATTTGTTGAAGAGAAAGCACCTGGTATCATGGCTAGAAAATCTGTTCATGAGCCGCTTCAAACAGGTATTAAAGCGATTGATGCACTTGTTCCGGTTGGTAGAGGGCAAAGAGAGCTTATCATTGGTGACAGACAAACGGGTAAAACAACATTGGCTATTGATACGATCATCAACCAAAAAGGTCAAGATGTAACTTGTATCTATGTTGCGATCGGTCAAAAACAATCAACAGTTGCTGCAACAGTGAAAAAGCTTGAAGAGCATGGTGCAATGGATTATACGATTATTGTAACTGCCGGTGCAGCTGAGTCTTCAGCACTTCAATTCCTTGCTCCTTATGCAGGTGTGACTATGGCTGAGTATTTCAGAGATAACGGTAGACATGCAGTTATCTTTTATGATGACCTTTCTAAACATGCGGTAGCATATAGAGAGATGTCATTGATCCTTAGACGTCCTCCGGGTCGTGAGGCATATCCGGGAGATGTTTTCTATCTTCACTCAAGACTTCTTGAAAGAGCTGCGAAAGTAAATGATGAGTTAGGTGCAGGTTCAATTACTGCATTCCCAATCATTGAAACACAGGCAGGTGATGTTGCGGCATATATCCCGACAAACGTCATCTCTATTACAGATGGTCAGATCTTCCTTGAAACAGACCTCTTTAACTCAGGTATCAGACCGGCGATCAACGTAGGTCTTTCAGTATCCAGAGTTGGTGGTGCTGCGCAGATCAAAGCAACAAAACAAGTATCCGGTACATTGAGACTTGACTTGGCTTCATTTAGAGAGCTTCAGGCATTTGCTCAGTTCGCATCTGATCTTGATGACTATACAAGAGGTCAACTCGAGCGTGGACAAAGAATGGTAGAAGTACTTAAACAAGGACCATATGCTCCGGTTGCTATTGAGAAGCAAGTTGTGATTATTTTTGCAGGTGCAAACGGATATCTTGATGATATTCCTGCATCTTCAGTAACAAAATTTGAAGCTGATCTTATGCCATTCATGGAAGCAAAATATGCAAATATCCTTGATGCGATCAGAAATGAGAAAAAGATCTCTGATGAAACAGAGGCGGAATTACGTAAAGCTATCGAAGATTTCAAAGCTTCATTTTCAGCGTAAGAAAGGCTAATTATGGCTAATTTAAAAGAGATAAAGCGTAAGATAGGATCTGTTAAGAATACACAGAAGACTACTAACGCAATGAAGCTTGTCTCTTCTGCTAAACTGAAAAGAACAGAAGAACTTGCTAAGCGTTCAAGAGTATATGCTGCTAAATTGACAGAACTCTTAAATGAGATCGCTCAAAAAATGCAACAGTCCAATGCAGAAGGTATTGATAATGTTTTCTTTAGAAATGTAGAGAAACCTAAAAAGGTAGATATTATCTTTATTACCGCAGATAAAGGACTTTGTGGCGGTTTTAACTCACAAACAATTAAAAGAACCAGTCAACTCATCGCTGAGTATAAAGCACAAGATGTAAAAGTTCGCCTTAGAGCGGTAGGTAGAAAAGGGATTGATTTCTTTAAATTCAACAATGTTGAACTCAATGATGAGATCATCGGACTTTCTGCTGCACCTGATTTCAAGACTGCAGCTGAGTTCATCTCTGAAGTGTCTGAATCTTATGTAAACGGTGAGACAGATAAGATCATCCTGGTGCATAACGGTTATGTCAATATGATCACTCAAGAGATCAGACAGGATCAGGTTCTACCGGTTGATACATCGAAATTGGAACTTAATACTGTTTCAACATCAGAATTGGAAGTTGAACCGGATGATGATGACACACTTCTTGATGCATTGGTGAAGCGTTATGTTGAGTATACAATGTATTACTCGCTTATCGATTCATTGGCTGCTGAACATTCTGCGCGTATGCAGGCGATGGATGCAGCAACCAAGAATGCTAAAGAGATGGTTAAAGAGTTAAATGTTAAATATAACAAAGCAAGACAAGAAGCGATTACTACTGAGCTCATTGAGATCATCAGTGGTATGGAATCAATGAAATAATTAGAGGAGAAGAAATGACAGGTAAAATAGTACAAGTCTTAGGTCCCGTTCTAGATGTGGATTTTACAGACTATCTACCGGAGATCAATGAAGCGTTAGAGACAACATTCATGGTTGACGGTAAAGAGCAAAAATTAGTTTTAGAAGTAGCAGCACAACTCGGTGACAACAGAGTAAGAACCATTGCTATGGATATGAGTGAAGGTGTAGTTAGAGGTCAAGAAGTGAAAGCAACCGGCGACTCTATCAAAGTTCCTGTAGGTGAAGAAGTTCTTGGACGTATCTTTAATGTTATCGGTGATACAGTTGATGATGCCGGTCCTTGTGATGCTAAAGAGTATTGGTCAATCCATAGAGATCCACCGCCATTTGAAGAGCAAAGTACAAAAACGGAAGTGTTTGAAACAGGTATTAAAGTTGTTGACCTTCTTGCACCATATAACAAAGGTGGAAAAGTCGGATTATTCGGAGGGGCTGGTGTTGGTAAAACTGTAATTATCATGGAACTTATCAATAACGTTGCAATGAAACACTCCGGTTACTCAGTATTTGCCGGTGTTGGTGAAAGAACACGTGAAGGGAATGACCTTTACTACGAAATGAAAGAGTCAAACGTACTTGACAAAGTTGCACTGTGCTACGGTCAAATGAGTGAACCTCCGGGAGCACGTAACCGTATCGCGCTTACCGGTCTTACAATGGCTGAGTACTTTAGAGATGAGATGGGTCTGGATGTTCTTATGTTCATTGATAATATCTTTAGATTTGCACAGTCAGGTTCAGAAATGTCTGCACTTCTTGGTCGTATTCCTTCAGCTGTTGGTTACCAACCGACACTTGCAAGAGAGATGGGTGCACTTCAAGAGCGTATTACATCAACAACAAAAGGTTCGATCACATCTGTACAAGCGGTTTACGTTCCTGCGGATGACTTGACTGACCCGGCTCCTGCGTCTGTATTTGCTCACTTGGATGCAACAACAGTACTTAACAGATCTATTGCTGAAAAAGGTATCTACCCTGCGGTTGATCCATTGGATTCAACTTCAAGAATGCTTGATCCGCAAATCGTTGGAGAAGAGCACTATAGCATTGCTACAGGTGTTCAGCAAATTCTTCAAAAATATAAAGATCTTCAAGATATTATTGCGATTCTTGGTATGGACGAGCTTTCTGAAGATGACAAACTTGTTGTTGAAAGAGCAAGAAAGATCGAAAAATATCTTTCTCAACCATTCCACGTTGCTGAAGTATTTACAGGAAGCCCTGGTGTCTATGTTACACTTGAAGATACGATCGAAGGATTTAAAGGTCTTCTTGAAGGTAAATATGATGATATGAACGAAGCGGCATTCTACATGGTAGGAAATATGGCTGAGGCTATTGCTAAAAACGATAAGATCAATGCTAAATAAGCATTAATCTTAAAAGGATTAATATGGAACTTATGAAGCTAGAGATAGTCACACCCAACGGTGTGATATTTGATGCTGAAGTAAAACAGGTAACACTACCGGGATCTGAAGGTGAATTCGGTGTTCTACCGAAACACGCAACTTTGGTATCGTTACTGGATACAGGTGTGATCGTTATCGAAAAAGCTGACGGAAGTGAAGTGGCAGTAGCTATCAACTCCGGGTATGTGAAAGTTGATGAAGAGAAAACCACATGTATCGTTGATGGTGCAGTTGCTCTCTCAGGTGATGAGAGTGACCTTGCTAAAGCACTTGAAGATGCTAAAACATTGCTTAAAAGTGCAGAATCCTCTAATACAGCTATCGCATCTGCTGTAGCTAAAGTAGAGCAAATCGGAAAGTCTTTATAAATTGGGATCTCTCCTAGATTATTTCATAGATAGCAGTGCGATCACTATTTTCGTGCTGCTTCTGCTTTCAGTCTATTTTATTACTACGTTCTGGGTGTTTTTTGATCGATACTACATCTTGAATGCACGTATTAACTCAGAAGCAAAATCCCTTAAATCACTCTATACAGGTCAGTCAAAATCAGTGGCTAGCAACTCACTTATTTTTACTTATCTGAGCCGTGTGAACAAACCAAATAAAGCCATACTTGAAGCGGCATCTTCTGATGCGATACGTGTTTCTACCAAAGGTTTAACCTGGCTCTCTATTATTGCGTCCACTTCACCTTTCATTGGGCTTTTTGGTACAGTGATAGGGATACTTGAAACTTTTTCCAAACTCGGAGCTCAGTCCAGTGCTTCTTTGAGTGTTGTTGCACCGGCTATTTCCGAAGCACTTATCGCTACTGCAGCAGGGATTGCAGTGGCGATCTTTGCTTATACCTTTCATCTTATCTTAAAACGTAAGGCGTATGAACTCTCCTCTTTACTCTCTTCACAATCAGAAGTAATTTTATCTCAGGTTAGTGAGGAAGCGTAACATGTTTAGTTGGGACGATAGCCCGGACTTGAACATTACCCCTCTTGTAGATGTGATGCTGGTACTCATGGCTATTTTGATGATCACTGCACCGACCATTACTTTTCAGGAGCAGATAGATCTTCCCCAAGGCTCGAAAACGGTTAAAGTCACCAAACCGAAAACACTTACGATCCGCATGGATAAAAACCAAAAGATATATTTGAACAAAGATACCTATGCACTTGATACATTTGCGGATGACTTTGTCAACCAGTCTGTAAAATTCAATAAGAACTCTGAAGTGTATATACGTGCAGATGAACAACTTAAATACAAAGATGTGATGTATTTGCTCAAAAGTGTGAAAGCTGCCGGTTTTGAGAAGGTCTCGCTTATAACATTATGATGAAGAAGTCTCCTAAACTTATTTCAGGTGTTTTGGCTTTTGCTGTCTATTTTACTCTTATCGGGCTACTGCTTTTTTATTTTAATACACGTGAAGCTAAGAAGTTTGTTCACTATGTTAAAAAAGATGAACATCGTATTCAGGTAGCACTTTCTGATCCAAAGAAAAAACCTAAAGTCAAACCCAAGCACAAACCTAAGTCCAAGCCTAAGCCTAAACAAAAACCAAAGATCAAACCTAAAGTAAAACCTAAGCCTAAAAAAGAAGTAAAAAAGAAGATCATTAAAGAGAAAATCACAAAAAAGATTATCAAGAAGCGGGATGAAAATCTTACAAAGCCTAAAAAGAAGAAAACCTTAGATCTTTTTGCAAATGTAAAAACATCTAAAAAAAAGAATATCATAGAAGTGACGGATGAACCGGTAAAAACAGCACCTAAAAATGATCTTATAAAAATATCGGACAGACCTAAAAGTGCGAGTGAACGTATCAGTTCCTCGTTAAAAATTCGAAAAAGCAGTGACAGCGGTATTGAAAATGCCTATTTTGCCAAAATAGAAGAGAAACTAAAGGGTTGGCCTGCCCAGAGTGAATATGCCGGTGAGATGGCCAAGGTATGGTTCAAAGTACAACCAAGCGGCTCATTTGAGTTCAAAGTGATCACTGCTTCAAACAATGAAGCATTCAATACAGGGCTTATTGCTTACTTGAAACAGTTGCAAAGATTGGGGTTTGGCCGACATAAGGGTGAGAGAGCCTATGAACTTGATGTTGAGTTTATCGCAACAGAATAACAGGAGCGTATGATGCAAAAAACCATAGCATATCAGGGAGTTCAGGGTGCTTATTCTGAACAGGCTTGTCAAAATGCTTATAAAGATCATAAAACGATTGCCTGTGATACTTTCCATGAAGCAATGTGGCTGGTAGAGCAGGGGGATGCCGACCTGGCAATGATTCCATTGGAAAACTCCATAGCCGGACGAGTGGAGGAGATCTATAGATTGATCCCTAAAATGGCATTGCATGTCATGGGAGAGCATTTTGAGCCTGTAGTGCATTGTCTGCTTGCTTTGCCGAATGTAAAATTGGAAGATCTGAAATATGTTGCTTCCCATCCGCAGGCACTTGCACAGTGTCATAACAATATTGTCTCTTTGGGATTGAAAGCAGATGCTAAGCTTGATACTGCCGGAGCAGCAAAAGAGTTGCTTGAACTGCAGGATATGCAAAGGGCAGCGATCGCTTCGAAGCTTGCAGCAGATATTTACGGACTACAGATACTCAAAAAGAATTTTGAAGACAAACATGGGAATACAACACGTTTTTTTATCCTTTCACGTGAAAAGAAAATACCTGTGTATGACCCCTCCAAAAAATATATCACTTCATTGATATTTCAGGTAAAGAATATACCTGCAGCTCTATATAAAGTTCTTGGGGGTTTTGCAACCAACGGTATAAACCTTTTGAAGATCGAGAGTTATATGGGAACAGAGATGCTTCCAGGAAGCCAGTTTCATATCGATATCGACGGACATATAGATTCAGATATATTAAAACTTGCTTTGAATGAATTGGCATTTTTTGCAGAAGATGTGCGTATACTTGGTATTTATGAGAGTCATAGAGATCGTATACAATAATAATATACTTTATGATGGTATCAGTACTTTTATATAAGAGGGAATATTTTTTCGAAGAAGCGGTTTAACGGGTATAGGTTTACCGTTATCATTGATAGCAACAAAGACAAAAGAGGCATCACAGACAGAGTATTCGTTCCTGCTTATGACGCAACGTGTTTCGAAAGAGACATGCAGAGTAATGGATGTTCTGCCTATTTTGGTAACTTCTGCATAGACTGAAATAATATCTCCGTTCTTCAGCGGATGTTTAAAATGCAGATTATCTACAAAGACAGTTACTGCTTTACCTTTGATAACTTCTTCAAGCATTATGGACGCAGCCTTATCCATTTCCGCCATAATAAAGCCTCCAAAGGCTGTACCGTTGGGATTGAGATCTTTAGGATAAATACGATTTCGTATAGCCAGATACCGCATAGAGATATTCCTCCTCTCATTTTATCTCAGTGTACAAGGTCTTATGAGGAAAATATGTGTACTCTTGCAGTATATTGAATGATTTATATAAATTTCTGATGATCAATAGTATTTTCTTTTCACAGAGGTAATGTTTATGCTACAATT
>Ga0256828_1000900_pt1 | contig 19255 bp, 19 predicted proteins | sample CV88metaG_FD_185993 | JGI IMG/M metagenome (GOLD analysis project Ga0256828, IMG submission 185993) | Hydrothermal vent microbial communities from East Pacific Rise, Pacific Ocean - CV88 | ecosystem: Environmental > Aquatic > Marine > Hydrothermal vents | place: Pacific Ocean: East Pacific Rise...
TCCCATAGGCTTTAATTTGGGCAAAATAACAGATCTCATTCTCTGCTATCTTTTCTGTCAATGAGGGTGCAGTAAGCACCTGCTCTATCCATCCTTCTCTAATATCTCTATACGCGATCACATCTTTCGCATGTTGACTCAAACGATATTGCATCATTAATTATACCATACACATAAAAGCTTTCCGATAGAAAAGCATACTATAACTCTTCACTCTTAGTTCTTCACTGAGAATTTTGCTCTGCAAACTTCTCCACTTCCTCAACAAACCTGTCCACCAGCTCCGCTTCGGGCAGCTTTGCCACCACTTCGCCTTTGACCATGACTAGTCCGCTGCCTTTGCCGTAAGCGATGGCCACATCGGCATGTTTGGCTTCACCGATGGCATTGACCACACACCCCATCACACTCACATCCATGGGAGTGGTGATGTGTGCTGTACGCCGCTCCACTTCGGCCACTGCCGAGACCAGATCGGCCTCTATGCGTCCACAGGTAGGGCAGGAGATGATGTTCAGCCCCTCCTGTACCCGTCCACTGTCCTTGAGGATCGCTTTGCCAACCTTGATCTCCTCTTCCAGTTCACCGGTAATGGAGACACGCATTGTATCTCCTATGCCATCCAACAGCAGTGTCCCCAAACCGATGGCGGACTTCACCGTGGCATGGAAAATTGTACCGGCTTCCGTTACACCCAGATGGAACGGATACGCATTTTTGGGACGCAGCATGCGGTACGCTTCTACCGTTCTGTCCACATCGGAAGCCTTGAGAGAAACTTTGATATCGGTAAACCCAAGATCTTCGAGAAATTTGATATTGTACTCGGCACTGGCGACCATCCCTTCGGCAGTGGCTCCGTACTTTTGGTCGAACTCTTTTTCCAAAGAACCGGCATTGACCCCGACACGAATAGGCAGGTTACGCTCCTGACACGCCTTGACGATCTCTTTGATGCGTCCCTTCTCTCCGATGTTCCCCGGATTGAACCGGATGCAGTCCACCCATTTTGCCGCTTCAAGCGCCAAACGGTAATTGAAGTGGATATCGGCGATCAACGGCAATGATATCTGCTCTTTAATGGCTTTCAGCGCCAAAGCATCTTCCATCTCGGGTACGGCAACACGCACCATATCTGCCCCCGCAAAATGCAGACGGTTGATCTGCTCCACCGTCGCCGCGACATCCCTGGTATCGGAATAGGTCATCGACTGCACGGAGATCGGGGCATCACCACCCACGGCGACATTGCCGACATAGATCTTCTTTGTAGGTATTCTCTCTTTCATCGAGATACCTCCAATGAAGATAGTGAAGAGTGAAGAGTGAAGAGTGAAGAGTGTCGGTTTGCATTGCTGCGCAATGTTTTTATTCTATAAAACATGATTATTCTCTTTTGCTGTTTTGATACTTGAAGCCAACATTTTAATTAAATGCTCATTATCATCAAGAAGACTTACTGCTACGTTTGACTGCAAATAATTACAATCATTTAAAAGTCTCAACCAATATTTGCTTTCATTAGCTTCTTTAAGCGCGATAGAAAGCTTATTTATAAAATCGGATTTTGATTGTGCATATTTTCCTTCAGCAATTAAAGCCCCAATAGCTGTCCCTGAACGAAGAAGTTGTTTACCTAAAATATACTCTTTTTGTTCTTGTTGTAAACATGTACTGCATTTTACAATTCGAATAGAAAAAGCATAACTTTTATCTTCCAAAATACTCATATTGATAACCCATTTTATATAAAAGCTTTCTGGAAGAAAGCATACCACAACTCTTCACTCTTCACTCTTAATTCTTCACTCTTAATTTTCTACGAAAATTCAACCGGGTCCATATCGATCTCGATCTCTCTGCGATCCACACTGTGCAGCGCCTTCAGCAAAGGCATTCTGTTTTTGCTTCTCAACAGGATCTGGAAACGGTACTTGTTGGCGATCCTCTCTACCGGTGCCCTGCCGTGCCCCACGATCTCCACATCGGGAAACGCTTTGAGTTTTGTCACTGTATCGAGCGTAATTTTGCCTGCTTTTGCCTCATCTTTATGGGCAATGAGGATCCGAGCCAGAGAGACGAACGGCGGATAGTGTGCCATTTCCAGAAATGCCAGCTCATCCTTGATGAACACTTCATAATCATGCAAATAGCTTTTAAAGAACTCTGCATCGCCGGTCTGGATGATCACCTCCGCACGCTTTGCTCTTCCGCTTCTGCCTGCAATCTGAAAAAGCAGGCTCACCGCACGTTCCCTCGCCCTGTAGTCGGAGAGTCCGAGAATGTAGTCCAGCCCCATGATCACAGAAAGCGTGATATTTGCATAGTCATGCCCTTTGCTGAGCATCTGCGTACCAAGCAATACATTGCTCTCCCCACTCTCAAAACGCTTTAGCGCCTCTTTCAGTTTTTTTGCCGTACCGATACTGTCTTTGTCGAACTGCTCCACGCTAATGCCTTCTATTGCCGAAGTGATCACCTCTATGGCCTCCTGCGTTCCCATCCGTTCACTCTTCAGCGGCGTATGCCCGCAGTGGGTGCAGGTATCCTGTATGGCTTCGGTATAGTTGCAGTAGTGGCACTTCAGGTGTCTGTGCTTGCGGTGCAGTGCCATACCGACCGAACAGAAGGGACACAGATGGGTCTTGCCGCAGCGTTCACAGTAGAGGTATTTGAAATTTCCCCTGGTAGGAAGGAACAGAAGAGACTGCTCTTTGGCCTTGAAACTTCTATCCAACGCCTGTAAAATGGTCTTTCCGAGTGTGTCACCTGTAATGAAACGGTATCTTTTCTGCGTTTCGATGTAGGGCTTCTCCAGTTTGACCACATCATATTTGTAGTATGAGGTCACCGAGGGAGTAGCCGAGGCCAGTACGACTTTCGCACCCAGTTTCTGACCCATCAGTACCGCCACATCACGCGCATGGTAACGAGGCCGTGTCTGCGCCTTGTAAGAGTCGTCATGCTCTTCATCGACAATGATAAGCCCCAAATCACAAAGCGGCGTAAAGAGTGCCGAACGTGCCCCGGCAACAATACGGATCGTTCCTGTTTCAATACCTTCAAGAATCTGTGTTTTTTTCTTTTTGGCAATCTTGGAGTGCCACATCGCCACAGCATCTCCAAAATAAGCCTTGAGCCGTTTTTCCATCTGGGGGCTCAATGAAATTTCAGGCATCAGAAAAATGGAACTTTTACCCGCATCGAGCATTTTTGCCATCAGAGAAATAAAAATTTCCGTTTTCCCGGAACCTGTTACCCCAAAAAGCAACGCTCTCTCTTTTTGCACAAGCTGCTTATATGCTTTTTGCTGAGAAGGGGTCAATGTAGGGGCAGACCTGTGTGTCTGCCCTTTGGCATATGTAACCTCTTCTTCTCCTACAGGGTACCCACAAAGAGTACCCCTGCGGTAAGGAATAAAAAGTGAAACTGCTTCGGAAAAAGAAGAAAAATAGTACTCGGAAATGAATTTTGCAATCTCCATCTGTTCCGCACTATAATATCTTTCCGAGACAGAAACGATCTCGGCTGTTTCAAACTCCGGTTCGGCCACTTTCGACAGAACCACCGCATCTTTTGTTGTACTCTTTAACGGCACACTGACAACCGCACCAGCCATCATCTCTTCCGTAGATGCATAGGTAAGAACAGGGGCAGAACTTCGAAGCAGTACTACTTCGTAAAAAGATATATTTTTATTCAAGGTTTTTTCTAGTTTTAAAGTATTTTATATAGCGGTTTATTTTAGCAGAGTTAGGCTTTATATCCTGAGTTTATTGCTTTTGGCAGAAGAGTGTCAATAGTGGCAGAAAAGAGGCCCGTCTGTCTTTAGAAGATATAATGGTCGGGTCAATTCATATTTTAATATCTTCTATTTATCCTTGATTAAGTTTCTTAAGTTACAATTAAGCATGGATATTACGATATCCGTATTTTATAATTAAAGGATTTATCATGAATAAAAGTATTACAGGAAGACATTTCGATTTGACTGATGCGATCAAAGCATATGCAGATGCGCTGTTGGAAGGATTGGATAAATATCATTTGGATATTACCACTGCAAGTACGGTCATTTCGGCAAATGAAAAGAACGGGAAAAAAGGTTTTGCTGTAGAGTTCATCGTAAATCTGAAAGATAAAAACACTATCGTTATCACACAAGTTGACAAAGATGTCTATGCTGCGATGGATCTTGCTATTGAAAGAGTGAAAAAAAGCCTCAGAAGACATAAAGAGAAGATCAAAGACCATAAGATCATGAGCTTCAAAGATATGGGTGAAGAGGCAGAAGCTGTTTCAGAGATCGCTGCGGAAGATATTGAGATTGTACCAATGGACCTTGAACTTCACAAACCACTCGATTTTGAAGAGGCTATCGAAGCCCTCAAAGAAGAGAAGAAAAGGCAGTTTATTGTCTTTAACGACTATGACGGCAATATGAGGGTTATGTACAAAAGGGCAGACGGAAAATTCGGCCTTTATTAAAATAGCCGGCGTTCAGTGTTTCTCACTGGACGTACAGGCTGTATTTTTTATTTTTTCTCTTTCTTATTTTTTTCGATATACATACTTCTTTTTTTCAATACAAACGCGCTACCATTTCAAATCTTATTACACTGAAAAGGTTCACCATTATGTTTAGAAAAATTCTGCTTCCACTGCTTCTGGCTACCTCTGTCGCATCTGCATTCATCAGTCTCGATCCTCCCGTCATCGGCGAACATGAGGGGTGGGACGCAGAGGTAAGCCTCAGCGGGGAGTACCACTCCGGAAATTCAGAAAAAACTTCTGCCGGATTAGGTGGCAGAATGCAGTACAGTACGCAAACATGGCTCTTTTTAACAATCGCTGCATACAATTACGGAGAATCAAACGGGGAGAAAGATACAGACGATGCACTCCTGCACCTGCGCTATATCCACCATATCGAAGATACGCTGTATGATTATGAGCTCTTTACACAGACCGAATACAATGAATTTCAGGATGTAAAAGCAAGAAACCTTGCCGGAGCGAATCTGCGCAGGAAAATCACCGGATATTTTGATACCTGTTATATAGGCGCAGGACTTTTTTACTCCTATATGGAACCGGACAACATTTCAAATATCGATCCTGTCTATGAGCGTATCAAACTCAATACCTATCTCTCTTTGACAAAACAGATCAATGAACATTTCAGTGTTACTTACCTCGGATTTTATCAACCTAATATTGAAGAGTTTTCGGACTATAGGATCTTCCAGGTACTACAGCTTGACACAACCCTGACAAAACACCTGACACTGGGCTTGGACTTTCACCATAAATACAATACCACCCCATACCATCAGGTTGAACGTAACGATTTTAAATCCAGCATCAATCTCAAATATAAATGGAAATAAATTTTTCCATTTATTTCTCAAATATCCGAAGCCTGAGCTTGGCGTTCTCAATCACATCCTCATCCTCTGCCATATCAAGCCATTTGAATCTCTGGCCGCTCTGTATCGTACCGTCTATAATATCGCCACTGTCACGAAATTTCAAATCGAGTTTGGCAATCTCGAATCCATTGGAAGTTTGACAGAATTTCTGCAAACGTTCGCTCCGGGGAGTATTGGAAAAGAGGTAACACCAGCTCTTTAAACCGTTACGCCCTACCCGTCCCCTGAGCTGATGCAGTGTCGCCAGCCCAAGCCGTTCGGCTCCAACAATAACGATAAGGGTCAGTCTCGGTAGGGAAATACCTACTTCCACAACGGTGGTAGCAAGCAAAATATCTCCTTTTTCCCTGAATTTCAGCAGAACTTCCTCTTTCTCTTTATCTTTTCCGTGTGTTACAAACACATTATCAAAACGAGATTCCCAGAATTTTCGGCTCTCATCGAGTGACTGATAGGGTATTTGGGTACTCTCTTCAACCAGAGGATAGATAATGAGTACCTGATGCTTCTGTGCGATCTCCTCTTTGATATGTGCCAACAGTCTGGAAAACTCCGGCCTACCGACAACAGCTGTGGTCACCTCCCTTTCAAAAGGCGTACCAATAATAAAGCTGACATCGACCAGTTCACTCTCCATCATTGCCTGAGTTCGGGGAATCGGCGTAGCGGAAAACTGAATATAGTGGGGTTTTCTCTCATCCGAACTCTTTTCATTTGCTTCCTGAGCCTGCCGCAGGACCAACGATTCAAGCATCTGACGCTGTTTGGTACCGAAACGGTGCTGTTCGTCCACCATGACAAGCGCTGCTTCCGGAAGATCCTCTTTATAAAGCAGCGCATGGGTACCGATGATAAAATCCGCTTCCCTGTACTCTCCTTTATCATGCCCCTGCATGACCAAAGCCGTCTTGACATAGGGCGGCAAATGTTTGCAGGCCTCTTCATAAAGCTGAAGCGCCAGCAATGATGTGGGAGCCATCAAAATGCTTTTGTACGGCAGCGCCATCATGACGGAAGCCAGTATCACCATTGTCTTGCCTGAACCTACATCGCCAACAACCATCCGTTTGGCTGCTTTGTCCTCACGCAAAAGGTCTTTTCGTATATCAGCTATTACCGCCTGCTGAGCTGGAGTAAGTACAAAAGGCAGATTGTTTATAAACGGTTCTATCTCCCCTTTCAATGCAGCCAGTGCCGGAAAATCAACCCGTTTCCCTCTGAGTTTTTTCAAATGGTTGTATGCTTCGATAAATTTAAGTACGGCAATAAAATCCGGTTTTAAATGCCCGTTTTCATAAATCTCTTCCATACTTTTTGGAAAATGGATATGCATCACTGTCGCTACCTCTTTCGAGTCCAACCCTTCATCAAAAAGATTTTTCTCTGTCACATAGACTTCTATCAGGGAAGCGATCTCACTCTCTTTCAATACTGTTTTATATTTTGGGGTGATCCTGCCTATCTGCTTGACCGAACGCGGCTGTGACATTTGCAGATACCCTCTGTACTCCTCCAGCCTGCCCTGAATATAGTGGTGGGATCCTATTTCAAACAGTTTGTAGTGATACGGTGTCGTACGAAAAAAAAGTGAAGCGAGCCTTCGGTTGTTAAAAGCAGGAAGTTCGAATGTCACACGCAGTTTTCCGTGATGCACACCGCTTTGAATGACCTTGGCTTCCAGTGTAGCCGTTTTGCCTGTTTCAAGTGCTGTAGAAAGGGTGGTATCGTTATAGGAAGCGGGAATGAGCAGCGCAAGATCGAGCAGTGAGTAGATTTTGAGTTTTTTAAAAAGTTGTTTGGCTTCTTCCATAACGTTTCCCTGTAGGGTCGGTTTACCGACCAAGATAATAGTATGGTCGGTAAACCGGCCCTACGGTCTTATTTATAAAAAGATTATAACGAAGGTTTGAAGAAAAATGAAGAAAAGATGTCAGATTGACATACTTTACCTGTTGTACTGATCCGCAGGGATGACGAGTCCCTGCGTTTTCTCAATATAACTTCACTGTCAGACAGATAAGTATTATGAGTATGACCAGTACTTTTTGTATGTGCAAGATTTCCTCCTTTTACTGGATTCCCACTCCACCACCCAGCTAAAAAAAAGCAAAAAAAAAGGCAACCCGGGAAAAATCCCAAGCTGCCTTCCATCCAAAAGCTGAAGGGAGTCACCCAAACAGCATAAAGGTGGTCGTCTTGCACAACAAGATTATTTTAACCAAAAAACAGGATAAAGTCAATTATTTTTTCGTAACAATCGCAAAAGAGAGCTCTGAGAGTTCCTTGTGTGATTTGATGAAATCGTTCATCTCATCCAGCGTAACAGTTTCTATCTTTTTCAGCTGCGCTTTTGAAAAACCTAACGGCCTGTCGTAATAGTACTCGCTGTAGGCACGGTTGAGCCTCTGGGAAAGGGTTTCTGTACGAAGCGGTTCTGATCCTACCAGAAATTCTTTGGCCGACTTCAGCTCCTCGTTGGTGATACCCTTGGAGACAAAGTCATCTACCACTTTTTGTACAAGTGCCCTTGCCTCTTCCTGTGTACTAAGCTTTGTCTGAAGATATCCGCTTAGATAAGAGACGGTTTTGGTACGCCTGAGCGCACAATATGCCCCATAGGTCAACCCACGTTTAACACGGATCTCTTCCATAAGTCGTGAACCAAATCCTGCACCGCCAAGAATATACTCGGCAATTTTTGCCTTGTACTGGTCTTTGTCTTTATAGGAATAGTGAAAGGGGGCACCAAAATAGATATAGGCCTGCTGCGTATCTTCATCAACAAGCGCTACCTCTTTTTTATCGGAAACATGAATGGGTCCTATAGATTTTACATCGGTTTTTGGAAGCAGGGCCAGCACTTCCATAAAATCTTTTTTTGCCTCATCCGGGGAGATATCACCACCTACAACACCAATAAGATTGTTATAACCAAGATGTGTTGCAATAAACGTTTTCAGGTCGTCAAGCGTCATTGCGTTCACACTCTCAAGCGTTCCGTCATATGGCCTTGCCAACGGAGAACCTTTAAAAAGTATCTCCCTGAGTTTGCCCGCGGCTATATAGTCGAAGTCACTCTTTTTCTGCATCAGCCATCCTATCTTCTGGCGTTTGACCTGTGCCAGTGCTTCCTGTGTATAGTTAGGGTCTTTCAAAAGTTCTTTCAAACGCTCCAGCGCATAGGGAAATTCACTTTTTAACGCTGAGAGTTCAATAACGAAACTCTCGCGCCCCACATGGGCGCTCAACTCCACAGCATGGTCGTCAAGTTTGGTCGCAAAGCCGACACTGCCCTCTTTTTTGGTACCTTCATTCAAGAGTTTTGCGCTTAAATCTGCCTGCCCATCCTTCGTATTGCTTAAATGCCCTGCATTGGTAAAAACCAGCTGCATGGAGACAATGGGTACAAAACTGCCCTGCTCAAACACCAGTGGGATTTTTGCCTCGTTATAGGTAATTTTTTCAACAGTTTCTGCCATCAACAATCCTTGTAGTAAACAAAATATAATCAGTAACTTTTTCATCTATGCCCCGTAGGGTGGGCAATCGCCCACCAATAATACAATATTTTAATTATGAAAGGTGGGCGATTGCCCACCCTACATATCAATAAAACCGCTCCAAAATCTCATACGCCGTATTACGTTTTGCAGGATTCTCCCCCACATCACGGATCAGGGTAATCATCTCATCCTGATTCATCTGGTTGTGTGCCCCTGCCGCAGAAACGACATTCTCTTCCATCATGGTCGAACCGAGGTCGTTCGCACCGAAGAGCAGGGCCATCTGCCCGATGTAGCTTCCCTGTGTCACCCATGAACTCTGAATGTTGGGGACATTGTCCAAAAAGAGCCGTGCCACTGCCAGATAACGCAGATACTGGTTGGAAGTGGTTTTGGTGATCGTCGGCAACTCCCTTTTCAGCTCTGTATGATCGCTCTGGTAAGACCACATGATAAAGGCCCTGAAACCGCCTGTTTCATCCTGAAGCTGACGCACCAGATCGAAATGTTCAACAATTTCCCGCGTCGTCTCTACGGTTCCGTACATCATCGTTGCAGTTGATTTAATGCCCAGTTTGTGCGCTTCCCTGTGTACTTCAAGCCAGGTATCTTTGTCCAGCTTCTTGGGAGCGATGATATCCCTCACGCGGTCGGAGAGTATCTCCGCTCCGGCACCGGGAATGGAACTGAGCCCTTTCGCCTGTAAACGTCTCAACACTTCCCGGATTCCAAGCCCCGAACGTTTGGCGATGTAATCTATCTCGATCGCCGAAAAACCGTGGATGGTCACCTGAGGATACTTCTTGTGAATATGTTCGACAAGATCTTCATACCATTCGATCTCAAGTTTTGGATGCACCCCGCCCTGAAAAAGTATCTGTGTTCCGCCAATGGCGACAAGTTCATCGATCTTTTGGTCGATCTCTTCAAAAGAGAGAATATAGGCATCCTCTCTCTTCTCATGGGTATAGAAGGCACAAAACTTACAGTCCACCCAGCAGATGTTGGTATAGTTGATATTTCTGTCCACCACAAAAGTAGTCACTTTTTTAGGGTGCAGCTCTCTTTTTCTTTCCAATGCCATTTTACCAAGGGTTTTAAGGTCGGCATTTTCTATGAGGTCGATCGCTTCGTCGATGGTCATACGTTTGGTCATATTTTTGGTCATTCTCATCCTTGTAGGGTGGGCAATTGCCCACCAATAGGCTTGATTTTTTAATTATTGATAGCAATATTCGATGTTAAAGGTGGGCAATTGCACCCAAGGGTACTTCCTCTGGGTGCCCACCCTACGCGTTTATTTTTGTATCAGGAGCAAACACAAGGGATTGCCCCACAAAATATTATTTCCCTATCGCATCCAATACGCCGTTAATGAACTTCGGCGACTTGTCATCCGCCAGTGCTTTTGCCAGCTCCACCGCTTCATTGATGATGATCGCCCTGTCAGTTTTGGCTATAAGGATCTCATAGGCTCCCAGACGCAGGATCGCCTTTTCCACCTTGCCGATACTGTCATAATCCCACTCTGTCAAGTGTTTTTTGATCTCTTCATCGAGCATAGCAAGATGTTCTATTGTCCCGTCAAAAAGCGTGTGGGAAAACTCTCTTTGTTTATTGCGGATTTTATCCTCTTCAAGAATTTCATCCGAAAATTTCGCGATATTCTCATTCCCAAGATCGTACGCATAAAGCAGTCCTACGACTGCTGTTCTGGCTTGGTGTCTTGTTGCCATATTTCTTTCACCTTTTATGTTTTAAATGGTGGGCTGAAGCCCACACTACGTGTCAAAATAATTATTGTAGAAATGGTAGGGTGGGTTTCAGCCTACCATCTTCAGATCCTATCTCTCCAATGAACTATAGAGATTGATCAACTCAATCAGACTTACCATCGCCTCGGCACCCTTGTTGCCCGCTTTGGTTCCGGCTCTCTCGATGGCCTGTTCGATGCTGTCAACGGTCAATACACCAAAGGTTGCCGGTTTTCCGTGTTTGAGCGTCATATTTGCCACCCCTTTGGTCGCCTCGGCAGAGACATAGTCAAAGTGTGGTGTCGCACCTCTGATGACCGCTCCCAGACAGCAGATCGCATCATATTTGCCTGAAGCCAACGCCTTGTCAAGTGCGAACGGGATCTCAAATGCTCCCGGAACCAGGATCAGGTCAAGGTCTTCAGGGTTTCCGCCGTGTCTTGCATAGGCATCTTTGGCACCCTCTACCAGTCTGTCCGTAATGAAGTGGTTGAAACGTGCATTGATGATCGCCACTTTCTTGCTTTTGTCTACCGAGAGATTTCCTTCTACTATTTTCATTTCTATTTTCCTTATTGTATATGTAGGGTCGGTTTACCGACCATTTGATTGTTGCTCTCTTGTGGTCGGTGAACCGACCCTATGTTACTCTACGATACTTCTGATCGCATCGATCTGTTCAACCAATGCATCGAGTTTTGTCAGCTCTATCATATTGGGCCCGTCACTGAGTGCGATACTCGGGTCGAAATGGGTTTCAAAAAAGAAACCATCCACACCGACCGCTGCCGCGGCACGCGAGAGGTACGGCACGAACGAACTGTCACCGCCGCTGCTAGCCCCGCCGCTTGCAGGCATCTGTACGGAGTGTGTCGCATCGAAAATCACCGGGGCGAACTCTCTCATGGTTACAAGTCCACGCATATCGACCACAAGGTTCCCATACCCGAAACTCGAACCTCTCTCTGTCAGCCAGACATTGTATTTTTTGGCATTCTCATACGTCACCTCTCCGTCAAAACCTCTGGTTTTCAATACTTTTGCCACAGAGTGTTCCATTGCCGCGGGTGCAAGAAACTGCCCTTTTTTAATGTTGACAACCGCCGGCGTCTTCGCCGCAGCGACCAGAAGGTCTGTCTGTCGTGAAAGAAATGCGGGAATTTGAAGCACATCCGCCACTTCGGCTGCCGCAGCAGGCTGCGTGTAGTCATGTACATCTGTCAGGATCTTGTAGCCAAACTGCTCTTTGACCTCCTGAAGCATTTTAAGCCCCTCTTCCAGTCCCGGCCCGCGGAAACTGTCAAGGGAAGTACGGTTGGCTTTGTCGAAACTCGCTTTGAAGTAAAAATCCTTGGTACAGTCTTCATGGTACTTACCAAGACTTTCGGCAATGCGCATGACATTTTCTCTACTCTCTAAGACACAGGGCCCTGCTATCAGTATCATCTTTTTCCTTTTACTCGTCTATTTTTTGGACAACGCCACCATAAGTCCGGATACAATAACAAGGATTATACCCAAAACTGTCCAAAAATCAGGAATAGGGTCACCCAGGATCACCCCGATAATGACAGCGAAAACAATATTGCTGTAACTGATCGTACCCACGATCCCGGCTTTGGTCAACTCGTACGCTTTGGTCATCAGCAGTTGTGAAACAGTAGCAAAGATACCGACTGCACTCACATACAACCACTCTATGCCTTCCGGAAACACAAACTTGGCAAACATCCAGTCAAACTCTTTTGAAACGCTTACATAAGGTGTAACAAGCATTAAAAAAAGCGGAGCGACTGTCCCCACCCCCATAAACGACATGACAATGGCACGCGTATCGTAGAATCTTCTCAGTTCACGTATGGACGTATATGCCAATGCAGCACCAATACCGGAGAAAATACCCAGAATGTCATACTTGTCAAAGCTGCCCCCTTGAGGCTGCGCGACAAGAACGATACCTGCGAATCCCAGGACAATAGCGATCAGAGCACTTGGATGCAGCTTCTCTTTGAGAAAAATATAGGCAAAGATCGCCACAAATATGGGTGAAGTCTTATTGTAGGTTACCGCTTCCCCCAGAGGGATATACGCCATAATGTAAAAATACGCCAAAAGTGCCAAGAAACCCATACTTCCCCTGAAAAGAAGCAGGAGAGGTTTGCCCCCACTCTGTTTCAGAGGCAGTTTCCAAATAGACAGCCCAACTAGTACCACACCGAATATATTTCGGAAAAAGGTCACTTCTACGGGCGGCAGTATCTGACTGACAACTTTGGCAAACCCACCCATAGCGGCAAACGAGAGTGAGGCTAGAAGCATAAACAGAATACCTCTGTCCATATTTTTAATATAGTGTTTCATTTCCAACTTTTAATTTCTGATTTCTAATTTTAATGCGGAAGTGTAGCATATTTGGGTAAAAGGTATCTCCATTGCCATAAAAGGTACATCTAAAATCATTTGATACGTTTTGCCACAAGATCCCCGAACATCACAAGGTCTTTCAGCACCGCTTTCTCCACGATCCCGTCTTTTCCTATGGCAAGCATCAGTTCCCCCCGGTTGCTTGCAAATATTTTCTGATGGATGATTACTGTCATATACCAGTAGTCCCCCTTCCCCAAAATTTTTTCATACCTACTCAGTGTTTCCCTCTTTGGTATGATTACCTCAACCAAACCTTTTTGACGCTCGGCACCGGCAGCTTTGAAGGTATATTTTCCCGGTTTTGACATATCTTCGATCAGTTTTGGAAGATTGAAATAGAGTGTCAGCAGGTCATTTGGCGTGTAAAAATCCAAAACCTGCTCTTTTTCGGCACTGATCTGCCCACCTCTCTTTTTCAATACATACTTAGTGACTTTTTTATGTTTGGAATCTGCACGATAACGCTTTTCGATATACTTCTCTCCATATGTTTTGACCACCTTATAGGTCTTGAATCGAAACATACCGTTGTGAAGAGAACCCTGACTCGTATGCCTCTCCTGCCTGTTCCTGCTCAAAACTTTTGCTATACCCGTCGCTTTTACACCAATATCGATGGTATACGCGGTATCGGTACTTTTCAGGTGGGCATCACAGACCCCCATCTGTCCAAACATACCAAAGTCCACCGCATAGGAAACATCAAGTACTTTTGCATATAACTGCGAAATACAGGCAAAAATCAATATCCAGAAATATTTTTTCATCACTTTATCAACTCCACTCTCATGATTTGAATCAAATTTTACTATAATTATGCCCATAAAAGATGAAGGATCAAAAAAGATGTCAACCATACAAACAATGGAAAGCAATACAACTGCCGCATTAAATGTCATAGACGGTCTGGATATGGGGCTTGCCGCCGATGTACAGACACAGCTTGCACCACTGTATGAAAAATTCCCTTTCCTGACCAAAAGTATCTGGGACATCCCCCTTGCGAACCTCATCGCAGCAAGCATCGTCTTTATGCTTATTCTGCTTTTGAGAAAACTCTTTACGAAGATCGTACTGGTCTTTTTACATAAACTTTCAAAATATACAACTACCTATTATGATGACAAGGTAATCTCCGCCCTGAAAGAGCCCTTGCGTTTTGCCTTTATCATCATCGGGCTGCATCTCTTTTTTCTGCTTATCTTCAAAGAGACGGAACTGATTAAGAATATTCTCAATACACTGGTCGTTTTCGATATCTTCTGGATGATCCTTGCCATTGTAGATGCGCTGCGCGGGCTTATCTATGCGGCAACCGGGAAATTCAACACCGATCTCTCCAAAGAGATGGGGGATTTTATTTTAAGGATTGTCAAGTTTCTCATAGCAGGTATAGGCCTGGGGGCCATATTACAGGTCTGGGGCATCAATGTTACTGCACTTATCGCATCTTTGGGACTGGGAGGTCTGGCATTCGCCCTGGCTGCCAAAGATACGGCATCCAACCTTTTCGGCTCCTTTGCCCTGCTCGCAGACAAATCGATCCGTATCGGCGAATGGATCAAGGTTGACGGTGTAGAGGGGGTAGTGGAAGATATCGGAATGCGGACGACAAAGATCCGTTCGTTCCAGAAATCGCTCATTACCGTTCCCAACCAGATCGTCTCGAACAAACCTATCGAAAACTTTTCCCGTCGCGGTATCAGACGTATCAAAATGCACATAGGCTTAACTTACGGTACCACTTCCGAACAGATCGTTAAAATAAAAAACGAGCTTGAGTCCATGCTCCGTGCCCATGAGGGTATCAGCCAGAAAGACTCGCTCATGGTCTATTTCGACTCGTTCGGAGCAAGTTCCCTGAATATCTTCATCTATACCTTCACCAAAACGGCAAACTGGGCAAAATATCTGGAGATACGGGAAGATATACACATTAAAATCATGAAGATCATCGAAGATAACGGCAGCAGTTTTGCATTCCCTTCCCAAAGTATCTATCTGGAATCGCTTCCCGAAGATACAAAGCCTTCAGCGCTGAGCTTTTAGCGTTTGTATATTTGCAAATTATGGTATAATAGCGACCAAAATATACCGTAGGCCGGGGTGTCCCCACCTCGACAGTGAACCCAATATTAAACAGATCATTTGCCGGGGTAAAAGATACCCCCACCTACCACGAAAGAACCGACTATGCAAGAACAAAACCTTAAAAAAGTGGCCATCCTCGGACGGCCCAATGTTGGCAAAAGCTCACTTTTTAACCGCCTGGCAAGACAGAGAGATGCCATCACCTCCGATATGTCCGGTACCACCCGCGATGTCAAGAAACGTATTGTGACCATCAGTGAGAACCGAGACTTTGAAGTGATCGATACCGGCGGTATCGACTATACGAGCGAACTCTTTTCCAAAGTAGCGGATTTCTCCCTCAAAGCGGCAAAAGAAGCGGATATCATCATCTATATGGTCGATGGCAAGACTATCCCTGACGAAGAGGACAAAAAACTCTTCTATGACCTCCAGCAGCTTAGCAAACCGTTGGCGCTTGTGGTCAATAAAATAGACAATGATAAAGAATATGAAGGGCGTTTTTTTGACTTTTACGAATTTGGGGCATCCCATACCTTCCCTATGTCGGTCAGCCACAACCGATACTTCAACGATTTCTACGCATGGCTGGAAGCGTATATTCCGGCAAGAGAGGAGAAAGAGGAGCTGACTCTGACTGAAGACAGCGACATCGATCCTTTTGCAGAGATCATCGACGAAGTACACAGATGGGACGAAGAGGAGGAGGAAAAAGAGATCAAAGTTGCCATTCTCGGGCGTGTCAATACCGGTAAAAGTTCCCTGCTCAATGCCCTGCTCGGCCAAGAGCGTTCCGTTGTCTCCGATGTTGCGGGAACGACCATCGATCCCATCGACGAGGCCATAGAACATGCAGGGTATGAAATTACCTTTGTCGATACTGCCGGTATACGAAGAAGAAGCAAGATCGTAGGGATCGAAAAATACGCACTGGGCCGAACTACCGAAGTGTTGAAAAAAGCCGACCTCGTACTTCTGATGATCGATGCGACGGTAGGTGTGACGGAGCTTGACGAAAGGGTGGCAGGGCTTATAGAGGAACATAGGCTTGCCTGTCTCATCGTCGTGAACAAGTGGGATATCAAAGAGGAGAAAAGCTATGAAGAGATGGTGGAGGAGATCCGTGACGAACTTAAATTCCTCCACTATGCACCACTCATCACTATCTCGGCCAAAACAGGCCTGCGTGTCAGCAAAATACTCGACCAGATCGTTGACATCTACAAACGCTATACTTTCCGTATCCCCACCTCTGTACTAAATGAAACTCTGCGCGAGGCGATCAGAAGGCACCATGTCCCTTCACATCACGGTGCCGTGGTCAAGATAAAGTTCGCCACGCAGTATGAGACCAAACCGCCCAAGATCGCACTCATCTCCAACCGGCCGGAGTTCATCCACTTCTCCTACAAACGTTATCTGGCAAACTTTTTCAGAAGTAAATTCGATTTTGAAGGCGTTCCCCTGGAGATTGTCGCACGGAAACGTGGCCAGAGAATGGATGAGGAGGAATAGGTATTCTTTTTTTTCTGTGGGCAATTGCCCACGCTACGGTTAAAAACATGTTTTTTGAAAAAAAACTTACTTAAATTCCTAATTCCTAATTCCTAATTCCTAATTCTCCTGCTATAATTTCATAGAAATCACAGCAGGAGCAACCATGCGCGTACTTACAGGAATCCAGGCTTCAGGCAAACTTCACATTGGAAACTACTTTGGGGCCATGAAACCCATGGTGGAACTTCAGGAAGAACATGAGCTTTTTACATTCATCGCCAACTACCACTCTCTGACCACTTCCAAAGATGCCCAGACACTTAAACAGTACACCCTAGATGCGGCAGTCGACTACCTTTCCATAGGAATCGATCCGGACAAGACAACTTTCTGGGTACAAAGCCATGTGCCACAGGTACTTGAACTCTACTGGATTCTCTCCAAATTTTCCCCTATGGGACTTCTGGAACGTGCACACAGTTACAAAGACAAGGTTGCCAAAGGAATTCCCGCTTCCCACGCACTTTTCAGTTATCCGGTACTGATGGCGGCAGATATTCTGCTTTTTGATGTACAGAAGGTACCTGTAGGCAAAGACCAGGTACAGCATCTGGAGATGACCCGGGATATCGCTATCAAATTCAACAATGAGTACGGAGAGCTCTTTACCCTGCCTGAGACCATGGTCAGCGAAGAGGTTGCGACCATTCCCGGAATAGACGGGCAGAAAATGAGCAAAAGCTACGGCAATGCCATCGACCTCTTCATGGACGAGAAGCCGTTGCAGAAACGATGCAACAAGATCCTCAGCTCCTCCACACCACTTGGCGAACCTCTGGAGTGGGAAGGGTGCCACATCTACAATCTCGCCTCACTCTTCCTGGACAATGCACAGAAAAAAGAGCTGCAGGAACGCTACCAAAGCGGCAAAGAGGGGTACGGGCATTTCAAGAAGTATCTTAAAGAGCTGATCTGGGAAGAGCTGGAAGAAGCCAGAGAAAAGAGAGCCTACTATCTCGACCACATTGACGAAGTACATGACATCCTTGCCATGGGTGCGAAAAAAGCCGGAGAGATCGCCGACAAAAAAATGGAAGCTGTCAGAGAGGCTATCGGACTATTGTAGGATTAAAAATTAAAAATTAAAAATTAAAATTTTAATAAATAATAACCTCTTTGTCAATTAAATGCTGATCTGTTTGAAGCAGTCGTAGTGGGAGGTCAGCTGATCTACGATCTGCTTCTCTATCCTGTCCGTACTCATGATACACAGGTAGAGTTCTCCTCTGTTCCTGTGTCCTTTTTCCTCTGCCAGTGCAAGCAGCCGTTTGGCAATGGCATCCCCCGTATGGATCAGGTTCATTTCACGCTGCATAATCTCTTCGATCCTATGAGCGACCAGAGGGTAATGCGTACATCCAAGCACGATTGTATCTACATTGTTCTCACGCATCGGACGCAGCCACTCTTCAAGCATATCCGCCGTTTCCCTGCTCTCTATCTTCCCTTTCTCGATCTGTTCCACCAGGCCGGGGCAGGCCTGTTCATAGAGGGTGACACTCTCTTTTGCCGAGAGTACATCAACCAGCTTTTGGTATTTTTCTCCCACCAGTGTGGCAGGTGTGGCAAGTACGCCGATATTTCCGGTACTTGTCTGCTCCAGTGCCGGCTTGATGCCCGGTTCCGTTCCTATAATGATCAGTTCCGGATATGTTTCTCTCAATACTTTTACGGCAGCGGAAGTTGCTGTATTGCAGGCGATGATCAATGCATCGATTTGATGTTCTTTGGACAAATAGGCGGTAAGCGCTAAACTATAGGAGAGAATTTGTTCGTGTGATTTTTCACCGTATGGTGCATGTTTCGTATCGGCGACATAGTAGATCTCGGCACCTTTGATATATTGGCTGAGCGCCTGAACGACCGTCAGACCACCCAAGCCAGAGTCAAATACACCAACTCGGAGGATGGAGGATGGAGGATGGAAGATGGAGGATGTTTGTTTCATGTCAATCTGTTTTTTGCTGAAATTGAAATAGATGACAATAAATTGATCAGTGATTGCAGTTCCTCTTGTAGAGACTGAACCTTTTTACTATTTTCAGGAAGATACTCTGTTTTTATTAAGAGTGCTATCCAATACCTTGTCTCTTTTGCCTCTTTTAGAGAAATAGCCATTTTTGAGATAAAATCTTTTTTGCTCTGAGCATCCTGTGCTTCGGTAATATTGGCACCTATAGATGTCCCGGCCCTCAATAGCTGTTTAGAAAGTACATATTCTTTTTTTTCATTTTTGAGATATTTACAGAGATTGACGATCCGAACAGCAAATTGAAACGAAAGTTCAAGTACTTCATTCCTGCCATTCATCTTCCATTCTCCATCTTTCATCTTCCATCCAAAAAGCCTTTACCGGCTTTTTGCTACTCGTTCATCATCGAAAGGAACTCTTCATTGCTTTTTGTCTTCATCATTTTGGAGAAGAGGAATTTCAGTCCTTCCACCTCTTCCATGTTCTGCATTGCATTTCTGAGCGCCCAGACCTTCTGAA
>Ga0256828_1000901_pt1 | contig 19209 bp, 22 predicted proteins | sample CV88metaG_FD_185993 | JGI IMG/M metagenome (GOLD analysis project Ga0256828, IMG submission 185993) | Hydrothermal vent microbial communities from East Pacific Rise, Pacific Ocean - CV88 | ecosystem: Environmental > Aquatic > Marine > Hydrothermal vents | place: Pacific Ocean: East Pacific Rise...
TATGGCACACAAACAACACCCAAATCAAGTAGCAACAATCTCCTTGGCACACCTTGCACACGATACCTATTCAGCATTTTTAGCTCCCATTTTACCTTTACTTATAGAAAAACTTGGTATGAGTTTGGCTATGAGTGCTTTTTTAGATATTGCAAGAAAGCTTCCTTCTTTACTTAATCCTTTTTTTGGTCTTTTGGCTGAGAGAACAGATGCACGCTATTTTGTAATACTTTCACCTGCTTTAACAGCGATGAGTATGTCTCTTTTAGGGGTGGCAAACTCTTATGTTATGCTTGTTTTTCTTCTTATATTTTCAGGAGTAAGTTCAACCCTTTTTCATATACCTTCCCCTGGAATCATTAAAGCTTCATCTGGAGATAAAATAGGGAGAGGTATGAGTTACTATATGGTTGGTGGTGAACTTGCAAGAACGATTGGTCCTTTACTTATTACAGGAGCTGTTTCTTTATGGGGGCTAGAGGGTACTTGGCGATTGATGCCTTTTGGATTACTTGCTTCATTCATTTTATATCTACGATTGAGAAACTTTACTTTTACACAAAAGAAATTTACTAAAAAAGCAGAAAAAGGGGATGCTCTTGGAGAGGTCAAACGCTTTTTACCCCTTTTTGGTGTGATGAGTGGATTTATGTTTTTCCAATCGGCTATGAAAATGTCAGTAACACTTTATCTTGCTGTGTACTTAACGCAACAGGGCTTTTCTCTATGGTATGCAAGTCTTGCTATATCAGTTTTACAGTTTTTTGGTGTTATAGGTACATTTCTCTCTGGAAATATCTCAGATAGAATTGGTCGTCAAAAAACATTAGTAATGATGTCAAGTGGTGCAGCACTTACAATGAGTTTGTTTTTAATGAGTGAGAGTATTTATACTGTATTTCCACTCTTGGCACTTCTTGGAATTTTTATGTTTGCAAATGGCCCTATTATGCTCTCTATTATTCATGAGGTAGAAACAAATATGCCTACATTTGTAAATAGTGTTTATATGACTATTAACTTTTCTATAAGCTCTATTGTTGTGTTTTCTATGGGTGTTTTTGGAGATACTTTAGGCTTACATGTAACCTATACTATAGCATCTGTTATGGCATTTATTGCGATACCTTTTGCATGGTCACTAAACTATGCACTCAAGAAGTCACAAAAAACTTTTTAAGTTCACGCAGAGGTATTTTAAGTATAGTGTGGTTATAATAATTATAATTATTTGTAAGGGTTATAACGATGGCGTATGATTTTGATGAGTTAAAAGCAGCTGTAAGAGCTGAAGGGTTACTTGAAAGGGTTCCTGTACGGGGTTCTATAGAGATGATAGCAATCATCTTGAGTATGTTTGTAGTATACTATTTAGTATTTAATTGGCAAGAGTTTGCATTTCCTGAACCATGGGGTGCTATAGGTCTTGGTCTTTTTATGACCATCATTTTTACACGTGCTGTTTTTGTTTCTCATGATGTACTTCATACGCAGTATTTTAAAAATAAAACTTTTTCGTTTCGTATCAGCTATCCGTTTGCTGCTATTATTTTGTCAAATTCCCCTTCTTGGTGGGACTTTAAACATAATATCAATCACCACACATGGTGTAATGTCCCTGAAAAAGATGAAGATATTTTAGCGATGGATGGTGCTTTTACACCAAACCATAAAGGTGATAAAGCATGGCTTCGTAAAACAAAATATTTAGTTTTTTGGGGTGCTATGTTTTTTATGTATCCAGCTTTTATTGTACAGTCTTATAACTTTGTGATTAAAAAGAAAAAATGGTTTGAGCTTTTTATGATGTTACTTCACTGGCCAATCATCTGGGGTCCTATTTTTTATTTTTTACCATTCTCACAAGCATTAACAGTGTACCTAACACTTAACTTTGTTCTAAGTCCATGGCTTGCATTTGGATTTATCACAAACCATTTAGGGTGTGAAGTGTTTGAAAAAGAGGAGGGGGAAAACCTTGGTTGGATGGAACTTCAAATGAGAACTTCTCGCTCTTTAACAGGTGGTTTGTTTATTCACTGGTTCTATGGTGGACTTAACACACAAATAGAGCATCACCTTTTCCCAAAAGCACCAAGATTTAATCTTTTAAAAATTCAAAAGATGACAAGAAAATATGCAGAACAACATGGGTTGAAATATTTTGAAGCAACAGCTACAGAAGCGTATGTTCAAATAAATGATGAGATAAGAAAATACTAATCTTTTCGTTACCTTTTTATAAGCCCCATCACTTCTTGTAAGTGGTGGGGCTTTTTTTTTGTCTACACTTTTTAAAAACCTTACATGTAACTTGACATTATGCACATATGTTCGTTATAATTCGAACATATGTGCACATTAATATTGAAATAAACGCTTATAAGCGTAGAAAAAGGATATATTATGAGAAATGGAAACGGAATGAATAGACAAGGCGGCCGTGGTATGGGTCGAGGACAAGGTATGAAAGGTAATGGTAGAGGTGGCAGAGGAATGTGTCGCCGTGGAGATTTTTCTGTGGAGGGAACAGAGATGATGACACCTTCGCAAGGAAATGGTATGGGACGAGGAAAGTTTCAAGGTGGACGAGGAAGAGTTTAAAACTCTTTCTTGACAATATGAACATATGTTCGATATAATAAAGCTATGGATACAATTAATATACTATCAATCATTACCATAGCTTTTTTAGGTTCATTTGGACATTGTATGGGGATGTGTGGCGGTATAGTTATCGCATATAGTTCAACAAAAGTGGAAGATAGTTGGTCAAAAGCAAAACAATCTTTTGCTCATCTTTTATACTCTTTTGGGCGTATTTTTACCTACACACTTCTTGGTGCAATGTTTGGGTATTTGGGTGGTGTTACTACTTTTAATAATCTTACAAACGGACTTATGCTTATTTTTGCAGGGAGTTTTATGGTTCTAGCTGGACTTTCACTCTCTGGGAAAATTAAGTTTTTAACACTTTTAGAACACTCTTTTGCATCAAACTCATGGTACACGAAACTTTTTCGTGAGCTTTTACAAACTCGTTCACTTTTTAGTTTTTTTGTTTTGGGAATGTTAAATGGCTTGCTTCCATGTGGTTTGGTGTACTTTTTTGCCATTACAGCAGCAAGTACAGCAAGTCCTTTATATGGGGCTTTGGTGATGTTTATTTTTGGAGTGAGTACAGTTCCAGCTCTTTTTTCTTTGGGCTTTTTTGTGGGATTGTATAAAAATTCAAAATTTAGAAATCTTATGATGTCTATTGCAGCATTGAGTGTTGTAGTGTATGGTATTTATACTATTCGTAATGGGTATTACTATATCAAGTACCCTCAAAAAACAGTTGGGGAGTGTTGTGAATTTAACCCCGATACATTAGAGAAAAAAACAACAGATTTAAAGGAGATACAATGAAAATAGTTTTAGCAGTTGATGAAGATAAACAAACAATAGTAAAAAGAACAGGGCAAAGTGCATACTTTGCTATTTATGAAGATGATAAACTTATAGAGGTTGTTCCAAACAAACATCATGATGGTGGGCATCATGCACATCGTCACAATGAAGCACATGACCATGATGGTTTAAGTCATGAAGAGCATACAAACTCTCATAAAAAGGATGTTCAAGCTCTTAAAGGATGCGATATTATGTTGGTACAGGCTGTGGGTGAAAATATGAAAGAAGCCCTAGAATCTGTCGGGTTAAAAGTGAAAAAAATTCGTCAAAAACATGGGACTACAGCAGATGAGGTAGTGAAAAACTTTTTAGCCGGAAATATATAATGTTTAAACAACTCTTACTTGTTTCAAGTGTTTTGTTTTTTGTTGGGTGTCAAGAGAAACATCATGTAAACCTTGATGGTGAAAAGTTACTTCAGCAAAAATGTTCACAATGTCATAATCTTGATTTACCTCCTAAAACATATGCAGATGAAAAAGCACCTCCAATGATGGCCGTGGCTTTTCATGTGAAAGATTTTATTCAAGCTTCAAGTGAGAGTGACAAAATTCCTAAAGCGATAGAGTTTGTAAAAGACTATGTCATTAATCCAAGTGCTTCAAAATCATTTTGTGATAAAAAAAGTTTAGAGACCTATGGGGTTATGCCATCACAAAAAGGAAAAGTAACACAAGAGGAGCTTGAGGCTATTGCTATGTATATGTTTGAACACTATACAGTGAAAAACCTTACAGAAGCTCAGGCTTTAGCTAATAAGCTTGCAAAAATGCCTCAGGGAAAAAGACTTGCTTTAAAGTATAAATGTTTAGGGTGTCATAAACCACACAAAGATGTAGTTGGACCATCATTTGCTAAAATAGCACAACGCTATAAGCAGAATCCTTCAGAGATTGAAAAAAGTATAGCTGAGGGTTCAAAAGGGAAGTGGAATGGTTACAGAGGGGCAATAATGCCATCTTTTAGTAAGTCAATAACCCAAGAAGAGCGTAAAATATTAACGCAATGGATAGAGAAGCAATGAGTGGAAGAAAAAAGATTCAAAGACGTATAGGTGCTGATTTTAGTGGTGTGTGTTTTAAACCTTGTGGAGTAAAAAGAAATGAGCTTGAAAAAGTGTATCTTTTAGAAGATGAGATGGAAGCTATTCGTCTTGCTGATTATGAGGGGCTTTATCAACAAGAGTGTGCTGATAAAATGGGTATCTCTCGTACAACATTTTCCCGTTTAATAGAGAGTGCTAGAAAAAAAATAGCAGATGCTTTTGTAAATACAAAGGCCTTGAACATTAAAATGAAAGAGTATGAAAATGCAGATACTCTTTGATAACTATACCCTTGCAAATAACTGTCAATCGCTTTGGGGTTTTAGCAGTTATTTAAAGGAGTACAAACTTCTTTTTGATACGGGAAGTAATGGACGTGTTTTACTTCAAAATATGCACAAGCTTGGTGTAGATGTTAAGGAGATAGAATATCTTTTTATTACCCATTCCCATTGGGATCATATAGGGGGATTAGACTCTATTATAGAGTTAAATCCAAATATTACTCTTTTTGCTCCTGTATCACTTTCAAAACATCTTTTAAGAGATTTAAAGTCAATGGTTAAAGAGGTTATTGTGTGTGGAAAAAAACCTCAAAAACTTTTTGATAATCTTTATACAACAGGTTTACTTGGAGATGAGATGCCAGAACAAGCACTTATCATAGATGCAAAAGAACCAACACTTCTTACAGGATGTGGGCATTTTGGTATAGAAAATATTACTCAAGTTGCAAGAGAGGTTATTGGTAAAGATATTGTGTCTGTAGAGGGTGGATTTCATTTGATGTATAGTGATGAAAAAAAGATACAAAACACGATAGAGAAGCTCAAAGAGATGGGTGTGACATCTGCCAAGGCAACTCATTGTACTGGTGATATGGCTATGGAGATGTTTGCAAAGGCATTTAGCTAGATTTTTTTTTAGAAAAAAGCATTTTTAGGCACTCTTTTTTAAAAGAGACAAGAGGCACTTTTCTTCTGTAGGCTTCATACTCTTTGTCAAATTTTCTTTTGACCTCTCTCTCTTCAAAAACAATTACCATCCAAATAATAAAAAGCATCTCAAAGGGTGCTACTGTTGTAATGAAAGTGGGACTTCCTAGAAGTAAAGCCCAACCTAGTGGTAAAAGTGTCAGTCCAAAAAGCATAGGATGACGCATACAACTGTATATGCCAGAGGTGACAAGCTTGTTCGTTTCAAGGCGAGGAATATTACCCACTCGTCCTTTTGTGAGCTCTCTTCCACCATTTCCTGCAGCTCGAAATGCAAGTAAAATAATAAAGATACCTACAAACGCACTGATAAGATGAAAAGTTTTGTTTTGGAAAAGAGGTGTATTTTGATCAATACTTAAAGAAACAACAGCACCTCCAAAAAGCATACCAAACCATAAAACAATGCGTATGACAACAGAGAGGGAGGTGTTAATTTTCAATCTAATTCCTTACAATACAAAATGAACAAGCAGTTTAATAGCAAGTCCATATAAGATGAAAGCCATCAGTTTTTTGATTTGGCTTTGGTCAAGTTTAAAGTGCATCATATAGTTACCAATGTAGCCACCAACAATGGCTGAAAGTGCCACACATCCAAGTAAAACCCAGTCAAGTTCTACATACGAAGCGTAAGTAAAAAAAGAGCCAAGTGCTGAAAATGGTACTACAAAACTTACAGCAACAGCTACTTTTTTAGGCTCAAATCCAAGAAGTGCAAGAAGAGGAATAAGAATGTTTCCACCTCCAACACCTAGTAAACCAGCAAGAAAACCAACACCAGCACCAACAAGAAATAAAACTGCTTGAGACTCTACATGTACGAGTGCTTTTTTCTTTGAAAACATCATCATGGAAGCACTGTAAAAAAGCATAAGCATAAAGAAAAATTTAACAATTTCTTCATTAATAAAACTACTTGAATAAGCACCAAGAGGAGCAAAAAGAAGCATCATGGAAGCTATAGGAAAAACAAATTTATATTCAACTGCTTTTCGTTTAATGTTCATAATGCTTGATGTAATAGTTGTTGAAGCTCCAGCAAAAAGTCCAATCGCTTTTGCTACTGTAAAATCAACACCTAAAAAGTTTAAAACAGGGATGAGTGCGACACCACTACCAGCTCCACCCATAGAAAAAAGGATAGAAAGTAGCAGTGTAAGTGCTGAGTAAAGAATATAATCGTTCATTATGGAATAGCTGGAGGTGTGATTTTTTTCCCAAGAAGGGCATAGCTTTTACCAACACGGGCAACTGGTTCATAATCAAGAGTGATTCGCTCAGTATCTGTAATGATTTTATCATCAATATACTGATGTTGTATCTCTACAACCATAGGAATAGTTTTGGAACCTTTAAGGTCTATCTCTTGATAAAGTGTACAAAAAAATGCACTTGGTGCACCCTCTACCATTGGTGGAAAATCTTCTTCAACTTTTTTTGTTGGGATTGAGAAAAGTTCTGTTTCACTTATGTTGTTTTCAAGCTCTTTAGAACTAAAGTGCATTTTTTCTAAAAGAGGTTCATCTATCATACATATAGTACATTTTTTACGTTCACGAAGATTTTTAAGAGTATCTTTTTGTGTTCCGTCACTTTTATGCCCTATACTTACAACCATGGTAGGAGGCTCAGAGCTAAGCCCCATAAAGTAGCTAAAAGGGGCAATATTAGTAGAGCCATCCTCATTTTGTGTAAGTACCCACGCAATAGGGCGGGGGATAATGGTTTGTGCCATAAGTTGGTATTTTTGTGTGAGTGCTTTGTCTGCATAGTTGATTACCATTTTTAAAGTCCTACAATATGTTTTATATTATCAAGCATGCTGTTTTTTTCAGGTGCATTTTGAGAAGACTCTTCTTGTTTTGGTTCTTCTTGTTCCTCTTTTTTGCCTGTGTATGCATCTTGAGGCATTACATTTTCTGGTGTTCCATCAACATTTACCACTTCAAGTGCAGGGTGTATAAGTTCACGAAGTTTTTTTTGTACAACCATTTTTGTTGTCATTAAACTCATAGAACAACCACCACATGCACCCGTAAGAGTGATATAAACAACACCATCTTTGACACCTAAAAGAGTGATACCACCACCATGTGAATTTACATATTCACTTACTTTTGGAATGTAGTTTTTGACAGCTTCATATAAATCTTCATCTAAAAATTGCATAGCTTGAACCTTTTGTGTGATATGGACAAAATTATAATACGACTAAGTTAATAAAAGCTTATGAAAATAATTAGATTATTTTATAAGGTATGGAGAGAGAAGGTAAAAAGGGGAAAAATGAAAGACAACACTCTTTTTTAGAGTGTTGCACAGATTTTATAGGTAAACTTGTCTCCATCTTCTAGAGGTTCAAAACTATATTCTATATTTTGTACTTTTTTAGCAATCTCTAAGAGGCCAAGTCCTCCCCCTTTTTCATGAGACTCTTTACCACTTCTTCGTACTTCTCTATAAAGTTTTTTTATCTCATCTGCTGAGAGTGTCTGTATTTTTTGAAGACGAGGCTCGATTTTTTCTTTATCAGCTTTTGAGATGATATTTTGACTACAAACAAAGTAGTTATCATCTTTTTTACCAACAAAAATAAGTCCTTTTGGATCAAGTATATCTTTTGCACGAGCTTTTTTTGAGTAGTTCATAACATTTTGTGCAAGTTCTATAAAAACAACAAAAATATTGTTAGATGTTTTCATAGAAAGTTCAGCTTCTTCAACCTCTTTTTCAAGAACACCTGTCATACCAGCGATGAGAGACTGTGTAAATGTACCACCATATGTTAAAAAGAGAATGTTGTCTTCTTCTAAAATCGATTCAAGTGTATTCATAGATATCATAATGTCTGCCCTTCATATATAAAAGTAAATTCTGCCCCATCTTCATAGTTTCTAGCTACGATATGACCTTGATGCTTCTGTGCAATTTGTTGAGAGATATAGAGTCCTATGCCACTTCCATTTTCTCCTTTAGAGGAGGTATGCATCTCAAAAAGATTCTCTAACAGTTCCTCTTTGATACCACCTGCATTATCTCTATAAATAAGTTTTTTCTCATCATTTGAGAGGATAAAGACAATTTTTCTTTTTACTATTTCATTTTCTAAAAAAGCATATTTTGAATTATTTATAAAGTTAAGAAGTATATGTTTAAATTCATTTTCATTTCCTAAAAGTGAAAAATCATTTTCTACATGTAACTCAACCTCAATGGCATGTTTAATGAGTTCATCTTGCACAAGATTTAAAACACTTTCTATTGTTTTAGCAAGAGAAAAAGCTGATTTTTTTGTGGTTGGCTTAAAGAAACTTCTAAAATTACGTAGTGTCTCAAGAAGGTGGTTCACTTGTGTGAAATTACTCTCTTTGTATTCAGTAACTTTTTGAGGAGTCACTCCATTATTTTTTTTAGCTTCAAGATTAAGCAGTTCTGTATTCATCCAGATAATATTAAGTGGTTGCATCCATTGATGGGCAACAGCATCTATCATCTCTGCTATTTGAGCAAGACGGGATTGTTCAAAGAGTAAGTCTTCTTGCTCTTTTCTTTTCTCTATCTCTTCTTGAACTTTAAGTTCCAAGTTATTTTTGTAAGAATCTAACTCTTCATTAAGTTCTAAAAGTGCTTGTTGTTGTTTATCTGAGAGTTTTATGATTTTATTGAGACGAGAATCTTTTTTTTGGTAGATATCTGCAAGGACTTGAATCTCTTTTTGGAGGCTTTGACACTCTTCATCATCTATTTGTTCAAGTCTATCTAAGATTTCTTGAAATTTTTTATTGTATTTCATTTATGCTCTCTATTTTTCTTGAAGGTTAATTTGTAAATCTTCAAAATCTTCTATAAACTCTTCACCTGTTTCTAAAGCGCTTTCATTCTCTTTGTCGTATATCCAGTTGACAGCTATTTTTGATTTGTCCATGTTCTCTTCTAGTAAGTCAAAAAGATCAAAAAATAGTTTGGAACTACTTGAGTTGAAGTAGATTATTTCCATGTTGATAGTAGTAGTTGGATGAGGGTTTTGGAAATAATCTTCTAGCCATTGTAAAACAGGTTTATAAAACTCAAAAGTATTTTCAGGGTATGATTTTCCTGTAATGTTTACAACACCATCTTGTGCTGACATATCAACAGTTGGTGTATATCTTGATGCTTCTATATGTAAGTCTTGCATAGGCTTCCTCGCTTCGCTTAATTGGGGCTGATTATAGCATTTTTTTATAAAAAAATATTAAATTTTGCTGTGCTTACTCCATTTTAAATATTTTTTCTCCATCATTTGAAACGGTAAGTGTGATTTTTTCTCTTTTACCTTCTGGTCGTGTTGTTATTTCTTGTAGTGTTTTTGTATCAACAAATGTTACTTTTGTATGACCATCATAAGGGGTATGGCAGAGAATCTCTGCATGAAGATCTTTTTCTAAGAGAGTATCGAGATTATGATGAAGTTGTTGGAGTTGTTCCTCTTGTTTATGAAGTTGTTCTTGTTGCTCTTGAAGGGCTTGAGAATCTTTTTTAAATATTTTTACACGGAGCATATCTTGTTTCATTGGTTTTTTACCCTCTTGAGTGGCTTTTTTTATACGAGATTGAAAAGTTTTTATACGTTTGATTTGTTGAAGATGTGCTTGTTGTTTTTGTGCAAGTTCTTCTGAAGCTTCTTTATAGAGTTTTTCACTGCTTTTTATTTTTTCTTTGAGCTCTGTGACCTCTTTGTGATAACTTGTTAAAGCATCTGGATTGATGATGAGTTGATTATTTTCACCTTCTAAAGAACCTATCTCTATACGCTCTGAAGCTATAATGATAGAGTTTGATAAAAGTTTATCAACTTTTACAACGGGTGCTATCGCTTCTCCCCCTAACATTTTTTTTATATGTATAGATTTATGTGCTGTAACTTTTCCAGTTTCGAGCATATCTATCTCTGCATCGTTTGCAACCATATCACCTCTATGGAGTTTAACGTTTGCTTGGTTGGCAACTTCGATTTTTGAATTTCTATGTGTTTGTGCATCTACATTGAGTTCATGAGTTGTAATAGAAACATTTGAACCCACAGAACCATCAACATTAAGCTCTTTAACATCTATTTTTACGCCACTTCCTATAGCATCTTCAGAGTGTGATTTTTTATGCTCTATATGGACAGAAACATCTCTGTTGTCATCACCTGCATCTATGGTAGCACTTGATTTAAAATCAGCTCCAGCTAATTTTAAAGTTTGAGATATACAAAGTTTGTTTTCTTTATAAACGACATAACCTGTTGTTTTTGCAAAGTATTCTAGTTTTTCTTCATACTCTTTTACTGTAATCGTATCATCAATCTGAGGTCTTACAGTATGTACTTTTGGAGCACGTACTGTAATGTACTTTCCATTACAGGCACGTCCATCTTTCCCTCTTTTTTCTTTGATATAGCGAGCAATGAGTTCCCCTTCATCTACTCCTTGAATGATACTTTTATCCCCTTTCTTTTCATAAATTTTTTCAAGTTGTGCATCTTGTGGAGGGATGGGCTGTAAAGAGGAAGCAACTGTGATTTTTAGCTCTTTAGAGAGAGGCTTTTCATAAGGTATCACTTGAAGAAGTTTTTTAAGTTGTGCTACAAGTTGTGGTTCAAAAAGAGCAATAAAAAGTCCAGCACGTAGTTTTTTCTTCCAAACCATATCTCTTAATTCTTGAAGAAGTTTGGTATCTTTATAAAAGATACTTCCTTTGGCAATACTAAGGAGAGCTTTTGTTTTGAGTTTATTTGTTGCAAGGGTAAGTTTTATTTTTTGTTTTGTAGTGGATTTTTGAAGAGGTATGATTTTAATTGTATATTCTTGAATGATTTGCGTTTCTTCTTGTAAAAGATCCTCTTTTGTGATTGTCTTTATATCCTCTACAACACTAAACTCATCACAATCTTTTCGTCTTATAAGTGTTTCAAAAGAGAGAAGTTTAAAGTCGATGAATTTTACATCTATGTTGTTTTCTTTTGCATATTCTTGAAGGGTGTGAGGAATCGAGTGAGAAGTACGAACAACAGGTGTAAAGTTCATCATAAGCAACCTTGCATATCATTTTGATAACACTATGATAGCAAAGTTGAAGTTAAAAAAGGGATTACAAAGAAATAATTACCTTTGTAGGGTAGCTCGAATCTGTTTTGGCATATAATATTTAAACTGTTTTGGAAAGATGAAAAATTCTAATTCACCCTTACATGTAGCAATCTCTTTCCATGATTTTATATCAAAGTTTATACATACAACACCCATAGATGGAATCTTTGCTATATGTTCTTGAGAAAGAGTATTGACAAATTCTGTAAGATAAGGGTGATGCCCTATGACAAACATACTTCCTATAGTGTCATCTTGAACACCGATAATTTCGGTAATCTCTTCTATAGAGGTCATATAGAGTTGTTCAAGATAGTCAATATGACCCTGAAACTCTAAAATTTCCATCAACTCTGTAGCACTCTCTTGAGCTCTTAGGGCACAGCTACAAAGTACTCTATCTGGAGATATACCTCTGAGCTTGAGATAAGAACCTATTGTCTTAATATCTTTATGCCCTTTTTTTGAGAGAGTTCGTTCAAAATCACTCTCTCCTATCTCAAAGTTTTTTGCCTTCGCATGGCGTATGAAATAGAGTGTTTTCATCACTAGATATTTGCAAGCTCATCAGAGATGATTTTTGAAGATTTATCCATAATCATTTTTGCTAAAGCAATATTTCCATCATCTCTTAAAATACAAAAAATATCTATTTTTGCAAAACTGTCATCACTATTTGAACCAGCACTTTTCATTAAGAAAACATGTCCATCTTCTGTTTTTGTTTCAAGTGAAGAGATATCACTAAAACCGATATCTAAAGATGCTTCGTTGATTGAACGAAAAGAGTCATTGAAAATTGCAGAAGCATAACCGATATCTGTCCCTGTATTTTCTTCATCTATGTAAAGAGTTTCCCCTGAATAGTTAAGTATTGCTGAACCTAGGTAGCCATTTACGCTACGAAGTTTTTTCATTTTATCATCAAAATTTATCATTATATTTATTCCTTTTATTTGTTAAGTTGTTTCATATATTCGTTAAATGCTTTTGCATCATGGATGTTGTTTGCTTCTAAAAACTTTTCAAAAGCTTCAAGTGAAGCATCAAACCCTTGTGTTTGTTCCACTTCAAGAAGTTGTTGGTAGAAATTTTTAATTTTTTCTTTTGCACTATCTGTAATACAACGACGTGTTGACATATAGTTTCTAAAACTGCCATCTGGGTTTTTTGCCATTTTAACATTTGCTAAAACCCAGTAATAACCACCATCAGCACAAAGATTTTTTACATAAGCAAAAATCTCTTGCCCCTCTTTGATATTTTTCCATAAGTAGTGGAAAATTACCTTTGGCATATCAGGGTGTCTTAAAATAGAGTGGGGTTGTTCAAGCAAACTTGCTTGAGAATACCCTGATATTTTCATAAATATAGGGTTTACATATGTAATATTTCCCTCTTCATCTGCTTTTGAAACGATTAAGTCAACATTTTTTACGATATGTTCAACATCTGTAATTTCTGGTTTTGTCATAATTTAAACTCCTTGTTTTTTAAATGAATTGAGCGCTTCTCTAATGTGCTCTTTTTTAAATGGTTTTCCAAGCTGAACATTGTAAAGTGCTTGAATCTCTGGTTGCATGTTGATATCTCCTGAAGTTGAAACTGTATAAACAGGTGAGATATTATGCTCTTGTTCATATTCTCTTAGGCGTTTCATAACTTCATTACCATTCATATGCGGCATATTATTATCTATATAAACAACATCATATGGCTCTTTGTTCTCATATGATTGTAGTAGATTTTCAAGTGCTTCTTTCCCATCTCTTGCCACTTCACATGTACAAAACTCATTTTCTAAAATAGTTTCAATAAGAACAACACTGATAGGGTCATCATCAACTATTAAAACTTTAGGTTGTTTTTTAAGTTGTAAAAATCTATAAACTTTATTTGCAATAAACCCATATTTAGAGATTACATCGCAGATATCACAAAGTGTTTCTTTGTCGACACTTAGAAATTCTTCTTCAACGAGAAGTCCCTTAACACCTCTTTGCGCAAGTGTTTGTTGTGCTTGTGGATCAAGTTTATGTTGAAAAACAATGATATGACTAAAAGAACTATCAACTTCATTATATGAACTAACAGGGACGATTTGCTCTTTGTTAAGTCCCATACGTACAATATGACGAGCAATATTGTTTGCTGTAAAATTATTTTTTGCATCCATAAGGATAGCAATTTTAAGTGCATTGTTTTTTATAGGTGCATATGATGGTTCCTCTTCAACAATATTTGCAGGAATATCAAAACTAAAAGTACTTCCTTTCTCTACTTCACTAATGAGAGCAAGAGTTCCACCTAACTCTTTAACATATTTTGCTGAGATGAAAAGTCCAAGACCTGTACCACCAAAGTCAAGTGCTGTAGTGTCTTCTGCTTGTTTAAATGCTTCAAAAATAGTCTCTTGTTTCTCTTTAGGTATCCCAATACCTGTATCTTTTACATATAAAACAATTCTATTTGTTTTTGTCACATACTTCACTGAAAACTCTATAGATTTACCTTTTGCTGTAAATTTATAGGCGTTACCAATAAGGTTTAAGATTACTCTTTTCATCTTGAGACTGTCTAAGATGATACTTTTTGGTAACATAGGGTCTATATAGATATTAAAGTCAATATTTTTTGATGACATATTAGATGCAAATGATTTTGCAATCGTTGCAAAGAAGTGAATGGAGTCTATCTCTTGAACATTAGAAACACTGCTCTCTTTATGAGTTGCAACCATATTTAAAACAGAAGTTGTTAGTTCATTGATAAAACTTGCACTCTCTTTTGCATTGACAACATACTCTTTTAGGCGTTCATCTTTGATTTGACCTTCAAGTAAATCTAAAAATCCATAAAGTGAATTTGCTGGTGTTCGAATATCGTGTACAAAGTTTGCAACAAATGTTAATGTTTCATCAGGTGTTTCTGTCTTTTCTACTGTTTTGGTACTTTCAATTTTTTGAATCTCTTCTTGAGGTACATCAAGTGTTACTTCTGAAAGAGGTCGGTGCATTTTATAAATAGCATTGATAATATAAGGAGATATTTTTTGAAGTGTTTCAACATCTCTTTTAGAAAACTTTTTATTATGCTTGATAGAGTTATAAGCAGTTACAATCCCAACAAATGTATCACCATCCATGAGTGGTACCATCACTTTAGATTTTATTTTTATATTATCAGGATTGTCAATCTCTGCAACATAGTCTCTATCACTTGCAAGGTAGTTGTAAAGTTCACTTTTTTTTGTCATAAAGCATTTATAGATGATTCCTTTCTTTACATGTAAAGAGAGTTCTCTTGTATAATTACTTGGACGTTCCCTGCGTAGCACAAATTTATGTGCATTATAATGCCAAATGGAAGAGAACTCTGCATCTACTAAAGATGTCACTAATTTTTCTGTTACACTGTTTATTTCTATAGCAGTTGTACAGTTTTTTAGTTCTTGAGTAAATTTTTCTATCTCTTTTGTAAATTGCATTGTGTCTCCCTTTGGAAATTTGAGTTGTGGAATTATAATCAAGAAAAGTGATATAAATGTGAGTGATATTAATTATAATTTTTTATATTAATATGCTTTTAAGTTTAGGTGAAAGGAAGTGTTTTTTTAGTGATTTTACTGAGAAAGTGCAGCTTGTTTTATAATTAAAAATATTTTTTAAATTTCAATTAAAGTTATTATTTGTATAAGATATTTTTATGCTTTAAAAAGCAAATAAAGCTTATTTTATGCCACATTTCTCTTTTCCCCTTATAAGATTCTTCTTTTATTCATCAAAATTAATATATATTTTCGCTATAATTACTTAATTTTACACAAGAGAATATACAGATGAATATCAGAGAAGAATATTTACGATTTTTTGAATCAAAAAACCACACAAGAGTAGCTTCAGCGCCACTTGTACCTGATGATGCAACACTCCTTTTTAACAACGCAGGGATGGTGCCGTTTAAGTCAATTTTTACAGGTGAAGTACCTGTTCCACAGAACCCTCGTGCTACATCGTGTCAAACATGTATTCGTGCTGGTGGGAAGCATAATGACCTTGAAAATGTTGGTCATACTGCAAGGCACCATACATTCTTTGAGATGCTTGGAAACTTTAGTTTTGGTGATTATTTCAAAGAGGAAGCTATTGCGTATGCTTGGGAGTTTATTACAGAAGTGATTAAACTACCTAAAGAGAAGCTTTGGGTTACTGTACATGAAAGCGATGATGAAGCAGAAGAGTTGTGGAAAAAGCATATATCTGCAGATAGAATTATGCGTCTAGGTGATAAAGATAATTTTTGGTCAATGGGCGATACTGGACCATGTGGACCATGTAGTGAAATCTTTTATGACCAAGGAGCTGAACATTTTAGTGGTCCTGAAGATTATATGGGTGGTGAAGGTGATAGGTTTTTAGAGATTTGGAACCTTGTGTTTATGCAGTATGAAGTGAAAGAAAAAGGTGGAGAGAGAATTCCACTTGCAAAACCTTCTATAGATACAGGTATGGGCTTAGAACGTGTTGTTGCTATTAAAGAGGGCGCACTTTCTAACTATGGTTCAAGCCTTTTTATGCCACTTATTCGTAAAGTTGAAGATCTTATAGGTAAAGAGTATGTTTATGCAACAGGTGCATCGTACCGTGTTATAGCTGATCATATCAGAACAGCTGTTTTTCTTCTTTCTCAAGGGGTAAACTTTTCCAATGAGGGGCGTGGTTATGTGCTTCGTCGTATTTTACGCCGTGCTGTACGCCATGGGTATCTTTTAGGGTTTAGAGAGCCATTTATGTATAAGCTTGTAGATACACTTGTAGATATTATGGGGAAAGAGTATAACTACCTTGAGCAAAAAGCTGAGATTGTAAAAGAGCAGATTCAACTTGAAGAGGCTCGTTTCTTTAAAACAATAGAATCTGGAATAGCACTTTTTAATATGGAACTTCAAAAAACTCAAGATACTTTTAGTGGTGAGGTTGCTTTTAAACTTTACGACACTTATGGATTTCCACTTGATTTGACAGAAGATATGCTTCGTGAAAAAGGGCTAGCTCTTGATACTCAAAAATTTGAAGAGTTGATGAGTGAGCAAAGAAACCGTGCAAAAGCTGCATGGAAAGGGAGTGGAGATGATGCTGTTAGTGGAGACTTTAAAGAGCTTTTAGAGGAGTTTGGTGAAAACGAATTTATAGGCTATGAAACAACACAAAGCGTTGCAAAAGTTTTAGCACTTCTTGATGCAAACTTTAAAAGGGTAGAACGCCTCGATATGGGTGAAAAAGGGTGGGTTCTTTTAGATAAAACACCTTTTTATGCTGAGAGTGGTGGTCAGTGTGGTGATATAGGTGAGTTAAAATGTCGTGCCAAAGTGGTAGATACGAAGAAATTTTTTGGGATGAACCTTTCTCAAATAGAGGTGACTTCTTACATTAAAGTAGATACAAATGTAGATGCTATTGTAGATATTTCAAGAAATGAGATCACAAAGCATCACTCAGCAACTCATTTACTTCATGCTGTTCTTTCTGATGTTTTAGGGGAACACATTTCTCAAGCTGGTTCTTTGGTAGAGGCAAATCGTTTGCGTTTTGATTTTTCACACCCTAAGGCTGTAGAGCATAATGAACTTGCAGAGATTGAACAAAGAGTCAATACCCTTATCGCGCATGCAATTCCTGCAAAAACAGAGGTTTTACCTATAGAAGAGGCAAAAAAATCTGGAGCGAAGAGTCAATTTGGTGAAAAGTATGGTGATGAGGTTCGTGTTGTCAGTTTTAATGATGCTTCTGTTGAGTTTTGTGGAGGTGTTCATGTTGAAAATACAGCAAATATCGGAAGTTTTATCATCACAAAAGAGAGTGGTGTGAGTGCTGGTGTTCGTCGTATAGAAGCTGTATGTGGAAAAGCTGCGTATGATTATTTTTGTGAGCAACGCATCCTTTTGAAACAGGTAGAAGCTGAAGTGAAAAATCTTGATGTTCTTGCGGGTATCAGTCGTTTGAAAACGAACATTGAACAGCTAAAAGCTGAGCTAAAAGAGGCTCAAGAAGCTTCAAAAGTTGAGATACAAGCAAATGACATTAATGGTGTCGCTGTTGTGATAGATGAACTTCCTGCTGGTGATATCAAAGAGAAAATTGATGAACTCAAAAACCAAAATGAAAAACTTTGTGCAATGCTCTTTCAAGTTAAAGGTGATAAAGTACTTATCGCTGCTGGTGTAAAAGGGTGTGATGCAAAAGCTGGAGATTGGATAAAACAAATCGCTCCTATTTTAGGTGGTGGTGGTGGAGGTCGTCCAGACTTCGCTCAAGCTGGTGGTAAAGATAAAACAAAACTGCCAGAAGCCAAAGAGAAAGCATTGGCATTTATTCAAGGGGTACTTGCGTAATGATAGAGTTTGTGCAAGAGTATAGAAACTGGTTTATCTTCTTACATGTAATGGGCGCTGTTATATGGGTAGGCGGTATGGTTGCTATGCGTTTTGCTGCACACTACTCATTTTTAGATATAGTAAGTCCACAAGATAGACTTGAAAAAACATCGGCAGCCCTTAAACGTTTGTTTCTTATAGTGTTACCTTTTGTTTTACTTCTGGCTTTAACAGGGGCATTGCTTACAGTTGCTTATGGTATAAAACATACTCCATACCATTATCTTACACATATAAAAGAAGCTATTTGGGGTGTGATGTTTCTTAATCTGATGGCAATGATGTATAGACGTTCAAAAGCTGATAAAGCGATGGCAAAAGGCGACTTTAACCAAGCCCGTGCAATGCTGGGTCTCATAGGTAAGTATATGGTTCCTGTAAATATTGTTTTAGGTACAAGTGCTATCTTTTTAGGAACACTTTTGAGGACTTATTTATGATACGTCTTGCATCATCTTCTGAAACAAGAGCATTCTTACTCAAAAAAGCTGGTATAGAGTTTCTTCAAGAGAGTGTTGATTTTGATGAGGAACAAATTGTAGCTTCTTCACCAAAAAACTTTGTATATCAAGCAACAATGGGAAAATATGAAGCAAATTTTAAAGCGTTTGGTATTGAAGAGTATCCCCTTTTAGTTGCTGATACGGTAGTTACTTCAGGTGGACAGATTTTACGTAAAGCAAAGTGTAAAGAGGATGCTAGAAATATCCTTATGACACAAAGTGGTAGTGTGACAAGTATTGTTACATGTATGGTGTACCATGCTAAAGAGAAAAAAATTGTAGATATCTCTCAAACAGATTATATTTTTAAACCTTTTGACCTTGATGACTTAGAAAACTATCTTGAGAGTGGTGAATGGCGAGGTAAAGCTGGTGCTTGTATGGTAGAGGGCTTTTGTAAGCCTTATATTCAAGAGGTTCGAGGTTTTGAATCAACTGCGATGGGGCTTTGTACTGAAGTGTTACGGGCTTTTATAGACTAAAGAGATAAAAATGAATGATAATAAAATAAGATTCATTGTTTTGAGTATATTTTTATTATCAGCCATGGGTTTTTTTAAGTATGTAGAGTTTTTAGATGAAAAAAAAGAGCAATTAAAAAAAACTGAGCATACGAAACTTGCACAAACAATGCAGTATGAGATAAAAAATTTCATCG
>Ga0256828_1000902_pt1 | contig 19205 bp, 22 predicted proteins | sample CV88metaG_FD_185993 | JGI IMG/M metagenome (GOLD analysis project Ga0256828, IMG submission 185993) | Hydrothermal vent microbial communities from East Pacific Rise, Pacific Ocean - CV88 | ecosystem: Environmental > Aquatic > Marine > Hydrothermal vents | place: Pacific Ocean: East Pacific Rise...
AAAACTCAAAGAAACAGCATATCAGCTAGGTTATGCAAAAGAGACACCGTGTTGGGTGGTAGAGCGTGCTTCATGGAGTGATGAAAAGATTTATAAGGGTAGCATTGATACTATAGAAGAGGAAGTGTCTCATATTAAAGGGGTGGCACTCATTTTATTTGGAGATTTTTTATATCAAAAAGCGACGATTGAGTCCCATCTTTATGCTAAAAAATATAAGCAAGAGGGTGAACGAAACTCAAAGGCTCTTTGAGTTACATTTTACTATCGAGATATTTTTTTTTATCTTTATAGGCAAAATCAGGAATCATTGCAAAAAATGTTTTGACGATATCTTCTTTAGTCCAGATTCGAGAATCTTTAAGTATTTGTATAGTTTTTGTAAAAGTATTGAGTTGTTCATCATTATAAAGAAGATCGTTTTTAATGATACCTATAGTTTGAAACTTTTGCATATCTAAGCGTTCTTTTTCTGTATAAAACTCTTCGTAAGCTTTTTCACCTGTTGTATCACTTGTTGTAAAAAGGCATGGATATTTTCCCTCTTGAGGTAAGGTATGTACAAGTTTTCGTGCTTCCTCTTCAGTAGTACATATATGGGGTTCATACCCATGATTTTGTAAATATTTGATAGCTATATCAGCAAAAGAGATAAGGTGCATGGCTTCATCAAGTTTTGGAAAAAATATGTCACGATTTGCTCCAAAAATGGCACTCATTAAACAAAGTTCACCACTCTCTTTTGGTGTAACGAAGTAGCGTTTGACATCATGAGGGGCTACAATGGGTTGTTTTTTTTCAAGACGCATAGCAAAACTATGGAGTAAGGAACCATCACTAAAAGCAACATTTGCAAATCGGGCAGTGGAAATTTTTATATATTTACTACGACGCATAAGAAACATCTCCATAATTCTCTTACTTGCTCCCATCATATTAACAGGGTTTGCTGCTTTATCAGTAGAAACACAAAAATATTTTTTTGTTCTTTTTTGTATTGCTTGAGCGATGGTTTTATCGGTATTAAAGATGTTTACATCTATCATACGCATAAGGGTAAAGGGATCTTTTTCACTCCGAACATGTTTGAGTGCAGAGAGGTTTAAAACATAATCATATTTTCCATCTTGATAAATGAAAGCATCATATTCTACACTACCAATATCAAGAGCAAAAGTTTTAAAATCACCTTTGATATAACCAAAACTACTTCTAAGGTCTCGTACAAGTTCCACAAGATTGTTTTCACTTATATCGACTACATGTAACTTTTTTGGATTGCGTATAAAAATTTCTTTTACTACAGAACTTCCGATAGTACCAGCTCCCCCAAGTACCAAAAAAGAGCTTTTTTCTATAATGTTTTGGAGTTTTGTCTCATTTTTTTGTATATCATTTACGAAAAGTTCTGTCGTCCTAGAGATAAGAGAAAGCATATTCACAGTAAAACCTTTAAAGTTGGAATGGTATTTGTTTATATAAAATGATAACACGAAAAATCTAAAAATTGTTAAGGTATTTTGAAAAAAGCCGATATACAAAATAGTATAAAACAAAAGGAGTTGTTTATGGGTGTTAGTGCATTGGGAATGGGATCTGGGATACTAACTCAAGATTTACTAGATAAACTGAAAAAGGCTGATGAAACAGCACAGATTGATCCTATAACGCTAGATATAGCAAATGAAAAAGATAAGCAGAGCGTTTTAAGTACTATTGATGCGGGGATGACAAATCTTATAGATAGTATTAATGAGTTAAAAAGTGCAACTTTATTTGATGAAAGAAAAGTTGATCTTAGTGGTTCATCTATAGAGATGACTGCGGATGCAAATAGTGATATACAAGATTTTTCTCTTGAGGTGAAACAGCTTGCAAAAAAACAGATTTCTGAATCTGGAAAATTTGGTGATAAAACTGATAAAATAGCCGATGATGATGGAAGTATTACCATTAGTATAGGTGATAATGATGTTGATATAGATTATGATGATAGTATGACACTAGATGATTTGAGAAAATCTATAAATGATAAAGCTGGTGATTATGTTACAGCAACTATAGTTAAAATGGATGATGATGATTATAGACTTTTTTTAACATCTAAAGATACTGGTGATGATACAGATATAAGTATAAAAGATAATGATGATAATCTTAAAGGAACACAACTTACAGATGATTTGGATTCTGTACAAGATGGTCAAGATGCTACTTTTACTTATAACGGTTCAGATGATATAACAAGAAGTTCAAACGATATAGATGACTTGATAACAGGTTACCATATAACACTAAAAGAGGAGGGAACAACTGATGCTAGTGTGACACAAGATCATGATGCAATTATGAAAAGAATAGATAGCTTTGTTTCCCAATACAACAGTATTATAGGGGAGTTGTCAAGAGATACTAAGAACAGTACAGAGAGTAGTGAACGAGGTATTTTTGCTACAGATAGTATGATAACAGGCTTAAAATCAACAGTTCGTGATATGCTTGGTAATACAGCAGAAAGTGGTGACACTTTATTTGATTATGGTTTTGATATGGATAAAGAGGGCGTTATATCTGTAGATAAAACAAAATTGGATGACTATATTTCTAAAGATTCTTCAAATTTTGAGGCATTTTTTACTGGTGGTTCTTACGAAAATCAAGCAGGAGATGATGCAGTAGATGTCAATGGTATCTTTACTGATATGGCAAAAACTATAGGTGCTTATACAGATTACCATGGTTTACTTGATGATTTTAAAACAGATTTATCAGATAAAGTGAGTAGTTTAGAAGATAGAAAAATAACGCTTAAAAGTAGACTTGATGATAAATATAAATCGATGCAACAGCAGTTTTCAGCTTTCGATGCCATCATAGCAAAACTTAAAAATACATCTTCAATGTTTACACAAATGATGGATGCAAATAAAAGTAAAGATGACTAATGTGGCTTACTAATCTTAAAATAGCAGTTGTGGAACAAGATGTAGCACTGCTTACAAAATTGCTTGAAGAGGTGCCTCAAACTTTAGAAAAAGAGGAGCTTAAACAAGCAGTAAATCTTTTAAATCAGGCTATCGTTATTATGCAAGGTTTAAAGGATGAAACAGCTATATCTATGGAAAAAATAAAACATAATTTAAACTTTATAGAAAATGGTGAGAAAAATAGAACACAAAGTGCTTTTAGTATAAGTGGATAGTGTTTGTAAAAATTAAAGTAAATAAGTAAAGTGACGATATATAAAGTAATAAATAGCAAGTATAAATAATAATAAGGAAATTAAAATGTACGGTAATACAGCTTATGGTGTGTACGCGGAAAATAATGTTAATGTTGAATCTCCAGAGAAACTCATAGAGATGCTTTATGAGGGTGTACTTCGTTTTAATGCTCAAGCAAAAAAAGCTATTAAAGATGAAAATATTGAAAAAAGAGTGTATTGGATTAATCGTTCTATAGATATTATTAGTGAGCTTAGAGGTATGCTAGATAGTGAAGTTGAAGGTACGATTTGTGAGTACTTAGAAGGGCTTTATGGTTATGAGATTCAACTTCTTGTTGAAGCGAGTACACATAACGATATAGATAAACTTAATGAATGTACAAATGTCTTTAAAGGACTGCTTGAAGCATGGAGAGAGACAACACATTTAGTGTAGTCTTTACATCTTTACATTTTTTTCTTTTTTATACCAAATTGCAAACTTCTTATAGTGTAGTCGCTTATGACTGCACCTTTTCTCATACTTAATATATGTTCGACAGCATCGGCTATATCTGTTGCGAGAAGTTTTTCATTTTCATTTTCGCTAACATCAAAGCGTAAATTATCGTAGAAGTGGCTTTGTGTCATATCTGGATTGATGTTAGTTATACTGAGTTGTGTTTTGCGTGTTTCTTCAAAAAGTGCATCGCCAAAAGCTTTCAGTCCTGCTTTTGTGGCAGAGTAAAGTGCTGAAAATTTACTTGCACGAAGTGCTTCTATAGAGTTAATATTTATGATATAACCACCATCTCTTTTTAAACTTCTAAGCGTTGCATTTGTAAGAAGCATAGGTGTTATGAGATTGAGTTGTGTCATCTCTTGTATTGTTTTTCTTGCTATCTCTTCATGTGGTGCAAATACACCAAAACCTGCAACATTGATAAGTATAAATATCTTTTCATTTTTATAAGTTTGACATACTTTCTCCACTGCTTGAGTGCTACTTAAGTCAACTTGTAGTGCTTGAAAATTTGGATGGTTTATTTGTGCATTTGTGATGGTTCGACTCAGCCCTATAACATAAAATCCCATCGCTAAAAGTCTATATGTAATGGCTAGACCTATACCGCTACTTGCTCCTGTTACTATCGCTTTTTTCATGAGTTACCTTTAACCTATTATACTAAAAAAGTGTTGATAGTAAGCGCAAGATTATCTAAATGTAATCTTTTTTCACTATAATAAAATTAAAATTTAAAGGTAGATGATGAAAAGAACAATGAAACGAGGTTTTTCTCTTATTGAATTGATGATTGTTATCGTTATTCTTGGTCTTTTAGCTGCTATGGTTATGCCAAGTTTAACAGGAAAAGGTGAAGAGGCAAAACGCAATCTTGTGTGTGTACAGATGAAAAGTATTTATGATGGTGCTTTAGATATGTATAAGATTAAGAACTCTGTGTATCCTTCAACAGAAGAGGGGTTAACTGTCCTTACACAAAATGATGAATATTTTAAAGATGGTAAAATGCCAAAAGATTCATGGGGTCAAGAGTTTATTTATATAAACAATGGTGGTAAAGTGGAGCTGATCTCTTTAGGTGCAGATAAAAAAGAGGGTGGTGAAGGTAGTGCCAAAGATATTAAACTAAGCGAGTGTAAATAAATCGTTGAAAAAAGCTTTTTCTCTTATAGAATTGATGATTGTTATCGTTATTATGGGTGTGGTTTATACACTTGTGATAACAAAACTACAAACAGTAGATACTAAAAAAGCACCTTTAAATTTTGAAAACTTAAAACCTGTTTTAGCTAAACTTGCAAAAGAGAGTGGTGAAGAGGTTCGTTTATGGTGTTTTGATGATTGTAGTGAATGTATGCTTTACTCAGGTGCAACACAACTTAAAGAGGTAAAAAGTTTTTTTGATGATAGTGTGGGTAGTTATACTTATGATTATCTTCGTGGAATGACACAAAAAAAGCTTGATGTATTTTTTGATAAAGATGATGTACAAAAAGATGTTTGTTTTAGTTTTGGTGTTACTCCCCAAGGTATAAGTGATCAAATACTTGTAGTGTTCAAAGAAAAAACTTATGATTATACAAACTATTTTAGTGATGTGGATATATATAACTCTATGCAAGATGCGATTGATGCAAAAGAGCAACTAATAGAAAAAGTGAAGTAATGGTATTTAAATATAAAGGTATAGATAGTAGCGGTGCTAAGGTTAGTGACAGTATAGAAGCCAATGATATACAAGAAGCAAAAGCAAAATTACGCGCACAATCTATCATCTACCAATCGTTAAAAGAGGAGCGACCCTCATTTTTTCAAAATATTAGTTTTACAAGAAAATATAAAATTCCTCCTAAAGAACTTGCTGGACTTTCTCGTGAACTCGCTATGTATATTCGTTCTGGTATTAGCATCGTTTCTGCGGTAAAAATTGTACAATCACATTATGAAAAAAACAAAAAAATGAAACTTTTTTTATCAAGTGTGAGTAGTCATCTTGATGAAGGACAAAACTTTTATACTGCATTAGAAGAACAAACAGTTGTTGAACTACCTAGTTTTTTTAAAGAATCAATCCGTGTGAGTGAAAATGGTGGTATTTTAGATGATGTTTTAAACGAACTTGCCCGTTTCTTAAAAGAGCAAGATAAAATTCATAAAGAGATAAAAGGGGCATTTGCTTACCCCTCTTTTATGGTTGTTATCTCTTTGGTGATGATAGCTTTTATGCTTACTTTTGTTGTACCACAAATTACGGGTATTTTTGAAAGTATGGATCAAGAACTTCCAAAACCTACACAGTTTGTTATAGCTGCTGGTGATTTTTTTAGTAATAATTTTCGTTTGCTTTTAGGAATTATTTTTCTTGTTGTAAGTGTTTTTATTTTCTTGAAAAAAAAGGTGTATCGTTTTGCTTATGGTGTTGATAGATTGATGTTAAAGATGCCACTTTTTGGAGAGATAGCTCTTAAAAGTGAATTAGCACGATTCTCTTACATAGCTTCACTTCTTACTCGTTCTGGTGTGCCTTTTGTGCAGACTATCAATTTAAGTGCAAATATTTTAAACAACAAGGTGATAAAAGAACTTTTTGTTGGAGCGAGTAAAAAAGTTGTTGAAGGAAAATTACTTTCAAAAGCATTGAATGAATCTCCAACAAAAATAGATAACGCTTTTATACAGTCTATAGCCTTGGGTGAAGAAACTTCACAACTTGAAAATGTTTTGACAAATATTTCAGAACTTTACTTTGAAGAAAACCGTGATAAAATTGCTTTACTTCTTACACTTTTAGAACCAGCACTTATGCTTTTTGTTGGTGGGAGTATAGGCTTTATCGTTGCAGCTATGTTGTTACCTATATTTTCTATGAGTATTCATTAACTTATGCAATTTCATACTAAAAAAAGAGGTATAGCTTTACTCATAACAGTAATGTTTGTTATGGTTATAAGTGTAGCTATAGGATTGGGACTTAAACAAATTAATGAGGCTTCTACAAGTGTTAAAGAGGAGTTGTTTTCTTATCAAATTTCCCTTTTACTTGAAGATGTTTTGGCAATGTTACAAAAATCAAATGATTTAAAAATGATAGGTGAGAGTAATAATTCTATAACTGATCTTTCTCTATTTTTAGAACAAACACAGATGATTCCTTTTTCTACAGAGGGAATAGATGTTATGATAAAAGTACAAAGCGCAAGGGCTAAATTTAATATAAGTGATTTGAATGATTCAAGAAAAGCAAATTATCTTACGCAATATTTGAATAAATATATGATAAATAGTGATTATGTTACTATTTTATTTGATGTTATTAGTGGTATAAAAGATGACGATAATTATAATAGTGCCATTTTTGAAGAGAATCCCTTTTTATTTCGTGACTATTTAGTGTCATATGAGCATCTTCAACAGATTAATCGTTTTTATGCACAAGCATTTAATGATAATAGTTTAGAAAAAGTTCCTTTTAAAAAACTATTTTATTTTGGGTCAAAAAGTAAAAAAAATCAACCATATAAAATTGATCTTAATTATGCAACTCCAGAAGTATGGGAGATGATGTTAGGGTGTACACAAGAGCGTGCTAAAATATTGGCAAATCATGATGATCTTTATGAAAAACTCGTTAATCTCGATTTGGATACGGAAGAAATCACACGCTTAAAGGCATATAATTATAGTTTTTTTGAACCTTATTTACATGTAGAAGTTACATTTTTACAAGAGGATAGTGAAGCAAAAATGAGTTTTGAGTATGATATACGAAAAAGAAAAGGATATAACTTTGTTTACGAAATTTAAGCGTAATGCAACGACTCTTTTTTTAGATCCTGTATGGCAAGGTAAGCAGGAATATAAAAAAGGGGAGAAGTTTAACATTATACTATCACCATCACTTTATTGGGTAAAAAAAGTACAACTACCAGTAAAATATCTTCGAGAGGTAAAAAAACTTTTACCTTCAATTTTTGAAGAGATTTTACCTGATGGTCATTTTAGTTATAGTGCTTTTAAAGAGGGTGATAGCTATTATATTTTTGCTTATGAAGATAAAAAAATCTTAGCATTACTTGAAGCGCATGGTATTCATCATTCAAATATTGCTGGTGTTTATTTTGCCCAAGGAGAGCTTGATATAGAAGAGCAAGTGTATCAGATTAATGAAACACAAGTTATATATGCTAAAGATGACATTGTTATAGTAGCACCAAAAATTTGGTTTGCAACGAGTGTTCCCTTAGATTTACAAAATCATAAGATACATTCGCAAAGTATAACACTACAACAGTATGGGCATATAGTAAACAAAGGTGCTTTATATAAAATATCAGGTGCTTTGGTTGTTCTTATTGCTATTATAGGTACACAAATCATGCTTACTCATGAAAAAATCAATTATATAGAATCGTTAAAGGAAAATATTTTTACAAAATATAAACTCTATCCAACGATGATGCAAAATAGAGCTATTTTGGCAAAATATGAGGGTATTTATGAAATACAAACAAAATTAAGAGGCTTTATAGCACTCTTTTTAAAACTTCCATTAAAAAAATCACAAAAAATTGTTTTACTCGAGTATGATAAAAAACGCTTACATGTAAAGATAAATGGTATAAAAAAAGAGGAAGGGATGCAAGTCTTTAACACATTAACACAGGCACATATAAAGTATAAAACACATTATACAAAATCTGGAGTTATTGTGGAGGTGGCATTATGAATCAACTCAACCCTTTACATATAGGTGCTTTACTCCTTGTTTTATTGGCTTTTTCTTGTTTTAAATTACAAGAAGTGAAAAAAGAGTTATTAGAGATAAAACATAGTTACCATGAAAGTGAAAAAGTAGCACTTGATTTAAATAAGCTAAAAAGTATTTATGCAAATAAGCAAAAAATTAAGCATACATTAGAAAAAATCTTAGCATATAATTCTCTAAAAAAGGCACATTTACAGATAAGTAAAAACAAAACAACTATAAAAATCACAACTGATTCTATAGAATATAAAATGTTAAATTTTCTTATGGGAAAAATTTTAAATGCTCATTATAATATTACAAAATTAAAAATCAAAAAGCTAACTGATACAACAGCGAGTTTATATATGGAGATACAATGGTAAAACGATTGGGTCTATTTATTGCTTATAGTATTTTTTTTATAGGAGCTGTTATTATTTTTATGCCAAAGACAAATACTTACTTTCTTATGGAAAAGCAGATAAAACCTTTGGGTGTTGTCATCTCTAATGAAACATTTGAAGAAAATTTTTTTGATTTAATAGTAAAAAATATGGATATCAGTGTTAAAGGTATAGATAGTGTACATGTAAACCAAACTGATATGATGTTTTTAGGTGTTTATAATGTTGTAGATTTAAAAGGTATCATACTTTCATCAGTAGCAAGTTCTTTTGTTCCTTTGCACATACAACATATTAAAATTCTTTACAGTATTTTTAATCCTCTTAAGGTAAAAATATTTGCAGAGGGTGAATTTGGTAGTTTACAAGCACATATAAATCTTAAAGAGTTCCATGCGTATGTGGATGTACAACCATCCAAACTTATGCTTCAAAAATATAAGCGTTCTCTAAGGGAATTAAAGAAAACTAAAGATGGGAGTTATGTATATGATTACGCTTTTTAATACGAAACTTCTCTCTAGTATTTTTACCTTACTTGTTTTAGTTATTTTTGCTAAACTTATAGCACTAGGGGCTTTGTGGTACTTACCAAGTGAAGGTATAGGCTTAAAGTTAGAAAAATCTTATAGAGTACCTTATAAACGATTTGATTTTAAAAATATGCTTGAACGACCTCAAAAACAAGTAGTTCATTTAGAAAAAAAAGTCAATTTAACGAATGCTTCTAGTATAAATAATATGATTTTAAGTGGACTTTATGGTAATAAACATAACGGATTTGCCATTATTGCAAAAAAATCATCACCGAGTAAGACAACAATTGTAGCCATAGGTGAAAAATTTGAAGGGTATGAACTTCAAGATATTTTACAAGATAGTGTTGTTTTTTCTCGAACACATAAAGAGTATGTACTCAAACTTACAAACACTATAAAACAGACAAGTAAGCATTATTATAAGAGAGTAAAAACAAAACAGATTACAGATAATGAGTATGCAGTTGATAAAAAAGATATTAATTTTTATTCTCAACATCCATCAGAAATATGGAAAGACATAGCTATATCTGAAGTGAGAAAACGGGGTAAAATCATAGGATTTCGTGTGAATAGAATTAGAAGAAATTCCAAAATGGCAGAGATAGGTTTACGGGTAGGAGATTTAATCATTCGTGCAAATAATGTAGAGTTACAATCGTATAGGGATGCAATGAAACTTTATAATGATATAGATAAAATAGATACGATAGATCTCGTAGTGATGCGAAATAATCAAGAGAAGGAAATAGTGTATGAAATTCGTTAGAAATATAATAATACTCATGTTTATAGTGGGGACATTGTTTGGACGGGAGCAGGTTAATGTAAATTTTTCTAACTTGCGAGTAAATGATTTTATTAAACTTGTATCAAAGATTACTCATAAAAATATTTTACTTAACAATAAAATAAATGGTACAGTTAATTTTGTAAGTACAACACCTATTTATGATGATGAACTTTTAGGTCTTCTTGTCTCTGTTTTGGAGTCTAAGGGATACACACTTATACAAAATGGTTCTATTTATCAAGTAGTTCGTTCAAGTGAAGCAGCGAAACATAATGTAAAAGTCACACGACCAAATCAAGGGATTAGTGGTGCTTTAATGGTAACACAGGCAATCAAAGTTAAGGGTGAAAATGTTGATATAGTTGCTGCAAAAATTAGGTATCTCATTTCTAAAACAGCGAAACTTATGACAATGAAAGAGAGTAATACTATTCTTTTAACTGATTATCCTAAAAATATTCAGACGATTAAAGAGGTCATTAAAGATATTAATAGAAATGCGGAGATGGTTGTAAAAGTTATTTATATTCATCATACAGAAGCAAAAAAACTACAATCTCGTATAAATGATATAGCAAAATCTGTTTTTAATACAAAAATAGTTTCTGAAAATGTTAAAGTGATTTTAGATGATAATATTAATGGTATTATCGTTGTAGGTAATCCTAAAAATACAGAAAAAATTGCTAAACTGATTAAAAAACTTGATGTTGAATCAAAAGTAAATAAAACAGTAGATATTTTTCCTCTGAAAAATTCAGATGCAAAGGCTACTTTAGCAACACTTAATGCCATTATTGCTAAGCAAAAGTTTGCAGATCCTGCTTTGAAACCAAACATCACATCAAGTGATGAAATCAATGCTATTATTATCATTGGGGAGCCTAGTATTGTAAAAGGGATTAAGATGATTATTGATGAACTTGATAAAGAGAAATATCAAGTATATGTACAAGCAAGAATTATAGAAATCAATAAAAATAACAGTGAAGATCTTGGTATAAAATATGGTTTTGCTGGAGGGGATGTGTCTGCTTCTGGTATCTATGCTATGAGTGCTAATTTTGGATCTGATTCTCTTACAAAATCTACACTTTCTGCTGTAAGTACTGCTTTGGGTAACATAGGGAGTGCAGCAACAAGTGCTTTTGCTTTGGGTGCAACAGTTGATTTTTTACAAGAGCATGGTGCTGCGAAATCTATCTCTAATCCTTCCATTTTATGTGTTAATAACAAACAATCTTCCATTTATGTTGGTAAAACTATCTCTATCTCAACAGGAACTGTAACGACAACTAATGGACTTAATGGTGTAACAAGTAGTTATAAAAGGGAAGATGTTGGTTTAACACTCAAAATCAAGCCTCGTGTTTCTTCTGGTGATAAAGTTACTCTTGATGTTGAAGCTATTTTAGAAAATGTTTTAGATGATGGAAGTAAAAATGCTACAGGGCAACCAGTGACTTCTAAACAAGAGGTAAAAACACAAGCTATTTTGCGTCATGGTGAGAGTATAGTCATTGGGGGATTGGAAAAAAGTTATAAACGAGATTCTACAAGTAAAATTCCTCTCCTTGGTGATATACCATTTATAGGTGAGTATCTTTTTTCTTCAACTACAAGAACATTTGAAGAAGATAGCCTTGTTGTAGTTTTAACACCATATGTAATAGATAAAAGTGATGAACTGTCAAAACTACAAGTGGCACTTGGGAAACTAGCAAAACTGCAAAGAGAGTATAATCGTAAAATTTTTAAAAAGATAGAAGAGCAAAAAAAAGTACCATTAAAAGATATAGAAGAAGATGATGATTTTGGAGAAGACTAATGTTTGCACATGACCCCATACATAACCTTACTCTTGAAGTGTATGAACCTCAAGAATTACAAACAGAAATCAGTGTAAAAAATTATCTTCTTTTTAGTGAGATTAATGGTGAAGTACAAGCTTTTGTGTCTGAGCGTTATCTTGTAGAAGCAAGTAATTACTATACAAAATTAGGTATAGATTACCCATTGGTGATGTTAGATGAGGATTCTTATGATAGACTTTATAATCGTTTTTTAGAACTTAGAACTGACAAAACGATGGAAAGTATGCAAGAAGAGAATGAGGAAAATGAAACAGATGAAGATCTTTCTTTAACTGATTTTTTACGAACATCAAATGATATTTTGACAAGTGAAGAATCTGCTCCTATTATTAAATTTGTGAATGCTTTATTTTATCAGGCGATTAAAAAAAAGGCTTCAGATATTCACATAGAGGTACAAGAAAAACGGGGTGAAGTACGCTTTCGTATAGATGGTATGCTTGTAAAAAATGCCGATTTAGATAAAAAAGTGGTAAATCTTATTGTTAGCCGTATTAAGGTTATCTCTAATCTTGATATTTCTGAAAAAAGAATTCCTCAAGATGGTAGAACTCAAATTAAAATAGCAGGGGAAACACTTGATGTAAGGGTTTCCATCTTACCAACTTTTTATGGAGAGAGAGTTGTTATGAGGATTTTGATGCAAAGCTCACAGATTCCAGATATTCATGATTTGGGTTTTGATATGCATGTCATTGGTGATGTGAAAAAAATGCTTCGCTCAGCACATGGTATCATACTTGTAACAGGGCCAACAGGAAGTGGTAAAACAACCTCTTTACACTCTTTTTTACGTGAGGTGGAATCCCCTGAGAAAAACCTTATAACTGTTGAAGATCCAGTAGAATATAAAAGTGATAAAATTGCTCAAATTCAGGTAAATGAAAAGGTTGGACTTACTTTTGCAGCAGCACTTCGTTCTATTTTGAGACAAGATCCCGATGTCATCATGATAGGAGAGATTCGTGATGAAGAAACAGCAGCTATTGCCGTAAGAGCAGCGCTTACAGGACACTTGGTTTTTTCAACACTTCATACAAATTCAGCATCAGCAACAATATCGCGTTTAGCAGATATGAATGTAGAACCTTTTTTGATTTCATCTTCACTTCTTGGTATTTTGGCACAAAGACTTGTAAGGGTTTTATGTCATGAGTGTAAAGAAGAAGATGATCTTGCCGAAAACTTTGCAGATGATTACAGCCTCCCACGAGATGCAAAAATTTATAAGGCAAAAGGATGCCGTAAATGTAATTACTCTGGATATGCTGGTAGGCGTTCTATAGGGGAGTTACTTATTATGAATGATGGATTAAAAGAGCTTCTTAAAGAAACAACAGATGAACATACGATTAGACACTATTTAGAAAGTAATGGCTTACAAACAATCTCTATGCAATTAACAAATATGCTTTTAGCAGGGGAGACCTCTTTAGATGAAGCGATTCGTATCGGTTTAGGGAATGATTAGTAAAAAAAAGGCTTTTACTCTTATAGAAGTGATGGTTGCTGTGATGATAACTTCTGTTGTTATCGGTGCATTGTGGAAAATGCACGGAAATAGTACACAAAAGTTCATTTTTCTTAATACTATGCAAAAAAATAATCCTTATGCTACTTTTTTACTTGGAAATAGTGCAAAGTATGGGTTTGAAAAGAGCAATATTGATATGAGAATTCTTGTTGATGATTTTGATTTAGATAGTGACTTACGCCAACGACTCAAAGCGATAAAAGTAAAGATTTCGTATGATGTTGTCAGTTCTTTAGATGATAATGAATCTATGATTTTAGAAGTAGGTAAAACAAATATGGAATTTCTTCAAACAAAACTTTCTTTAATTAGGATGCGTTTACAATGAGAAAAGCTTTTACCCTCATAGAGATGATGATTTCTATTTCTATTCTTTCCATTCTTATGCTTTTTTTATATAAAAGTTATGCAGAACTGAATCGTTCTAATACTACTTATACACAAGTGGTAAAAGATTTACAGAAGCAAGAGCTTATTAAAAAGATTCTCTATCTTGATGTTTCTTTGGCAAGTCAAGTAACTATTATTCATAGAGATCGAAAAAAAGATGTTGTGTTTTTGCAAACAAATCATTCTCTTCATAAGAGAATTATCCCTTATGTAGCTTATATTTTGAAAGGAAAAAGGTTGTATCGTTTAGAATCATTACGAAACTTTAAAGGCTACCCTTTAGATGCTGGAAGTGATTTTGTGGTAGATGATTTAGGTGAAGCAACACTCTTTAGAATGTACAAAGGTAAAACAAAGAAAAATCTTTTTGTTTTACATGTAAAGTTAAAAAAGCAAGAGGATATACTCCTTAAAATAAAAGCTTTGAATATTTAAAAAATTTGGCTATAATCCGCTGCATAAAAATCTGCCCCCATACGGATTTAAAAAATATATAGTTATGCGTACATAAGACGCGTAACAAAAGGTAAAACGATGAAAAAAGGTATCCACCCAGAATTAGTAGATTGTACAGTTACTTGTGCATGTGGTAACAGTTTTGTTACAAAAAGTCAAAAACCAGAAATGAGAATCGACATCTGTAACGAATGTCATCCATTCTTCACAGGTGAAGAGCGTATGGTTGATACTGCTGGTCGTATCGAGAAATTTAAAGCGCGTTACGGTAGAAAATAAGTCTTTTCCCTTGCTAACTTTAGTTCCAACACCGATTGGAAATATAGGCGATACATCACTTAGAACTCTTGAAGTTTTAAGTGAAGCCGATACACTCCTTTGCGAAGATACTCGTGTTACAAAAAAACTCCTTCATATTTTACAAGAGCGTTATAGTCTTACATGTAAACAAAATCAGGAATTCATCTCTTTACATTCTCATAATGAACAAGCTTTTATAGATAAACTAGAACCATCATTTTTTGAACAAAATATTGTTTATGTTAGTGATGCTGGTATGCCTGGAGTAAGTGATCCGGGTGCTTTACTTGTCCAATATGCACAAGAACATAGTATAGATTATGATGTACTTCCTGGAGCTAATGCCGTACTTACAGCATATGTTGCAAGTGGATTTGATGAGGCAAAAATGCTTTTTTATGGTTTTTTAGATCATAAGGGAAGTTCTCGTAAAGCTCAATTGCAAGAGGCACTTTATAATGGCTATACTACGGTACTTTATGAATCTCCTCATAGATTAGAAAAACTTCTTAAAGAGTTAGCTGAAGAAGTACCACAGAGAAACATTTTTCTTGCAAAAGAGCTTACTAAAAAATATCAACGATATCTTAGAGGTGATGCAAAAACTTTACTTCAAGAACTTGCTGGTAATTATAGAGGAGAGTGGGTTGTGGTACTTCAAGCAACTCAAAAACAAAATAGTTCTGCCATTAGTGAGAAAGATATTCTCTCTTTAGACCTTCCAAAAAAGGTACAAGCGAAACTCATTAGTAAAATAACAGGGGAAAATACTAAAGAAGTTTATCAAAGACTCCTTTAGTATTAATGTTTTTTCGCTAAAATACCTTTATGTTAATTTATGCAAAACAACCAATCTATTATATAATAAACCATCATCCACAGAAAATTAAGACACTTTATCTAGCAAAAGAGTTAGAGAAAAAAGAGTATTCTCGTCTTATGAAAATGAATTTTGAAGTCAAACGCATTCCCCATGAAGCTGCGCAAAAAATGTCTAAAAATGCAAATCATCAAGGATTTCTAGCTGAAGTTGAGGATTATAAGCCTAGTTATTACCAAGATTTTTTTGAAAAAGAGTTCATTGTTGTACTTGCAGGGCTTACTGATGTAGGCAATATAGGTGCTATCATACGAAGTGCTTATGCTTTAGGTGTTGATGGTATCATCGTTTGTGGTATCAAAAAACTAAATTTAGAACCAGTATTACGAACAAGTACAGGGGCTTTGTTTGATCTTCCTTTAGCTATAGAACATAATATTCATAATGTACTCAATGATTTTAAAATGTCAGGTTTTCAAAGCTATGGTGCAGATATGGGTGGTACTGATATTAGAAAAGTAGTAGTAAAACGAAAACGCCTTTTAGTTCTAGGGAATGAGGGTGAGGGGCTTACTCATCGTGTAGTTACTAAACTTGATAATGTTGTAAGTATTGCTATGGCACATGATTTTGATTCTTTAAATGTTAGTGTTGCTGGAGCTATTTTGATGGATAGGATGAGAGATGCGTGAAAGTATTGATGCACTAAGAAGTTTTGGTGAAGATAAAATTTATAAAGATACTCATATACCAGTTAGATATATTAGAGCGATTTTAGAAGCTGATTTTAGTAAATTTACTAAACTACAACTTTTAGGTTTTATAGCAATTTTAGAACGAGAGTATGAGCTAGATATGAGTAAATTTAAAGAAGAAGGCTTAGAATATATTAAAGATATAGAGAAGCAAGAGGGAAAAAAAGAGATTAATGAAGGTCTATTTGTTCCCCCTGTAAAAAAGGTAAAACTTCCCTCTTCTTACATTGTTATCGTTGCTTGTATTGTTTTTATTGGGGGTTATTTACTCTTAGAAGGTATAGCAAATGAAGAAAAAACTTTTAATGCTCAAGAGTTAAATGACACAGAGTCCTTTAGTAAGCAAGTAGCTCTTATTCAAGAGATAAATAGCTCTAAAAAAGAGGAAAAAAACACAACAAATACAAAACAAATGTTTGAACCCGTTAGTGAAAAAGAAAAGCTAGAAGCAGTAGAAGAGGTTGTTGTACCTCAAGAGAAAAAGATAGCTACAAGTTTTATCATAAAACCAAAGATGAAAGTATGGTTTGGTTATATAGATTTAAGTAACTATAAAAGATACCAAAAAACTTTTACAGATGCAATGGATTTAGATCCATCTAAAGAGTGGCTTCTTACTTTTGGACATGGTTATGTAGATATCATTGTTGATGGTGAAGTGAAAAAATTTACATCACGAAAAGGGCTAAAATTCCATTATAAAGATGGACAAGTAACACAAATTACAAGTGAAGAGTTTAAGCGTTTAAATAGAGGTCGTAAATGGTAAAGGCTTGCGTACTTCTTTTTGTAATTGTTTTTTCTACACTTATGTATGCAGAAGAAAATGATGTAGCACTTGCTTATCAAAAAAACAGTGTTGAGCAACAAGAAGATTTATTAACATTAAAAATAAAAAGTTTTTTAGATAAACAAACTTATGAAAACAATAAAGCTTTCATAAGTATGATTTTTGAACCTCAATCTGCTTTTTATGTAAATGAACGAGTAGATGCTGTCAAAGTTATACAAACACTTAAAGAAAATGGATTACTTAAGCTTTTTTTTGCAAAACCACAAAAATTTTATCTTCATTTTAAAACAAATGGTTCACCACTCTTTTTTGTAAAGATTATGGGAGATGCTCTACGAAATATAGGGTATTTCCGTTATGTAACTGTAGCTTCAACACTTGATAGTTCTGCTTTTACTTGGAGTATTGCTATGCGTTCTGAGTATGCTACTGATCCTTTAATCTTACAAAAAGAGTTACAAAAAAGTGGTGCAAATATCATTGATATTCAAAGAGATACTACATATTCATGGAATTATTCGGTTGATATTACTGGTGCATACTTACATGTACCTGTTCTTTATGGAACAAAAGAGGTAAAATTAAAACGCTCATTATATGCACATTGGTTAGATGTTTCACATATTCGTTCTTTATATATTAAAAGTTCTATTCGTAATAACTGGTACCCATATATTGCATATTATGATGCTTCACTTCATCTTTTAAAACTTACAAAAAAAGATAAAATTTATAGAAATATAAGATTGCAAATACCACGAGATACAAAGTATATGAAGATTTCAGATCTCTATACTTTGAAAAATGTACGCGATGAATTAAAGCTTACTCCAAAGGGTGCAAGATAATTCTAAATATTTTTCGCTAAAATAGCATTACTAATTTTAGAGGGCTAAATATGTTTGATGAGTTTACATTTAATAGAGTTGAGAGACTGCCAAAGTATGTTTTTGCAGAGGTGAATGAGATTAAGATGGCTGAACGCCATGCAGGTAAAGATGTTATAGATTTTTCTATGGGAAATCCTGATGGTGATACACCAGAACACATTCGTGCAAAGCTTGTAGAATCCGCCCAAAAAACAAAAACACATGGTTACTCTGTTTCTAAAGGTATTCCTAAACTCCTTCAAGCTATAGCTGACTGGTATGAACGCCGTTATGATTGTAAACTTGATCCACAAACAGAGTGTGTGGCTACTATGGGATCAAAAGAGGGGTATGCACACCTTACTTATGCCATTACAAATCCAGGTGATGTTGCTGTTATTCCTGATCCTACTTATCCTATTCATGAGTACTCTTTCATTTTGGCTGGTGGGAATGTGATTAAGTTTGGTATAGAGTTTGATGAACATTATCGACTCAATGAAGATAAGTTTTTTGAAAGTCTTGAAAAAGTTTTTAAAGAGAGTTCTCCCAAACCAAAGTATGTGCTTGTGAATTTTCCCCATAACCCAACAACAGCGACAGTAACACCAGAGTTTTATGAAAAACTTGTTGCTATGGCAAAGGAGAGAAGATTTTATATCATCTCAGATATTGCCTATGGTGACATCACTTTTGATGGGTATAAAACACCATCAATTATGCAAGTAAAGGGTGCTAAAGATGTCGCTGTAGAGTCTTTTACCCTTTCAAAATCATACAATATGGCTGGCTGGCGTGTAGGTTTCTTTGTGGGCAATAAAAAACTTATAGGGGCATTACAAAAAATCAAATCATGGTTGGATTACGGTATGTTTACACCTATTCAGGTGGCTGCAACAGTAGCACTCAATGGTGATCAGCAGTGTGTTCGTGATATTACACAAAAGTATAACCATCGCCAAGAGGTACTTATAGAAGCATTTGATCGTGCTGGTTGGCATATTAACAAAAATGAAGCTTCTATGTTTTGTTGGGCAAAAATTCCAGAGTGTGTGAGTCATTTAGGGTCGTTAGAGTTTTCAAAACGCCTTTTAACAGAAGCAGGTGTTGCTGTGGCTCCAGGGATTGGTTTTGGTGAGTATGGTGAGGGTTATGTGCGTATTGCATTGATTGAAAATGACAATCGTATTCGTCAGGCTG
>Ga0256828_1000903_pt1 | contig 19193 bp, 20 predicted proteins | sample CV88metaG_FD_185993 | JGI IMG/M metagenome (GOLD analysis project Ga0256828, IMG submission 185993) | Hydrothermal vent microbial communities from East Pacific Rise, Pacific Ocean - CV88 | ecosystem: Environmental > Aquatic > Marine > Hydrothermal vents | place: Pacific Ocean: East Pacific Rise...
AGCGAAAGCGACCCACGAAGGCAAAAGCCGTAAAGAAAATGTGAATAGTTTCACATTTTTAGGTTCGAAACCGAAGTGCTAGAGCATTGGATATACTTTAAAGATGTTGATACTTCTGTATCAACATCTTTTATCTTCTATTTCCAACCGTGCATTTTTTTTGATATGATTATATCAATATCTGCCAATAAATCATCAATAACACTTGTAGCTACAAAGTAGTTATCTTCAAGTAGCTTTATCCACAAATTTTTATCACTTCTTTTATCTAAAAGGATAATGATATTACCAGAATTTTTTATGATAGGGTGAACTTTTTTTAAAAAAGTATCTATGTTTTTACTATCAATAGGTGTAGATATAAAAACAAAATCATAAATTTTACCCTGTATCATATATTTTGCTCTATTGAGATTAAAGTTGATTACTTTTGTAAGAGGTGATGTATATCTCTCTTTGATATTGTCAAAGTGTAAATCATTTGTCATATTTAGTTGATACTCAATATCATACTCTTGGCTATACTCTACTATACTATCAACTAAGCTGTCAATAGTATCTGTAAAGTGTGCGACTCTTAGTGCTGGGTGGTTATTTGGAATTATCTGTAATAGTTGTTTTATATCTTTTTTCATAAACAGAAGTTTAGCCAAATTATGTATAATAAATCCCAATATTTATGGAAAATTTATATAAGAAGGCATCAGAATGTTACGAAAAAAAATATATAATCCAAACTCGACAGAGAAGACACAAGATAGAAAAATTTTTGGTGGTAATCCGACAGGAATTTTTGAATTAAATGATATAAAATATCAATGGGCATATAATCTTTGGGAGATGATGTTAAACAATACATGGTTCCCAAAAGAGGTAGATATGACTAGAGATGTTCATGACTATAAGAAGCTAACAGATGCTGAGAAAGATGCTTATGATAAAGTTTTAGCACAACTTATATTTATGGACTCTTTACAGACAAATAATATCATTGATAATCTAAACCCTTTTATCACATCACCAGAGGTAAATCTAATACTTGTAAGACAAGCATTTGAGGAGGCTCTACACTCTCAAAGTTATGCTGTAATGGTAGATAGTATCTCTACAAATACAGAAGAGATATATGAGCTTTGGAGAAGAGATATGAAGCTTAAGGGTAAAAATGATGCTATTGCTAAAGTGTATGAAGATTTATCATCTAATCCATCTGATGAAAATATAGTAAAAGCTATGTTTGCCAATCAGATATTAGAAGGGATATATTTTTATAGTGGCTTTACATATCTTTATACACTAGCAAGAGCTGATAAAATGTTAGGTTCAGCTCAGATGATTAGATTTATCCAAAGAGATGAGGTAACTCACCTACTTATCTTTCAAAATATGATAAATGTTACAAAGAGAGAGAGACCAGAGCTATTTACAAAAGAGTTATTAGATGATGTTTATGATATGTTCCGTGATGCTGTTAAGCTTGAGAGTGAGTGGGGAGCATATATCACTCAAGGGCAGATTTTAGGGCTTACAGATGATATAATTGCTCAATATATACAGTATCTAGCAGACCAGAGATTAAAGGCTGTTGGACTAGAGCCACTTTATAATGTAACTCATCCGATAAAGTGGGTAGATAATTTTGCGAAATTTAATGATCAAAAGACAAACTTTTTTGAAGGTAATGTTGTAAACTACTCTAAAGGTAGTTTAAATTTTGATGATTTTTAGGATATAGAATGTCAATATATAGACAAAAGCTAGAAGCCTCCGTATTACAGTTAAAGAGTAAGAAAAGATATATTAAAAATTTGGATATATTGTTACAATATATCCAAGATAACCCTGATAAAAAGATAGTTGTAGCACCAGAGGTATATCTGAGTGCCTATGACTATGAACATATAGATACTGTTTCAAAGTTCTCTATCAAAGCTATTAAAGAGTTAAAGAAAATAGTAGATGAACAGATTGTTGTTTTGACTATGATTGTCAAGGATAAAGGTGAGTATGTCAATAGAGCTATCGTTATCCATAAGCATAAAGTTGTACATACTCAAGATAAATATAAACTCTTTAAAATGGGCAAAGAGCATAAGTATCTAAAAGCTGGAAAATCTAAAAAGATTAAACCATTTGAGATAGATGGTGTTAAGTATGCTATCTTGATATGTTTTGAACTTAGATTTAAGAGTTTATGGAAACAGATAGAGGGTGCTGATATCGTATTTATTCCAGCTAGATGGGGATTAGCTAGAAAATTACACCTAGAGATACTCTCTCGTGCCTTAGCTGTGATGAATCAATGTTTTGTTTTAGTTGCCAACAGTAAAGATAGTGATATGGCAAAATCTTCAGCAATCATATCTCCTACGGGTGAAATATCTCTAAATGATAATAAAAAAGTTATCAATAAATTGTTAGATTTATCAGAAGTTAAAAAGATGAGGAGATATATAGTGATGAATTAACCTTTTTTTAGATAAAATTAACTGAAAGTTAACAGGGAAAATAAACAAGATGATTAAGTTAAGAAGTAGAGAAAGATTGGTTAATGAAATAGAGCAACATTTACATCTCGACTCTCATGTAAAAGAGGCTCTGTTGAGTGTAGATAGAGAGATATTTGTTCCTAGTGAGTTTAGACATTTTGCGTATAAGTTAGATGCTTTACCTTTGAGTGCTAGTCAATGGATATCTTCTCCTTTAACAGTAGCAAAAATGACTCAATATTTGGATTTAAAAGGTGCTACAAAAGTTCTTGAGATAGGTTGTGGTAGTGGGTATCAATCAGCAGTATTGAGTAAGATAGTTCATCGGGTATTTACTATTGAGAGGATTGATGAACTCTTAAAAGGTGCCAAATACAGATTTCAAGAGTTGGGGTTTAACAATATCTTGGCAAGATTTGATGATGGGCAAAGAGGCTGGAAACAGTATGCTCCTTATGATAGAATTTTACTCTCAGCTACGGCAAAAACTATCCCTGATACTCTTTTTGAACAGTTAGTTGATGGTGGTATCCTTGTCGCACCGATAGAGTTAAATGCTTCTGAACATATTATAACTAGATTTGTAAAAAATGGAGATAGTATCTCTTCAGAAGAGTTAGAGAGTGCTAGATTTGTTCCTATATTAGATGGAACTCAAAAATAGATAACTTCATTTTTCAATAAATTTATGTTAATATATTTAAACTCTAAAAGGAGGGATAAAATATGGAGAAGCTTATCAAGCCATCTGAGTATGCTAAAGAGTTAGGCATATCAAGACAAGCTGTATATGCTAAGATAAAAAGAGGGATTTTAAAGGCAAAAGAGGTTGATGGACAGTTGTATATTATGCTTAGTGATAGCGATACAACACCACAAAAAAGTTCAAAATCTACAACAAAAACAACTATACAAAAAAAGGATACACCTTTAGAGTATAGTGAACTTCTAAAAGCAAAAGATGAAACAATAGCTGTTTTAAAAGATACAATTAAAGATTTAAAAGAGTCAAATAGAGAGATATCAACTACTCTTAGGGGTGAGATTGATTTACTCAAAGAGGCTTTTTATGAGATGAGAAACTTATACTCTCATCAATTAGAGTATCAAAAACCTAAAGAGAGAGAGAATTTAGAGGCTATTGATGATGATAGTGATGATGAGATTTTTATTCCATTTAGTGAGCTTGAGATTGAAAATTGGATAACTTTTAAAGAGTTTTGTAAAGAGTTTGAAATCAAGAAAAAACATAGAGATAGATATAAAAAGATATTTAAAAAGTTAAATAAAGAGCAAGATTTAAGAGTGAAAATTGTTAATGATAAATTGATGATAGATTCGATAAAAGATTTTAGTGATATATTGGAGTAGTATGGGGATAGTAAAGAGAGTCTCAAAAGAGTATAGTCTATTTTTAGCTATATTGACAATTTTTGGTATAGGTATGTTTGAACATACTCTTAGTGCCTCTATAATGGGTAGTTTAGTCGGTTTTAGTCTGATTTTTGTAGTTATTATCTACTCTGCTATCTCTGTGGCTCATCATTCTGAGATGTTAGCAGAGAAGTTTGGAGAGCCTTATGGTACTTTGATATTGACAATGTCAGCTGTTTTAGTTGAGATTGTTATCATTGTTATTATGATGGGACATGAACACAATCCTACACTAGCTAGAGATACTATCTATTCGGCTATTATGCTTGATATCAATGGATTGTTGGGGCTTTCTGCTATCATTGGTGGGTTAAAATATGGGGAACAACCATACAATGTGGACTCATCAAACTCATATCTATCTATGCTACTTGTTGCTATCGGTATATCTATGGTTTTACCAGAGTTTATAGATAGTAGATACCATTTTCGCTTTATGATGTTTAATGTGATAGTCTTTATACTTCTTTATGCTCTCTTTACTAGAGTTCAACTACTATCACATAGATACTTTTTTGAGTATAAAGCACCACAAGAAGAGTGTAAAGATGAAAATTGTCATATAGAGGAGATAAATCCTTGGTATCATTCAATAGTGCTTATATTATCAATAGTTCTTATTGGTGTATTGGCTGAGGAGTTGTCTATATTTATGTCTATTACATTAGAAGCTTTTAATCTGCCTATGGCGATAGGCGCAGTAGGGGTAGCTGTCATATCAGCAGCACCAGAGCTTATTACTGCTATTCGAGCATCTATTGATAATCGTATGCAAACAGTTATCAATATAGCACTTGGAGCTTCATTGGCAACAGTGTTGCTAACAATCCCTGCTGTGATTGTTGTAGCGTATTTTATGGATATGGATTTAAATCTATCTCTTACTCCTGTTGAGACTATGATGTTATCTTTGACTCTACTTGTAGGTATGGTTAATTTTAATGATGGGGAGACAAATGTCTTGGAGGGCTTTTTACACTTTATTCTGTTTATAGTATTCTGTTTTTTACTCTTTATTTAGGGTTTGATACTACCAGTAGAGTGTAGATACTCATTTTATAGATTTGTTGTAAATCCAACTTATGGTTTTACTCAAATCGCTGTTTTTATAAAAAGGTATAAAATTAATATGAAAAAACTTTTAATTAGTTCGATAATAGTGTTGCTATTTTCCAATATCTCTTTAGTTGCCAATGAGCTAGAGTATCAAGATGACTCATCTATTGTTATATCTAACTCTCTTAAAGCACAACCAAAACATAGGTTTTTAAAAAAGTTATATAAAGATGTTCTCTTTATGCCTATATGGACTAGAGAGCATGATATCTCAAAATCGGCAAAAGAGCTTTTTGAATATATCTCTAAGGATATGACACTAAATCATAATGGTAAGCTTTATAATGATGCTAAAACTCTTCATGATAGAGCAGATGCTATATATAGTAGTGATGGTACTTTAGCTGATAAAGTTAGTTTAGAGTTCAAAATTTCACAACTCTATCAAGGGTATATGAACTATCTCTATTTTGGTAGTATAAATTGGGGAGCTTTTAAAGCTAGAATATCAAATCTTATGATTGATGATGTTCATACAGATTGGATACTTCATAGACCAAAAGTAAATCCGATATCCATAGCAGAGAGTACACTCTTTGGTAAAAGTTTAAAGAAGCAGTTAGATACTCATACACCAACAGCTTATCACTATAAAGAGTTACAAAAAGAGTTAAAGAGATATATAGATATTAAAAATCATGGTGGTTGGAGTAGGGTAGAGTTTTCTCAAGGTAAGCTAAAGCCACATCAAAAAGATAGTGGTGTTGTCTCATTGAGAGACAGATTGAGAGTAACAGGTGATTATAGAGCTAAAGATGTAGCAGATGAACTTATCTATGATGATGATTTAGTAAGTGCTGTAAAAAGATTTCAGTTAAGACACGGCTTAGTTGCTGATGGTATCATAGGTAGTGGTACATTAAGAGTTTTAAATCAATCTGTTGATGATATTATCACTAAAATTAGACTAAACTTAGATAGAATTAAGTGGTTAGAGAAAAGAGCTGGTAGATACCATATCGTGATTAATATCCCTGATTTTATGTTAAATTTTGAGGATAATGGTAAGCCTATCGAGACTATGAGAGTTATTACAGGTAAGCCAAATCACCCTACACCTATATTTGGTGATGATGTGGAGTTGATAGTTCTAAATCCTTACTGGAATGTTCCAACAAGTATTATTCAAAAAGAGATGATACCAAAACTCTTAAGAAATCCAAATGCTATGAAGTCAAAAGGGATAGAGATACGAAGTGGTTGGGGTAAAAATGCTAAACTTGTCAATCCAGCAAGTGTAGATTGGAGTGCTTATAGATACTCAAAAAGAGTACCATATAGATTTGCTCAAGTACCTGGATATAAAAATGCTCTAGGTAAGATAAAGTTTCTATTTCCAAATAGATTTTCAGTATATATGCACGATACTCCAACAAAAAGCCTCTTCAACAGACATAAAAGGGCATTTAGTCACGGTTGTGTAAGGCTTCAAAAACCGAGAGATTTACTAAAAACTTTCGCATCTATTGATAAGAGGATAGATTTAGAGAAATCTTTTGAGATATTAAAAGGTAAAACAAACAGAACATTGAGATTATCTAAAAAAGTACCAGTAGATATTGTATATCTTACAGCATTTGTTGATTATAATGGTAAGTTACAATTTAGAGAAGATGTATATGGTTATGATAAGATGCAGTTAAAATCATTTAGGGAGTGGTAGTTTGGCTTTTAAATATGCGATAGCCTTAACAGGTGGGATAGCGACAGGAAAAAGTACAGTTTCAAAACTTTTTGCTCAAGATGGGTTTGATATCATTGATGCTGATAAGATAGCACATAAGATGTTAGATAGATATTCAAAAGAGATAGCAAGAGCTTTTGGTTCTGAAATCTTAGATGGAAATGGTGATATTGATAGAAGAGCTTTAGGGCATATTGTCTTTAGTGATGAGGTAAAAAGAGAGGCTTTAGAGAACTTTATTCACCCTCTTATTTATGAAGAGATAGAGATAATCTCTGAAAATTTTGATAGAGAGTTTAGACCATATATTGTAGATATCCCACTCTTTTTTGAGGGAGGAAATTACAATATTGAGAATATCGTAGTAGTCTATGCTCCTGCTATGACTCAACTTGAGAGATTGATGCGTAGAGATGGACTATCTCAAGATGAGGCTATATTACGCATTAAGGCTCAACTACCTATCGAGCATAAAAAATCTTTAGCTACTCATATTATAGATAACTCTTTAGATGCTGATAATCTCTTGATGGAGTATCAAAGAGTTAGAGATACCATTATAGGAGGTTTTTAATGACAGTTACAAAATATTCGGCAAATGGTAATGATTTTGTTATCTTTATCTCAAAAGTAAAAGAGGATAGAACAGAGTTAGCAAGAAAGTTATGCCATAGACAAAATGGTGTAGGTGCTGATGGACTTGTTGTTGTGATGCCTCATAAAGATTATGATTTTGAGTGGGATTTTTATAACTCTGATGGTAGTTATGCTAGTATGTGTGGAAATGCCTCTCGTGCTGTGGCACACTTTGCGTGTGAAAAAGGTATCTCAAGAGATTTTAAAGCAGAGTTTTTAACAGGTGCTGGAGTTATTAGAGCAACAGTTAATGGTATGTATGTAGTAAGCGATATGGTACCTCCAAAGATTATAGATATAGAGATTAATGAGTATGATGAGACTCTGTGGCTTATAGATAGTGGAGTGCCTCACATCGTAGCTTTAAGAGATAGTGTAGATGATTTTGATATAGATTGGGCAAGAGAGATGAGATACAAATACAATGCTAATGTAAATATCTGTACTATAAAAGATGATGCTCTGTATGTTCGTACCTATGAGAGAGGTGTAGAAGATGAGACTCTAGCTTGTGGTACAGGTATGGTTGCCTGTTTTATCAGATGTTTTAAAGAGGATAGAGTAACGACTCAGATGAGGGTTCACCCAAAAAGTGAAGATGAACTCTATGTTAGCTTTGAAGATGGTGTTTATAGATTTGGTGGGCAAGTCACTAAGACTTTCGTTGCTGAGACTATAAGTATATAAAGGATAATGATGAAAAAGCTTTTTTTAACTCTATGTTTAATCTCTAGTATGCTTATGGCTGATAGTTTTGAAGATGCTAGTAGGGCTTACAATAAAGGTAACTATATAGAGGCATTAAATCTATTTTACGCTTTGGCAAAAGATGGTGATGCTAAAGCTCAGTATAATGTAGGATTGATATATCAGTTGGGTAGAGGTGTAAAGGCAGATATACACCAAGCAAAAGAGTGGTATGAGAAATCAGCAAAACAGGGAAATGCTAAAGCTATGTATAATTTAGCAAGATTGTATCACTCTCAAGAGGGTAAAAAACCTCACGCTATTGAGATGGCAAAATATTGGTACGAAAAAGCTGTTGAGGCTGGTGTAGTTGAAGCAAATAATAACTTAGCTACTCTATATTTAGATGGTAAAGGTGTCAAAAAAGATAACCAAAAGGCACTTGAGCTTTTAAAAGTTGCTGTAAAGGAAAATAATCCACAAGCTCAGTTTAATTTGGGTGTTTTGTATGGCTGGGGTGAGGGTATCCAAAAAGATAAACTCAAATCTTACGAAAATCTAACAAAAGCTATCAAATCGGGTGTTTCTGAGGCTGGAGAGTATCTTGATAAGTTATGTAAAGAGAGTGCTTGGGTATGTAAAAATTAAGCATACCTTGCTATAATTATACCCTACATTTTCTGTTCGGGTAGCTCAGGGGTAGAGCACTTCGTTGACATCGAAGTGGTCGGAGGTTCAAATCCTCTCTCGAACACCACTCTTTGATATAGAGCCTAACTTTTTTATATTTTTACACACCTCTTATTAGATAATATAAGCAAAAAATTTGTACTATTTTGTATGGAAACAATAATAAATGATAGCTATTTGGCTGAAAAACGATATACAGTAGAGAGATTACAAGCTTTAGTATTGAGTTCCCTTTTTCTTTTTATCATATCGGCTCAACTCTCTGGTAGTTTTGCTACAAAAGTGTTAGGAAGTGCTTTGTATATGGCAGGGATAACACTCTTTTCTATCCTCTTATATCTAATCATTGTCAAAAAGCCAAACTTTTTTGTCGGATTTAGAAAAACTATAATGGTTATATTGGATATCTCTATATTGACAGAGGTGATTTTTTTATTTGATAAAAATGGTATTTTCTTTCTACCACTTTATGTATTTTTAGTGATGTGGAACGGTTTAAGATTGGGGTTGAATTACTTTTTTATCACTATATTTTTCGCATCTATCTCTTGGATAGTATTACTAATATACTCACCTTTTTGGTCATCTCATAGTGATATATTGGCTACTTTTGCCATGACAACTATGATAATACCTCTCTTTTATTTGAGATTTATTACAAAGATACACAAAGAGAACCACTCTTTAAACTCTCAGTTACACAAAGTGACAAAAGATGCGTTTCATGATGCTTTGACATCTTTAATGAATAGAAAATCTTATGATAAGATAGTAAAAGAGATGTTTAAAACAAAAGAGCCATTTGGTTTGATGTTTATAGATTTAAATAAGTTTAAAGCCATCAATGATACCTATGGACACGATGCTGGTGATGAGGTGTTGGTTGAAGTCTCAAAAAGATTGATGAGTGTTATGAGTGAAGATGAGTATCTATTCCGTTTAGGTGGTGATGAGTTTGTGATTATCTCAAAGAGAAAAAAGGCATTTTTACCAAAATTTATAAAAGAGATAGAAGATAGTGTGATAGGTTTACATACTTTAGCCACTAAAGATAGTGTTATGATTGAGTTAAGTATCGGGATTGCTATATACCCTGATGATAGTAGAGATGCTATGTTGTTACCTAAATACGCAGATGAAGCGATGTATAAAGCAAAAAAAGAGCCAAATATCTATCATAAGTTTTATAATGAAATAATATAAATATAATAGGCTATAAATTCAAGGAGATAAGTTTGAAATTATTTGGAACAGATGGTGTTAGAGGGAAAGCAGGTGTAAAAGTTACAGCTATGAGTGCTATGAGATTGGCTATGGCGACTGGATTATACTTTAAGCAGTTCTCTAAGACAAATAAAATTTTAGTTGGAAAAGATACAAGAAGAAGTGGCTATATGATAGAAAATGCTATCGTAGCAGGACTTACAGCAGTTGGATTTGATGTTGTACAAATAGGACCTATGCCAACACCTGCTATCGCTTTTTTGACTGAAAATATGAGATGTGATGCTGGTATTATGATTTCTGCTAGTCACAACCCTTTTTATGATAATGGAATTAAATTTTTTGATGCTTGTGGTAATAAGCTAAATAGAGATAAAGAGTTTGAGATTGAGAAGATTTATGATGATTTAGAGCTTATAGCAACAAGTCAAACAACAGGTAAAGAGATAGGAAAATCTAAGAGAATAGATGATGTTATCGGTAGATATATAGTTCATATCAAAAACTCATTTCCAAAAGAGCTTACTCTAAGTGGTAAAAAAATTGTTATAGATTGTGCCAATGGAGCAGGATATATAGTCGGGCCGACTATACTACAAGAGCTTGGAGCAGAAGTTATCGTTGTAGGAGATAATCCAGATGGATTTAATATCAACGATGGTTGTGGAGCTATGTATCCTGAGAGTTTGGGTAAAATTGTTATAGAAAATGGAGCAGATGTTGGTATAGCTTTAGATGGTGATGCTGATAGACTTGTTATGGTTGATGAGAAGGGTGATGTGGTAGATGGTGACAAGCTGATGGCAACACTCGCTATACATTTGAAAAAACAAGGTACTCTAAAAGGTGATGGTATGGTTGCTACGGTGATGAGTAATCAAGGATTAGGTGAGTATCTTGAAGCAAATGGCTTGAGATTGTATCGTAGTGCTGTTGGTGATAAAAATGTTGTTGAGCTTATGGTTGAGAAGGGGATTAACTTTGGTGGAGAGCAGAGTGGGCATATAATCTTCTCAGACTATGCTAAAACAGGAGATGGACTATCTAGTGCTTTACAAGCGTTGGCATACTTGGTAGAGAGTGGTAAGTTAGCAAGTGAAGCGTTTAACCCTTATGAGTCATATCCACAACTATTGGTAAATCTAAATATAGAAGAGAAAAAACCTCTAGATAGCTTAGATGGTTTAGATGAGCTTATGGCAAAGATAGAGTCTTTAAATATGAGACATCTCTTTAGATACTCAGGTACAGAAAATAAGATAAGACTGCTCTTAGAAGGAAGAGATGCTAAAGCTCTTGAGAGTATGATGGAAGATGTCAAAAACTACTTTTTAGGGGTTTTAGCTTGATGAGGTCTTGGGCAATTTTACTCTTAAGTCTAGTTGGTACTTTTATCATAGACCAGTCGATAAAACAGATGTTTTTAGATGGATATTACTATGCTAGTAGCTGTATAGATTTTGAGCTACACTTCAATAAGGGTGTAGCTTTTTCTATGTTTGCCTTTTTGGGTGATTATCTAAAGTGGCTTCAGCTTTTGATGGTACTACTGCTTATCGTGATTGCCTTTAAAGAGAAGTTTCTATCAAACTACCCTTTGGCTATGGGCTTTTTACTTGGAGGAGCTATCGGTAACTTATATGATAGGTTTACTCACGGTGCTGTTGTGGATTATGTCGCTTGGCATTGTGGATTTAGATTTGCTGTGTTTAACTATGCTGATATAGCCATAGATTTAGCTGTGGCATTTATAGCTCTCTCTCTATTTCTAAAGAGCCGAAAAGATAAGAGTAGATGAGAGTAGTTTTAGTCACTTTTTTACTTTTGAGTATCTCTCTTTACTCAAAAATTCTTGATATTGATATAACACCATCTTTTAGTAAAAATCCATTTGGTAAGATTAAAATCTTAGACTCTAAAGAGATATACCTCTCAAGTATAGATGGTGTGGATTTTAGTGAAATATCCGATTTGGCTTATGATAAATCAAAAGAGTTACTCTATATGATAAGTGATGAGGGGAAACTCTATATTTTTGATGCTAAGTTTGATGATAAAATCAGTAAGCTAAAAGCAAAAAAGGCAACACCTCTATTTAAAAAAAATGGTAAAAAGTTTAGAAGTTACAGAAGAGATAGTGAGGGTATGACACTTGATGGCAAAGGGAGGCTTATCATCTCGTTTGAGGGTACTCCAAAGATAGCGTGGTTTCATAAAAACTCAAAAAAACTCGCTAGAGAGATAAAAAAGTACAAACTACCCACCTATCTAAGAGATAGCTCTAACTACCGTACAAGAAACAAAGAGTTAGAGGCTCTTGCTTGGCATAAAAAGTATGCTCTATTGACTGTTGCTGAGTGGCCATTGAAGAGAGATGATAAAAAACTACAAACTATCTATTCTCTAAGTGGTAAAAAGTGGCACTTTAAAGCTGAGGGGGAGGCTCGTAGTGCTGTTAGTGCGATTGAGGTGATGAGTGATGGCAATATCTTAGTCCTAGAGAGGTCTTTTGTATCACTTTTTGACCCTTTTATTGTCACTTTAAAAAAAGTTTATCTAAACAGATGTGATAAAAAAGGGTTCTGTAAGAGTGAAACTCTACTTAAGATGAACTCTCATAGGGGTTGGAGTGTAGATAACTTTGAGGGGCTTTGTAGAGTTGGTAGAGATAGATATGTTATGATTAGTGATGATAATGGTAACTTTTTTCAAAAAACAATAATAGTATATTTTGAGGTGATAGAGTGAAAAGTGTTATATCTGCTGTGTTGATGAGTATGGTTTTGGGTGCTGTTGTCTGGTTTGGGCTTTTATCTTATCAGAGTGCTAAGAGTTATGAAGATACTACACTAAAGATTGTAAAAAAGATGAGTGCGTCTGATATCGCTGAACAAAGAGCTAAAAATATACTTGAGAAGTGGAGTTTTGGACTATATAAAAACAGAGATAAGAAGAGGTTAGATGAGTTAAATAGAGAGAAACAGAGCTATAAAGAGAGTGCTAAAGTCTATATCTCATATAGTGTGGCATTTGTAGCTTTGATGCTTCTGTTCTACTTTTTAGTGCCTATTAGGATTTTTGTATTTTTCAATGCTCTATCTGCTCTTGTTATGCTTGGATTTGGGGTTATTACACCGATTATGATGGTGACTATCCATAAACAGGTTGAACATTTTGGAGATATTATATTGTCTTTAGAGTCAAAGAGTGTATTAGGCTCGGCTATAAAACTATATGATAAAGGGGATATGGTTGTAGCTGGTGTATTGTTACTCTTTTCTGTACTTATACCACTTCTAAAGAGTCTATCTATGGTATTTGTATCTCTGTTTGAGTATAACCGTTTTGCCCATGGTGTGATTTTATTTTTCAAACATTTAGGTAAGTGGTCTATGGTTGATGTGTTTGTTGTATCTACATTTTTAGTCTATCTAACTACAAGTAGTGGAGATATATCAAGAGCAGAGATAGAGGTAGGTATATACTTCTTTTTATCTTATGTGATAGTATCTATGTTGGTTAGTTTAGTGGCTGATAAGATGCTTCAAGATGCCAAATAGTTTTACTATTTGGCGATAATTTTTATAGCTATCATTGAGATTAAAACTTCAAAAATACTAGCCAATACAAGCTGGTAATACTCCAACCTATCAATCAATCCAGCATCATTACCTATCGTTGCTACTGCTATGAGTAGTGTTAGTGGCATAGATAGTGCCAATGCTGTAAGAAGAGCATCTTTTGGTGTATATATCTTCTTTAGTACAAATGATGCGATAATCCTTATGGTTATCATGATAAAAGTGATAATCAAAGCTCCAGATACAACCCCTTGAGCTAAGAGGGATTTTATATCAAATGATGAACCAACATGGATAAAAAATATAGGTACTAAAAATCCAAATCCCAAACTAGACATCTTCTCCTCAAGTGAGTGTTGATGGTGAAAAAATATAGATATAGCCATTCCTGCGATAAATGAACCAAGAGCCAACTCAAGCCCAAGAGAGAGCATAATAGCTACAAAGATAAAAAACAGAGCCATAGCTAGTCGTATATCTTGATTTGCTGTATCCACCTTTGGCATAAGTGTATGTTTAAGTTCAGGAAACCACCAAAATAGTATCTTAAGTAGTTTATATAGGAGAAATACACCTAGGATAAAACCACTAAGATAACCAACCTCTATGAGTAGATGTAGGTTAAATCCTGTTTTGCTACTCGCATCAAAGATAGTAAGAGCTGTGATACTTGCTACTTCACCCAATATACCTGCTGTAAATGCCAACTTTATCCACTTCTCATTTTTATCATAAGTTTTACTTAATGTTGCCAATAGCCCTATGGAGATTAGAGGCATAGATATGATGATGATACTATTTAACTCAAATAACCAGCCCGAGATAACGGCCAATATACTCAGAGTGATAAGAAATAGTATAGATTTATGAATAATAACTTTAGGACTATTGAGAAGCTGTTTTAAATCCACCTCCATACCTGCTAAAAACATCAAGTATAAAAATCCTGTCTGTGCTACGAGGTCAAAATATGGATTATCATCTATAAAGCCCAAATAGGCAAAGATAGAGCCTAACATAATCTCAACAGGAGCTATTGGAAGCTTAAGTATCTTTGATATAAATGGGCTAAGCCATATCAAAAGAGAGAGAGTTAGTATGATAGTTGTGCTATTTGGTATCACAGGAGTTTGCCACCTTATAACCTAGTTGTTTTATCATCTCTATATCTGCTTGTGCTTTTGCTCCATTGGTTGTAAGATAATCCCCTATAACGATAGAGTTTGCTCCAGCTTCAAACATCTCCTTCTCGTAACCACTAAACATCAACTCTCTACCACCAGCTACCATAATCATACTATCTTCACCTAGTGTTTCTCTTGTCTTAGATATAAGTTGAAGAGCTTGATTTCTTGTTAAGTTATTCTCTTTAATTGGTAGAGCAGAGTTTGGGTGGAAGAAATTAATCGGTACAGAAGATGGGGCTAAAGATGCGATAGCCAAGATTAGCTCATCTCTATCTTTGTCACTCTCACCCATACCAAAAATCCCTCCACTACATAGTGAGAGATTTGCGTTTTTGACATTTAGGCAAGTTTGATATCTCTCTTCCCAAGAGTGAGTAGAGCAGATATTTGAGTAGTTTGATTGTGATGTCTCTAAGTTGTGATTGTAGCTATCTATACCAGACTTTTTTAACTCTTTTAACTGCTCAAGTGAGGCTGTCCCATTACACGCTATAAGATTTAGATTTGGTAACTCTTTTTTGAGTCTGTGAGCCACCTTTGCTATATACTCTGTTTTCTTCTCATCTAACCCTTTACCAGCAGTTACCAAACAGTAGCCTAAAGCTCCGTTTTTCTCTGCCTGTTTTGCCTGATTTAATATAGTATCTATATCTTTATATCTATATCTATCTATATCAGCTTTGTACTTGATACTTTGTGTACAAAATTTACAATCCTCTTGACAAGTACCACTTAGGATATTGTTGATAGCACAGAGATATATCTCTCTCATCTACGCATCTTCTAGTTTAATTTTATGTTTACACTTTAGACACTCGTAAACCTCTTTGCCTCTTAGTGTTCTTTGCCCCATCAAGTAGTCACACTCAGGACATCTCTTATCGATAGGTTCAAAGTTTGCTATAAATTTACACTTTGGATAGTTGCTACAACCAAAGAAAGTCCCTTTTCTTCCTTGTTTCTCTAAGATTTTACTACCACACTCAGGACACGGTACGCTTAACTCTTTTGGAGGATTTAGAGGTTTGGCATTTTTACATTTTGGATATGCTGAACATGCCAAAAATTTACCTCTACGACTATCTTTGATAACCATAGGTGAGCCACACTTATCACACTTTTTATCTGTCATCTCAGGCTCTGGAGCTTCTGTTCCATCTGTATTTTTTGTATATCTACATTTTGGGTAGTTGCTACAAGCGATAAACTCCCCATATCTACCTTTTCTTAGCAGTAACTCCTCTCCACACTTTGGACACATCTCACCAGTTGGTTTTGCTACTTTTAGACTTTTGATATTTTTCTTACCATCTTCAATCTTTTTCATAAATGGTTCATAGAAATCTTTTAAAATCTTTTGCCAATTTGCCTTACCATCGGCTACAAGGTCTAGTAACTCCTCCATATTGGCTGTAAAGTTACTATCTACAATCTCTGGAAAGTATTTCTCTAACATATCGATAACTGTAAATGCTATCTCTGTTGGTTGAATTCTCTTCTTCTCTACCTCTATATATTTTCTTGTTTGAAGTATAGTGATAGTTGGAGCGTATGTACTTGGTCTCCCGATACCTAGCGACTCTAGTTTTTTGATAAGACTCGCTTCATTGTATCTAGCTGGTGGCTCTGTGAAGTGTTGAGTAGCTTTTATATCATCTAGTGAGATACTCTGATTCTCTTTTAGAGTAGGTAGTAGCTTATCTTTTTCACTATAACCTGTTACTTTGTAGAAACCGTCAAATATGAGTCGCTTCCCACTAGCTTTAAATTTAGAGCTATCACTCGCAAAGATGATACTTTGTGACTCTAAGATGGCATCACTCATCTGTGAAGCTAAAAATCTATTGTAGATTAGTTTATATAGTTTAAGCTCATCTACACTTAAGTAGTTTATCGCCTCTTTTGGGTCAAACTCTACCATTGTCGGACGGATTGCCTCGTGAGCCTCTTGCGCACCTTTTGATTTTGTAACATAGCTTTTTGAACTCTTTGGTAGATACTTATCTCCAAAATTTGTACCTATATACTCTCTAGCACTCTCTACTGCCTCTTTTGCCAAGTTTAGAGAGTCCGTTCTCATATATGTAATAACCCCCATAACCCCCTTATGAGTCTTTACACCCTCATAGAGTTTTTGAGCTACCATCATAGTCTTTTTAGGAGAAAAACCAAGTTGAGTAGAGGCACTTTGTTGTAGTGTTGATGTCATAAACGGTGGTGGAGTTTTTGTCTTTCTTTGAGTCTGTTCTATGGATTGAACTTTGAACTCTTCACTCTTGGCACAATCTACTATCTCTTCTGCTAAGCTCTGATTTGCTATCGATAGTTTATCTAGCTTTTTAGCTTGATACTCTATGATTGATGCCTCTATATCTTTTTGAAAGAGTGCGTTGATACTCCAATACTCTTGAGGTTTAAACGCCTTTATCTCTCTCTCTTTATCTACAACAAGTTTTAAAGTAGAACTCTGAACTCTACCAGCACTTAACCCTTTTTGTATCTTACTCGCAAGTAGAGGCGATAGTTTATATCCTACCATTCTATCTAGTAGTCTTCTTGTCTGTTGAGCATCAACAGAGTTCATATCTATCGTTCTTGGATTTGCCAATGCGTGGTTGATAGCCGATTTTGTAATTTCATGAAAAACTATTCTAGGTAGAGATGTAGGCTCTTTACCTATCGCTTTTGCTATATGATAACCGATAGCCTCTCCCTCTCTATCTTCATCTGTTGCGATATAGATAGTCTCAGCATCTTTTGCCAATTTCTTCAACTCTTTTACCGTAGCACTTGCCTCTCTTGGTATTGAGTATTTTGGTACAAAATCACCACTATTCTCATCGATAGTGATACCAAATGTACTCTTTGGTAAATCCCTAATATGTCCTTTTGAGGCTACTACTTTGTAATCTTTGCCTAAAAAATTGCTAATTGTTTTCGCTTTTGCTGGTGACTCTACTATTATTAAATTTTTCATATATCTACTTTTACTATCTAAAATTTTTTGGCATTTTAGCACAAAATATAAAAAAGCCCAAAAGCTTTAATCTTTTTTCAAAATCCTAGGTAGGGTGATACCCTCTTGGCTTTGATATTTACCTTTTCTATCAGCATAAGTTGTTTCACACTGCTCATCACCTTGTAAAAATAGCACTTGAGCTATACCCTCATTGGCATAGATTTTAGCAGGAAGTGGTGTTGTGTTTGAAATCTCTATCGTAATGTGTCCTTCAAAATCAGGCTCAAATGGTGTTACATTGACAATGATACCACATCTAGCATAGGTACTTTTGCCCAAACAGATAGCCAAAGTATCTTTTGGCATCTTAAAATACTCGATAGTTCTAGCAAGTGCGAAAGAGTTTGGTGGAACTATACAGACATCACCTTTGAAATCTACAACATTTTTCTCATCAAACATCTTTGGGTCAACCACTTCAGCATTGATATTTGTGAAGATTTTAAACTCATCAGCTACACGGATATCATACCCGTAAGAGCTAAGCCCATAACTAACAACACCCTCTCCTACAAGCCCCTCTACAAAAGGTGTAATCATACCCTCATTGAGTGATTTCTCTCTTATCCATTTATCCGATTTTAGTCCCATAAAAACCCTTTATCTTAATTTTTTAATTTTTGCTTTTAACTTCTCTTTGGCAAAATACTCTTTGAGTAGTTTATCTTGTTGCTCTCTTTGATACATTCTACTCAAGATAGGTTGAGCCAACTCAAATGACATCGCTCTTTTCCCACTTTTTGATACCACTTTATATGCGATATACTCTCCACCAGCATTCATAGGTTGAGTATATCCACCATTTGGTGTTCTCATAAGTATATTTAGCATAGATGGTTCTAAATCTTTAGTATATAACCTTTTCCACTTGCCTTTTATCTTTTTGGCTTTGATAGCCTCTTGTAGGCTCTTTTGGTTTTTTGATTTATACTCTACTACTGAGATACTAGATGGGATAAATAGAGTTTTTTTAGTTTTATCATAAAGTTTTTTTAGTTCTGTTTTAGATGGTGGTGTGATATCTTGTGCTATTTTCATTCTAAAGAATTTATCTTTTTTGATTACATTTCTTATCTTATCTTGATACTTACTCCATCTCACCCCTTGAGATTTCAAAACAGATTTCATCTTTGATAGAGTGATATTGTTCTGCTTTGCGATAAGAGATAACCTCTCTTGAACCTCTGCGTTTGTAACAGGTATATCTTTCATAGCAGACTGCTGTACTCTATCCATCACAAGCATATCAACAGCTTTATCTTTAGATACTCTATACTGCTTTGATACAGCCTTTATCTCAGCAGTAGTAATCGCCAAGCCATTGACACTCATAGCTACACTATTTATCATCTTGGCATTTGAAAATATAGTCATTATCAATAGTAAAAAAATCGCTTTTTTCATATATAAAATCCTTTTTTGATTGTAAGATTATAACATAATCGT
>Ga0256828_1000904_pt1 | contig 19188 bp, 18 predicted proteins | sample CV88metaG_FD_185993 | JGI IMG/M metagenome (GOLD analysis project Ga0256828, IMG submission 185993) | Hydrothermal vent microbial communities from East Pacific Rise, Pacific Ocean - CV88 | ecosystem: Environmental > Aquatic > Marine > Hydrothermal vents | place: Pacific Ocean: East Pacific Rise...
CTTTGGCTTCATCTGAGTTATCAAAAAAATCTTTTCCCATCCCAACGGCTTGAGATCCTTGACCAGGGAATAAAAATGCACACTTTACTGACATATAAGTATCCTTTGTTTCTTTTTTATTATTTTAGCATTAGACTTCTTGCATAACCCTATATTTTGAAGATATTTTTTAGTGTGCATTAGATTTTATTGCGTAGTTTTGAACGCCTAGCCTTAGCTAAGCGAAAAGAATACTCAATGAAATATGATGTACAATAAGCTATATATTCATTTATAGAGTTATGCAAGAAGTCTATTATATATATAGGTATTCTCTTATCTCTTTGATAAGTTTTTGCAACTCAAGATGATACCTACCTGGATATATAGGCAAATATTCAAACTTTTTGTATTCAAATACAAGTTCTAATGTCTCTACAAATTGATACATACTTTTTGCACCTATAATATCAGCTCCTCTTTTGAGATCTTTATAAAATTGCTGTATCTCATCATATGACTTAGAATCTACTAACTCTTTAAAGTACAAATCAGACTTTTCAAAACTATTTAAAAACTCTTGCAATACATCATAATATGATTTATTGGTTCTTCTAGCATATTTTAAACCATCACGTGCATCAAGTATCTCTTGGTATGTAGCTTTTTTATCATTAAGTAATCTTTCAAAATCATTTTGAGAAAATGGATCTCTATTTATCTGTCTACGATCTACATTATCCATAGATTCCACATCTGTAAAAAGTGATACAATAAGTTCAAAAACACTCTCTTGGGTAACAGGTTTATACAGATAAGCTGATGCTTGTACAACTTCAAAATCGCTGTTTTGATTTCTAAAAACAACCATCTTTAAATCTTTTTGAGCAGAGGCAACATCAATTAAGTCTAAAAACTTCTTATCGATTAAACTATCCTCTATCACTACCACATCATAATCTACCAAACTATACTTATCTTCCCTAAATTTTTTGAAACTTATATCTACATTGTATGGAAAATACTTAAACATCCTTGTAACACTTAAAGTGACATTTTGACTGTGTATGATAAGAAGTATATTTTTTTGAAGCAGTGATTTAGATGGCAACCTATAGTGTCTTCTAAAACCAAGCTCTCCTATAACTAAAGGAACACCTATCTCTATAATACCATCTGCTGTATAACTAAAAGTAGCATCCAACAAATCTAATTTATCCAAGATAAGATTTCGAATCTCTTTAAAAAACTCTTCATCTTTCATAGGTATATGCATTATCTTAAAATAAACAGTCTCCTCATATATAAAATCACTATTTACTTCTATAGACATAACAGTTTCTATATCTCTACACTGTTTAAACAATTCACGCAATACATCAACCAAAAGATTTTCCAGTACCCTATAATCACCTCTTAACTCTTTAGGTAAAGACTTAGACATATTATATATAAGTTCTATATTGTTTTTTGTACATACTGTTTGTAGTTGATAAAATATATCTTTTAACAACTGATTAATATTAAATAAATCTTTAGACATTAGACTCTCCCTCTTCTAGTGGTAGATTAAAATATTATACTCCATTATTTTTTAGAGTTTATTAATTTGACAAGCTTTTTTATATCTATAAGCTCTATATCCTTATCTTTTACAAACTTGTAACACTCTTTTGTAAAATAACTAGTAGTTACTATATATACTTTATCTACTTCATACTCATACATAAGACCATACATCTCTCGAACTATCTTTATACCTACAAATGTATTTTCATATCTTTTGCATTGAACTATAGCTTTGGTAGTAGATATAAGTCCTTGTTTGCTCATCCATATATCTACACCACCATCAGCTCCTTCGCTTTCATTGCCTTTTACACTCCATCCATCTTTGGCAAAAAGCTCCATACAAAGCTTCTCAAAATCCTGCCAAGAGATTTTTTTGAGTTTTTTTTCACTGTTGTAACGGCTAAGTAAACTTCTGTGTGTTATACGATATGTCCATACAATAAATTTATATATAAAAAATATTGCAAAAAATACTAAAATAGCTTGATATATCTGTTGTTGTGTCATAAGGGGTATTATATAGAAAATTTATAAGAAAGTAAAAAAATATGTCAAATTGTTATGTTTTTATGTGTAGTGCGATAACTCACACCACACACAAGGCTCTTAGCTTCCAGTTCTAAGCTCTTTGCTAACTCTTAGTGTCCACATCCACATGATCCACTATGACAGTGTTCATCACCACCAACTACACCAGTAGCTGCTTCATCTTCTGTAGCTTCTCTTTCTGATAAGATAGTTACATTAAACATCAAATCTTTACCAGCCAAAGGATGGTTAAAATCAACTGTTACATCACTGTCTGTAAAAGATTTTACAGTTACTTGAACAGTCTGTCCACCTTCTCCTTGTCCATAAAGAGTCATACCCTCTTTTAAGTCGATACCTTCAAACTGCTCTTTAGAGATAACCTGTACAGCTTCTGGGTTTACTTCACCATAAGCATCAGCTGCTTTTACCAAAATATCAGCACTCTCACCTTCACTCATACCAACCAATGCACTCTCAAGTCCAGGGATGATTTGACCTTTTCCTGTGATAAACTCTAATGGTTGAGCACCTTTGTTTGTATCTACTACTTCGCTAGAACCTGCTTCTTTTACTTCGTATTCGATTCCAACTACACTGTTTTCAGCATTGATTGCCATATATTGTCCTTAATTTTAAATTAGTTTTTCATTCTACCAAATCAAACTTTAGTGATGCTTATATCACTAAAATTTGTCATCATTTTAGTTATGCCCATGAAATTGGTTAAAGTTTTCAGGTGTTATAAGAGGATACTTGCCCTCTTGGAACTCTTTGACTGCTTCAAGCAAAGTTTTTCTCTCATCTCCACAGTAGTACATATCAATCCCAAGCTCAAGTGAAGCTCTAACAGCTCCAGGACCAGCGTGAGGAGTAAGTACTATTTCTACACCTTTTGCTTTAAGTACCATAAATATAGCAGGACCACCTGGATTTTCATTGACTATAACTTCTAACTCATTTGTAGCATCATCATATATACCAAAATATTTTGCTTTTCCAAGTACTTTTGTGATAGCACTTTCAGTTTTGTTCATCTTAAACGGTGCAGCAAATTTCATAATATCTATCCTTCAGTTTTTTTGGAAGTATAGCAGATTTTTAGTTAGAGGGTAGAAGGATAGAGAGTAGAGGGTAGATTTTAGAATTGAGTTTTGAGTTTTGAGGATGTGCGACTTTATGTTAGAGGGTAGAGAGTAGAGGGTAGAGGGTAGATTTTAGAATTGAGTTTTGAGTTTTGAGGATGTGCGACTTTTAGTCGCACCTAGCAGAGACTAAAGTCTCTGTTCCAAAAAGATATGTGGATATGATATTGGATTTGATAAATATCGGGTAGGTCGGGGTGTCCCCACCCCGACATATACATTTGGATGAGATAAAATGTTTGTTTGTGTATATAACATTATCGTCGGGGTAAGGATACCCCGACCTACGAAAAATAAAAAGGCTCTATGCTTCAAGCTCTATGCTCTAAGCTAATCTAGCCAAAGGCTAGATTACCTAATCTGTCCTGAACCATATATCTTGAACTTATAAGTTGTAAGTCCTTCTACTCCCATAGGTCCTCTAGCATGAAGTTTGTTTGTACTTATCCCTACTTCTGCACCAAATCCAAATGCTCCACCATCTGTAAATCTAGTCGATGCATTTACATACACAGCTGCTGCATCTATACCGTTTAGAAACTTCTCTGCTGTTGTTATATTCTCAGTAATGATAGCTTCTGAGTGTCCTGAACCATACTCTCTGATGTGGCTTATGGCTTCATCTACACCATTGACTACTTTGATACTAAGGATATTTGCTAGATACTCGGTATCATAGTCTTCAGTAGTAGCATCTTCTACATCTATCAACTCTTTTGTAGCACTACACCCTTTTAGTTGTGTATGAGCATCATCAAATGCCTCTTTGAGTAGTGGTAGCACATCTGAAGCTATAGCTTTATCTACTAGCAGTGTCTCCATAGCGTTACAAACTCCAGGGCGTTGTACTTTGGCATTGATAGATATATCGATAGCTTTTTGAATATCGGCATCTTCATCTATATATGTGTGACATAGTCCTTTATCATGTTTGACTACTGGAACTGTTGCATTGCTACTTACATAACGGATAAGTCCTTCTCCACCACGAGGCACTATCAAGTCCACAAACTCATCCATCTTGATAAGCTTGGCAACTCCTTCACGACTACTGTCAGGTATGAGTGATACTATCTCTCTTGGCAGATTGTTGGCCTCTAGTACATCTTGCAGTACTTTTGCTATGGCACGGTTTGAGTTTTCAGCCTCTTTTCCACCTTTGAGTACACATACATTTGAGCTTTTGAAAGACAAAGCTGCTGTATCGCTTGTCACATTTGGACGAGACTCATAGATGATACCTATCACACCTATAGGGATAGACACTTTTTCTATCTTTAGTCCATCTTCTGTTACCCACCCATCAAGCACTCTACCTACAGGCTCTTTGAGTGCTGCTATCTCTTCTATAGCTACTGCCATAGCTTCAACTCTACTTTCATCAAGTAACAATCTATCTTTGAGTGCTGGTGTGAGATTGTTGGTATCTGCATCTTGCATATCTAGTTTGTTTGCTTCTAGTATATCAGTTGTATTGTCTCTGAGAGCTTTTGCCATCTCTTTTAAAACTCTGTTTTTTGTTGCTCCATCTATAGTCATCATCACATGACTTGCATCTTTTGCTTTTTGTAAAAATGCTTCCATTTATACATTCTCCTTTAAAAATTGATCTTCTATCTCTTTAGCTGTTATCGGTCGTGAGTAGTAGTACCCTTGTATCTCATCGCACCCTTCTTGAAGTAAAAAATCTCTTTGAGATTTATCTTCAACTCCTTCAGCCAAAACTTTAAAATCCAAACTGTTCGCCAATGCTATGATAGCTTTAGCTATAGATATATCCTGTTCATTTTCAGGCAATCCTCTGATAAAAGACTGGTCAATTTTAAGTATATCAAGAGGTAATTTTTTTAGCTGAGACAAAGATGAATACGCTACTCCAAAATCATCTATTGCCAATGATATACCCATACTGCTAATTTGTTTTAATATCTTGATAGTTTCATCCGGATGTTTCATAATCTGACTCTCAGTTACTTCCAGTGTCAACCACTCTAACTTAAAATCAACATCTTTTATCATATCTTTTAATTCTACTATAAAATCTGTTTGATGTATCTGTTGTACAGTTAAGTTAAGAGACAACTTCCCTGGCTTGTAACCATTTTTATACCATAAAGCAAACTGCTTTATAGCACTACGCATTACAAATCTATCCAAATCTACGATAAGTCCTGTAGCTTCAGCAAGAGAAATAAACTTAGATGGTGGTACTATACCCAAATTTTTATGCTCCCATCTTACTAGTGCTTCCATACCTACAAGATTTTCACTTTTAGTATCAATCTGTGGTTGATAGTACACTACAAAATCATCATTTTTTAAAGCTTCTCTTAAATGAGCTTCCATAATAACTCTCTCAAAAGCTATCTGTGTCATCTCATTTTGATAAAATTGAAAATTATTTCTACCTTCTTCTTTTGCTTTATACATGGCTGCATCAGCATATTTGAGCAAATCTTTATAGTTTGTTGCATCATCGGGATATATGCTAATACCTATACTGCATGATAAATATAACATTTGATTATTAATACAAATTGGTGTAGAAAGCAAAGCTATCAATTCATTTGCCAAAGCTGAAATTTTTATATCATTATCAACATTTTGTACGATAATAGTAAACTCATCCCCTCCTAATCTAGCAACAACATCATCATCTTCCACCAGGCTTTTAATTCTACTGGCAACTTCGATTAAAACATGATCACCAATCTCATGTCCTAACGAATCATTTATCTGTTTAAATCTATCCAAATCTAAAAAGAAAAGAGCCAATTTATTGTTAGAGATACTATATTTGCCTATCAAAACATCCAAATATCTTTGAAAGTACATCCTGTTTGGCAATGAAGTTAGAACATCATGATTGGCATAATAATCAAGCTGATTTTTTTGTTCTTCCAATGTTAATTCTAACAATTTTTCATGAGTAATATCAATAGCTGTCCATAAAAATATATCTTCACCAAGTGCTTCACCAAAAGCTTTCAACCATAAAACTGATCCATTTTTATGCTTAAAAGGATAAACAATCGATACATGACCATAAGCTGACATATCAGCTTCTATAGCTTTGGCAAATTTCTCTCTTGATTCCATAGATAGATGAATGATAGATACATCTTGCTGCAAAACTTCATCCATTGTATAACCAAATAGCTCTATACAGTAAGGATTAACTATATCTATCTTATGTTGACTGTTGATTAGCATAATCGCTATATGCTGACTATTAAATACTTGTTGACTCAACTTAGACTGTAAATCTTTATATTTAACCATTATACCCCACCTATTTTCCCCTCTTAAATTCATCAATTTTAGCAAATAAATACTAAATATCATAATATAATTTAAAAGAAAATGATATAATCATACAAATCTTAACACAGGATACACAATGCAAACTATCACTTTCATAGGCAATGGCAATATGGCTTTGAGTATAGCTCAAGGACTAAAAGAGAAATACCACATAGAAGTAGTAGGTAGGGATATAGCCAAGTTAGAAAAATTTGAAAAAGCATTAAACAATAGTATTGACAAATACTTACTAAATGATTTTGATATATCTGACAAAACTGTAATTTTATGTATCAAACCAAACAATATACAAGAGGTATCACAAAAACTAAAAGGTAAAGCTCAACTTCTAATCTCTATCCTAGCAGGCACTACACTAGAGAGTCTTCAAAAACATTTTGAAGCTATCAGTATAGTAAGAGCTATGCCAAATCTAGCTGCTAGCAAACAAGCTTCTATGACTACACTCACAGGTGACACGGCATATAAAGAAAAAGCATTATCTATCCTAAATGCTATAGGACAAACTAGATGGTTAAGTTCACAAAAAGAGCTTGATATAGCTACTGCACTAGCTGGTAGTGGACCTGCTTATCTAGCACTTATAGCTGAAGCTTTGGCTGATGGAGCTGTTAAACAAGGTCTTAAAAGAGAGGATGCACTAGCTATCACTAGAGGACTCTTTGATGGATTTGGAAAACTTATCCAAGATACACACCCTGCACTTCTCAAAGATGGTGTTATGAGTCCAGGAGGTACAACTGCTGCAGGCTATAGTACACTAGAAGATGGTGGTGTAAGAGCAAGCTGTATCAATGCTATAGAGAGTGCTTACAAAAAAGCTACTTTACTCTAATCGACATATATACGCACTAAATCATCATGAGCAAAAGGCATATAGCTATGTCTTGTGATGATTATTTTTGTATTAGAGGTTGCCCACTTAAATAAAACCTTAATATCTTTTTCATCTATATGTATACACCCTCTTGACATCCAGTTCGTACTTCCTTTATGTAAAGCATGTCCAAACTTGGTAAAAAACAAACTATAATCCATATTGTTAATACCACTAGCATCAGGATAAGCTTTTGACATATAATATCTTACTTTTCTAAGTACATGAAAAATTCCAGATGGACTTCTATACTCTGCTGTACCAGATGTAACTGCTCCACTCCACCAAACAGTTCCATCTCTATCAACAGCATAAAACCTACCATCACTCCCTTCTTCTCTAACAGATACAACGATAAAATCTCGACCTGTCAAATCCTCTATACGCTTATCTCCTGTTTTGAGATTTATAACTTCAAAAAGAGTTTTACTCAAAGGAACAACTTCTCTACTTAACTGTTTAACCTGACTTGATTGAGAATCTTCTGAAGCATACAAAAATACACTAGCTACTACTATATAGAAAAAATACTTTACAAAATTCATATTTTTTGTAACCTATCTTTTGAGATTTGAGCACTTTTTGTTTTTGGATATGTATCTATAACATTTTGATAAAACAGTTTTGCTTGATTTTTTTGTCCAAGCTTATCTAGTGATATAGCAGTATGAAGTGTTAAAACAGGCATATAAGAACTAGTACTACTAATACCAGCACTTTTCTTATAGTAAAACAGTGCACTTTCATAATCTTTTGTATAATATGCTATTTCACCCAAATAAAAATTAGATTGTGCAACCTTATAGCCTCGTTTATCACATAAAACAAACCCTTTAACAGCTTCTTTATAATTTTTATTGATATATAATTTCATAGATTGATTATATAAATCTTTTGATTTTGTTTTAGTATTTAGATGTTGTGTGCTCGTTTTAACTTCTGATAATTTATATTTGGCCAATACATCTTGTAACTCTTTTTTACTTACATAGTCAGCATTTATTTTATCTATCATTACACCAAGCTCTTTAAGCAATGCAGTGTTATCATTTTTGGATGATAGTTTTTGAGCATCTTGCAACTCTTTGATAGTTATATTCATACCTTCTATCAAAGATACCAAACCATCTATTCTCTCTTTTTGTTCAGCTATTTGTGCTTTAAGTGTAGAGATTTGAGATCTATTTTGAACAACTACATCTTTGATAGGTAAATCATAGGCAAATAATACACAACTACTTATCAAAAACCATAAAAATCTATACATCAACTACCTCACCAACCTCAAATCAACTCTTCTATTACGCTGATAACACTCATCACTCATATCTGTACAAGAAGGATTACTTTCCCCATAACTAACTATAACTATACGAGAAGCTTTAACTCCTTGCATTACCATACTGTCTTTGACAGCTTTAGCTCTTTTAAGACCTAGTGCATAATTATACTCATCCGTACCAAACTCATCACAGTTACCTTCTATCTTGATTTTATAACTATTTGTCTGAGCCAACTTTACATTATGGATTAAAACCTGCTGCATATTATCAGATATATTATATTTGCCAAAATCAAAATATAAACTGTGAAATCCATCACTACTACTGTTGTATGGATTATTGATACTATTTAATCCATTGGCATTGGATATATTACTCTCATCTATAGTAACCGTCTGTGAATCCAATGCATTTGCATCAGATACATTACTACCTCCATTAAAAGGTACTTCAGGAGCTACCTGAGAACACCCTACCATCAACACACAACAAAATCCTAAAGTTAATGTTTTTATATATCTCATACTTTATCCTTTACCAATCAATAGCCTGTATCTTTTTTACACCCAAATCAAACAATAAACTTTTATGCGTCTTAATATTGCTATAACCTATATAAGATTTATTATTTTGATGCTTTATGTATTGTATCACTGTTCCGTTACTGTTAAATCTCGGAAACTGATTTGAACCACTTGTTGTAATAGCTCTTGTTTTAATACCATTAGAATCACTAAGATAGATATTAAAATTATTGATACCAAAAGTATTACTACTCTCTCTACTACTGTATACTATTTGATTTTTATAACTATCAACTGAATTGTTATTTTTACCATGATAAACGATCTGTGATACACCACTACTGTTTATAGACTTTTTAAATACATTTGCATATCCAAGTCTATTGGATACAAATACGATATTGCCATTATCAACATATTTACCATTTACATCTATACCTTTAAATTTAGTAATTTGATGCTTTGCTTTTGTGTTGATATTAAACTCATATATATCTGGTTGTCCATCGTTAGCCATTGTTAAAAGTATCTTTGATGTATCATAATTGACATCAGAGCATACTAACATACCTTCACTACTTAAAATTTTAGATTTCGCACCTGTATAAATATTGAGTTTGTATAATGTTGGATACAATCCGTTAAATGATGTATAGTAAAAACTTCTTTGTGCTCTATCTGCCCATTTTGGAAAAAGATTTAACCCTCCACGAATCACAACTTTTTTATAGTTAAATGTATAATCAGCAACAACAATCTCACTATGACGAGGTGTTGTATAACGACTAAATAGTACATATCTATTGATCCAACCTATATCAGGGTATCTCAAAAAACCATTAATATCATATATAGCTTTATGAATTAAAAAAGGAGCTTTAGAGGCATTACCTATAGAGTAGCTTTTTTTAAAAACCTCTTTTGAGTTACTGGCTTTTAAAAGTTTAATAACTAACTTTGCTCCTCTATTTTGTTGATATATATATTTTAAAACATATTCCTGATTTTTTAATTCAGAAGACATAATCAAAGAATCAAAACTCTCTTTAAACATATCTGGATATACCAAGAAATGTCCACTAATTTTTAAATCTGATTTTAAAATATTATATATTTTGGCATTATGTACAGAAGAAGAATCAACTATTGCTATATGTGTTCTATCTTCTACATCTTTTTCTATATGTAAAGTTGCATCAACTCCAAATAGATAAACTATTGTAGATAACAAAAATAGTATTATTTTCAACTATTATCCTTTTTTAGCAATAATCCAAAAGCATACCCTCTTTGATCTGCTCTTTAGTTTCAGAACCTACAAGCTTCTCAACTATAGCCAAACCAAAACATACAGCTGTTCCTGGACCACGGGATGTCATGACATTATCATCTATGACTACTTTTTCATCTGGAGTATAACCATCTTGTGCTATATCATTTTCTACACTTGGATAACAAGTATATCTACTACCCAAAACACCTGCTTCCTTAAGTGCAAATGGAGCAGCACAGATAGCTCCTACCATCTTAGAAGCTTTGAACTCTCTTAGGAGTTCTTGGACTTTGGCATTTTGAGCTAGTGCGTGTGTACCTCCCCAACCACCTGGAAGTAACATCATATCAAAATCTTCTACTATCACACTGTTTATAGAAGTATCTGCTTTGATAACTATACCATTGGCTCCGAGTACCATATCCTTGTGAAGTTCATCTTCTATATATGCTGTTACTACTTCGATACCACCTCTTCTAAGTACATCTATGAGTGCTACTGCTTCAAGCTCTTCAAAACCAGGGGCCAAAGGGATCAATACACTTGCCATAACTCTCTCCTTGTATTATTTGGCTTTTTCTAAATATTCGCCTGTCTCTGTATTAACTTTGATCTTGTCACCTTCAAGTACATGGAAAGGTACTTGTACAACTGCTCCACTGTTAAGAGTAGCTGGTTTTTTACCACCTTGTGAGTCACCTTTGAAGTTTGGTGGAGTCTCTACCACTTCATATACATAGTTTGCTGGTATCTCTACAGAGATAGCTTTACCATTGTGGAAAAGAATATCAGCTTCCATAGTCTCTACCATAAACTCAAATGTCTCTTTACCAACTTGTTCATGAGTAAGACCAATCTGATCAAATGTAGTTGTATCCATAAACTGTAAAAACTCTCCATCATCATAAAGATACTGCATAGTTTTTTGCTCAAGTTCAGGCACTTCAAACTTATCTCCAGCATGAACTGTCTTTTCTATAACTTTACCTGTTTGAAGATTTTTGATCTTAATACGAACAAATGCTGCACCTTTACCTGGTTTGACATGTTGAAACTCTATAACTTTAAAAGGGTTACCATCTATCTCTAGTCTAACACCTTTTTTAATATCACCCATACCGATTGTAGCCATAAAATGCTCCTTGAAAAAATATAAGAGATATTATAACAAAAATTTTTAAAATTAGCGTAGAGCTAGAAGAGAAGAGCTTAGAGCCAATTATGTAAAAGAACCTCAAGCTTTATACTTTTGGTTCTTATCTCTAAGCTAACAAAAAGCATTTTGCTTTTTGTTATCATTTTGTGATAGATATACTATCTTCTTTTATATCACAACTATTTTGTTTGTCAAAATCCATAGCTTTTGCATTATGCATCAAAACAGGTACAAATATCAGTGATACAAACACTGCTGCTACAGTACCAGATATAAGAGCAACTCCAAGCCCACCAAATACCGGATCACTTGCAAGCAATGCAGAACCCAATATAATAGCTACTGCTGTAAGTGCAATAGGTTTCGCTCTAGTCGCTGTCGCTACTGCTATAGCTTCTCTTTTTTCCATACCTTTACACTCCATCAAAGATTTTGCAAAATCTATAAGTAGAAGTGAGTTTCTAGAACTTATCCCCATCAAAGCGATAAATCCTATCAGTGATGTAGCTGTTAGGAAGAATGTCTCTGTAGTTACCAAATCTGCAACAAAATGTCCTACTATAACTCCTATAAGTGACAAGAATGATCCAAGAAGTACAATACCACTAATTGCAAAACTTTTATAGTAAACAACTAACAATAAGAAAATAAGAACAAGTGCTGAGATAAATGCAGCTCCTAAATCACGGAAAGTATCAAGTGTAACTTTCATCTCTCCATCCCATCTAAGTAAAAACTTCTCACCTGTTTTTTTATCTGTAAGATACAAATCAAACATATATGTAGTAAATCCAGCTTTTTTTACTTCATAATCTTTACTAAAGAACTCTATCATCTTATCTCTAGCATCAAGCAGTGGATAAACCTGAGATACCATATCTGTCTCAGCTATAACATTGACCATACGATGCAAATCTTTGTGATATATAGTTGGATTTGACTTAACCTTTTTTATATCTACAACTTCACTTAAAGGTACCATCATCCCCTGCATATTCATCAAATTGAGAGATGACAATTTACTTTTCAAATCCTCTTCTTTTGTAGAGTTCAATACTTTTGTTTTTTTAGACAAAACTAAAAATATTGGTATCTGATCTGGTTTATTTTGTGGATTTTTATGTGCTATAACCATACCTTCAAATGCTAGATAGAGTATGTTGTTAACCTGTTTTACACTAAGTCCACTTTTGGCTATCTTGTCACTGTTTGGTATAAGCTCATACTTATCAAAAACCTCATCAGCATATATATCCACATCTACAAGACCATCTGTTTTTGAAAGTATCTGTGCTGTTTGCTTAGAAAGCTCTGCTACTTTATCAAGATTGTCTCCATACACTTCTACCACTATAGATGCCAATGTCGGAGGTCCTGCTGGTTGCTCTATGAATTTGATATTTGTTCCATCAACCAAAGGCTGACACTTCTTTTGTACTATAGGTCTAAGTCTTTGTGTCATCAAAAATGATGGCTCACTTCTTGTGTGTTTATCTGTAAGGTTTACTGCTATCTCAGCTACATTTTCAGCTCTTTTCATAGCTGAACCTTTAACCAATCCTGCATAATCAAGAGGAATACCCTGCCCTAGATAAACTTCCATATTCATAATCTCTGGTTCACTTTTTAAAATATCTACAACACATTGACTTACTTTTGCTGTCTGCTCTATAGAGCTTCCTGTTGGTGTATCCACATATACAGAGAAAGTATTGTCACTTTTACCTGGCAACATCTTGGCCAATACCATCTTACTAGGGAACATTAACAGTGAAGCGAAAAATGCTGCAGCTGTTAGAACTATCACCATAAACTTCTTGGATTTACTTCCAAGTATGTTATATACAAATCTTTCCAAGCCTTTCATTAGTTAGCCCCCTTGTGTTTATGATGATGTTTATGTTTTGGTTTTTTAAGTAACTTCAAACTTAAATATGGTGTAAAGATATAAGCAACAAATAGTGACGCTATAAGTGCTACAGGAACATTCAGTGGGATTGGTTTCATAAACGATCCCATCATACCACCAACAAATGCCATAGGTACCATTGTAAGTATGATAGCTAGTGTTGCTATGTTTGTAGGTGCACCTATCTCATCAGTTGCTTCTACAAGCAGTTCATCCATCTCTTTTTCATCTACATCGTGAGCATGTAAATGTCTATGGATATTTTCTATCACGATGATAGCTGCATCCACTAAAAGCCCCAAAGACAACAAGAATGCAAAAAGTGTAATACGGTTGATAGTTTGACCACTCATAAATGCTATAAATAGTGTCACTGCAAGTATAGCAGGAACTGTAAATGTAACGATAAGCGACTCTTTCCATCCAAGAGCAAATACAAGCATAAGTGCAATGATGATGATAGTAATCACTAAGTGACTCATCAACTCATTAACAGCTTCATTGGCTCTCTCTCCATAGTTTCTAGTAATGATATAACCTACACCTTCACGAGATAACTCTTCTTTGTGTTCTTGTAATATCTCTATAACATCTTCAGCGACAAAAACAGCATTTGTTCCTGCTAGTTTTGAGATAGTTAGAGTTATTTGATCTTGTACTTTAGATAACTTATCTTCTTTATTTTCTTTATATGTCAATTTAGAGCTTTGAAAATTTTGTATATCTACACCCTCATATATATGAGCCACATCTCTTAAATATATAGGTGATCCCATATATTGTGCTACTATGATATTGGCTACATCATCTACACTCTCTATAGCATTTTTAACCCCAAAAACAACTAAATGGTTATCTTTGGTTCGACCTTTAACATCCGGAACATCAACTGCTACAGATTGAACTGCTTGCATAATCTGCCCTAATGACAAATGATAAGCACTTAACTTGGATAAATCAACCTCTATATCAAACTGTGGTACTCTATCACCTTTTAGTGTTGTTTTGGCTACATTGTCTATAGAATTAATCTTTTGCTGCAACCTTTTTACAATGTTATGCAACTTAACCATATCTGTTTTTTGGTTATCTTTACTATAAAATGCAACAGTTACAATAGGTACATCTATATCTATATCAAAAGGCTTAACAAGTGGTTGCATAGCACCCTTTGGTAAACTATCAAGATTTTGAAACACCTTATCATACAGTTTTAGATTTGATGTTTCTCTATCTTGTCCTATATAGTACATCACATTGACTATACCCACATTATCCATCGCTTGACCATAGATATGTTCTATACCTTTGATCTCTCTAAGCTTTCTCTCTAAGGGATTTACTATAACATTTTCTATCTCTTTTGGAGTAGCTCCAGGCATTGCAACTATAACAGCACCTCCTGAAATCGCTATCTGAGGATCTTCTTCCCTTGGCATAATACTAAGTGAGAGATACCCCATGATCAAAAGAAATGCACCCAAAACTGAAGTCAAAGGGTTTTTTAAAAAACCTTTTGCCAACTTACCTGCATAATCTGTTACTTGATATTCTTGTTTCTTTGACATAATTTACCCTACTTTTTAATAGAGATTTTTACATACATACCTGGATATACATTTTGATTTTCATATCCAAACTTAATTTTGATCTTAAACTTATGTGTCATAGGATTTGAACTAGGTATGATAGAATCTATACTACCTGTTGTTTTATATCCAAGTGATGGTATCTCTACTTCTACACTATCTCCTAGCTTAATATCCTTGAGCTGAGACTCAGAGATTTGTGCTACGATTTTAAGATCACTCAAATCTGTAAGAACAACTGCTGGCATACCAGGAATTGCCATCTCACCTTCATTAAGTCTTTTCATCACAATCACACCATCATTTGGTGCTTTGATCTTAAGATAGTTATATTGATTTAGTACCTCTTCTCTTTTAGCCTTAGCTTGTTGAAGTTGTTTTTGTGCTATCTCTACCATATCTTTTAAATTTTTTGCTGCAAGCTCCATAGTCTCTAACTCAAATTTTGAAACCATATTTTTCTTATAAAGTCTTTGGTGTCTTGCAAGGTTTATAAGTATATTATTATATTGATTTTTATTCATTTGAAGTGCTAATTGAGCTTGAGATATAGCTAAATCCACTTGATTCAGTCCAGAATCTATCTCTTTTGAATCTATCTCATAAAGCAAATCACCCTTTTTTACTCTATCACCTTCACTTACAGCCATCTTTTTGACAAATCCCATAAAACGGCTTGTCATCATCTTTTGGTTGTCTGATACCACAGAACCACTTAAATCTATCTCTACTGCATTAAGTGCACTTATCAATGCAACTGACATTAAAACTGCTATCTTTTTCATGTATTATTTCCCCTTACCTGTCGTTGTTTCTTCTGTATTTTTTGCGATATTATTGATAATCCTTTTATCTTCAATATCCAACAATGAATCAAGTTCAAATATTTTTGTATTTCTTTTATTTTTTGCTGTTAAAAGCTTTAACAACACTTCCAACTCTTTTGACTGCTGGATAAGTACATCTGTTATAGATACCATCCCCTCTTTATATCTAGTACTATAGTTTTCATATACTTTTCTAGCAAGCTTTAACTGTTTTCTATAGTTGTATATATCAGTATTTGCACTCAAAATCTCTGTTTTAAGCTTTTTGGCTTTCAAAGCTATACCTCTTTTTGCAAGTCTTACCTGTTCTTTTACTTTTAGATAATTTAATTTTGCTTTTTCAAGATTTGCTTTATCTGCTCCACCATTAAATATATTCCATTTTGCCTGTACACCTACAGTATAAAAATCTTTATCTAAGAAATCATTAAAAAGATGATCATCTGCACTTCCATATTCAGCAAAAGCACCTATTTCTGGTAAAAAATTTGCTTTTTGTGCATTAACAGCCATTTTGGTTATCTTAAGTCCCAATTTCGCTTTTTGAATATCAATATTGCGTGCTGACAACATTTTTGCTGTAATTCGAGGCATAGGTGCCATCTCATTCATTAGCTTGATATTATCAACATCTCTATTAAGCAAAAACTCTAAAAACTGATATGCTAAATCACGATTTAGTTTTGCTTGATTATACATACTAAGAACTTCTGCTTTTCTAGCTTGAATTTCAAGTAAATCTGTCTCTTTTGCATAACCTTCTTTTTTCATCGTACGAATGATATTTTCAAGTCTATCCATATTTTTTTTGATACGTCTAAGATTGCGTATATAACTCTCTACCAAAGATATATCATAAAATGCTTTTTTTACTTCATATATCTTTTGGTTTCTTATCTTTTTAGTATCATACTTACTCATCTTAGCCATAGAGTACATGATATTTTTATACTCTGTAAGCTTTCCACCCGTATAAATAGGTATCATATATGTCAATTTCGTTAAAAAATGATTTCTAGCTTCAGGATAATTTAAATCTTTTGGTTCTGTTTTTAAAGGATCATGATCCAACTGCTGCCCTTGCATCATAGTACCCAAATCCCCTAAAAAATCAGAAAATCCAAAATCTCCAAAACTAGCTTCTCGACTTTGAAGTTTAAAACCAAAAACATTTCCTGCATCATTAGAACGCATTCCCATAATGGTAAGATCTAACTTACCATAATTAAGAGCTTCTACTGCTTTGGCTTCATACTCTTTCATTTGCTGATCAAATTTGGCTATCTTAACCTCTAAATTATCTTTTTTCAAGATTTTGATAGCATCTTTTAGCGTAAGATTTTGCATACCTGCAAATATAGGTATACTACATAATGCTAAAAGAGACACATACCTCTTTATCATAAACTACTCCTTGTTAGATTCGTACAAATATAGGTTTATTACCCAAAAATATTGAGATTATATCAAAGTTAATATGATTTATTGATTAAAATAAGAAAGTTATATCAATCTTTTTGACTGATATTGGCATTTTTGATAGGTAAAACCTATCAAAAATTATAATGTAGCTTGACTAACACTTATACAAGCTTCAAGAGAAGCCAACTCTTCTAATACCTCTTTTGATACACTACCATCTACTTTTACTATAGCCAATGCCTGATCTTTATTGGCTCTACCCAATCTAAAATCAGAAATATTCAATTTATTTTTAGCCAAGATATGTCCAACATCACCAATAACTCCTGGTACATCTGTATTTCTAAAGAGTATCATAGTACCTTTTGGTTCAACATCAAGTGCATAATTATCTATCTGAACTATCCTTTGAACACTATCATCAAATACTGTTCCACCTATAGTGATAGTACTATCTGCTGTAGTTAGTTTGATAGTTACTTTGTTCGTAAATCCACTTGTATTTGGTCTGTTTTCACTAACTAGATCTATACCTCTTTCTTTTGCTACAAACTCAGCATTGACATAGTTAACTTGATCTGCTAGTGACTCTGTAAGTACACCAACTGTTGCAAAAGTCAAAAGAGAGTCTTTATACTCACTAATTGGTCCTTTTGTTGTAAGCTTGATAGACTTGATAGCACTTTTTGTTATCTGAGCACTCATATGCCCCATCTTTTGTACAAGCTCCAAGTATGGTCTTACAAAATCAGGAAGTTCGTTTTCTTTGATAGGTAAGTTAAGTGCATTTGGATATGAGATACCTTTTGCTGCTGCTATAGCATTCTCTGCTGCTTGTATAGCTATGTTTCTTTGAGACTCTTTTGTGTTTGCTCCAAGGTGAGGAGTTACTGTTACATTGTTAAGATCCAACAATGGATGATCAGTTGCTGGTTCTTTGTTAAACACATCGATCCCTGCCATAGCTATCTTGCCTGATTTCAATCCCTCAACTAAAGCATCCTCATCATACAATCCACCTCTAGCACAGTTGATAAGGATAACTCCATCTTTCATCTTAGCTATCTCTTCAGAGCCTATCATACCGATAGTCTCTTCTGTCTTTGGTGTATGAATAGTAATGATATCACAAGCTAGTATATCATCAAAATTTGTAGTATAAGCTATATCCAAATCAGTTGCTTTGCTTGGGTCGATATATGGATCATATGCTATTACTTCCATCTCAAAAGCTTTTGCTCTTTTACCAACACGAGAGCCGATATTTCCAAATCCTATGATACCTAGCTTTTTATCTTTTAGCTCTGTACCATACCAGTCTTGTCTTCTCCATACACGATCAACTTTTAGGTTGTTGTGTGCATATGGAAATGTTCTAGCACAAGAGAGCATATGAGTCATAGTAAGTTCAACTGCTGCTATAGTGTTAGCTGTTGGTACATTCATCACAACTATACCTTTTTTGCTACATCCTGGTATATCTACATTATCCACACCAACACCAGCTCTTACAACTGCTGTTACTTTGTTAGCACTTGCCAAGAAAGCATCATCTACATCAGTTGAAGATCTAGTGATAGCTACATCAGCTTTTGGGATAATCTCAGCTATGAGTTTGTCTTTTGGCTCATCAGCAGCATTTATAAGTTCTATATCACTATCATTTGCCAATATATCCAAACCACTTTGATGGATATGGTCACAAACAACTATAGTCTTTTTTGACATTTATAAACCTTTTTATTAATTTGTAATTTCATATATGCAGAAAATAGCAAAA
>Ga0256828_1000905_pt1 | contig 19179 bp, 17 predicted proteins | sample CV88metaG_FD_185993 | JGI IMG/M metagenome (GOLD analysis project Ga0256828, IMG submission 185993) | Hydrothermal vent microbial communities from East Pacific Rise, Pacific Ocean - CV88 | ecosystem: Environmental > Aquatic > Marine > Hydrothermal vents | place: Pacific Ocean: East Pacific Rise...
TCGTCAAAAACAACAAGTTGGATACCAAGAGTATAAAAATAGTGTTGCCAATGGTTCTAGTGCAGTAGATTTAGCACATGTAAAAGGCTATTGTACTACTATTGAGCAAATTTTAAATGCTTATGGTGGAATTAGTGCTGAGGAGATGATGGAGATAAAAAGACCTATCATTGGTGAGATTTCTCTAAAAAGAGGTAAAAATAAAAATATGGATATCGATTATGATGTACTTATATGGAAGAGGGTAAAAATCCAACTATCAAATATCTTGAAAAATTAGCAAAAAAGCATAATATAAAAAATCACATTCTAACAATAAATGAAGTCAAAGAAGCGGTATTAAAATGGAAACACTACACAAAAGAGATAGAAAAAAATATGACCAGTTCACAGCAACTCTTTGTCAATCCAGTGGCTAAGGGTATAAAGCCCCCATATATGCTGTTTGAAACGACCTTTTTTTGCTGTTTGTATATACTGTTGCAGTATATCAGGCTTGAACATATTTGTTTTTTTGTTTACCTCTTCTATGAGATTTATTCTTCCGCTTTCATAGAGTGCCTCTGCATATGGATTAGAAAAGCCTTTTTTCTTTCTTTGGAGAATTTCGTCTGGCAGTCTGTTTTTTAGCACCTCTTTGAGCAATGCTTTTGTTGTAGCATCTTCATATCTCAAATATGGTGCAATACCAAAAACAAGCTCAACAAACTCATGATCCAAAAACGGTGTTCTTGATTCTATTGAGTGTGCCATACTTACGCGGTCTAGTTTGCTCAAAAAATGTTCCGCTTGAAAATGTTGCAAATCTGCATAGCTAAACCATATAGATTCATCTGTATGGCTTGAATTCTCAAACTCATCTCTAAGAGATTTTAGATACAAAAACCCATCACCGTCTTTTATATTTTTTTTCATCAAAATATTTTTTTGCATATCTGTAAATTTTTCACTCGATGTACGAAACACAACCTCACCCTCAAAAGCCCTCTTATACCACTCCCACTCTCTGTTCATACTGAAATTACTACGAAAATATTTTTTGAGCCAGTTTTTATGAAACACTTTTTTTGCATTTTCCATCTCAAGATATTCAAAATACTGCCTATAACCCAAAAACAACTCATCACTACCCTCACCACTCAATACAACCTTGAAACCATCTTGTTTTATACGGGAAAAAAGATAATACAGAGGAATTGCGGCAGGATCGTTAAGAGGTTCGTCAAGTGTGGCAAAAACATCATCTATCAAATCTGTATATTGTTGCAGACCTATCTCTACTTCTATATTTTCTATCCCCAGAAGTGTGGCAGTTTGTGTAGCTTTTGATCTCTCATCATACTTTGCAAAACCCTTAAACCCCAGAGTGTATGTTGTGAGATTTTTTCCAAACTCTTTGGCATAGTAGTTTATAGTTGCACTATCTATCCCTCCGCTGAGCAAAGCTGCCATATCCACATCACCTTCAAGCCTCATCTGTATAGCTTCTTGAAGTTTATCTCTTAGTTTTTCTACCGCTTCCTCTTTTGTAGTTATCTGATTTGGTGTGGTTTGCAACAGGTTGTAGTATTTTGTTGTTTTTATCTTGTTTCCTGATACTTCTATCATCTCACCCGGTGCAAGTTTGTATATACCTTTGTAAAAAGTGTGAGGAGAAGTTGGAGCAAGATAACTCAAAAAAGAACACAAAGCATCTTGTGACAACTCTTTGTGTTTTAAAAATATTTTCAGTGCTTTTATCTCTGAAGCAAAATAAAAACTACTGCCCTCTTGCATAAAAAAAATGGGCTTTTTGCCAAGTCTGTCACGGAAAAGGTAAAGCCTCTGCCCATCAAAAAGAGCAATAGCAAACATCCCTCTGAGGTGTTTTACAAAGTCAAGTCCCCACTCCAGATAAGCAGCAAGTATCACCTCTGTATCACCCGTCGTTACAAAGTCAAAATCAAGTTTTTTTCTGAGTTCTTTATGGTTGTAGATCTCCCCGTTAAAAGAGATTAGGATATTGTTGTGTTTTAGTGGTTGATGGCTTCTGTGATGAGTATCTTGTATGCTTAGTCTTTGATGTGCAAAGAAGATGTTTTTGTCTTTTTGCACACCACAAAAATCTGGTCCTCTATGGCGGAGCAAACCCAATGCCTCAAAAGCCTTTGCCTCATCATAATGACCTAAAATACCAAAGATTGCACACATATCTCTATGTCATTACAACCTGTTTGCTACCCTCTTTTATCTCACCTATAAGGTAACTTCCCTCAGCAGTTGCCAATACTTTTTGAACATTTTTGTCCTCTACTACAAGTATCATACCAACACCCATATTAAAAGCCCTGAACATCTCCTCTTGTTGAACATGTTTTGATATAAGCTCAAAAATAGGAAGCACTTTTATAGCATCTTGTTTTATTTCAGCCATGAGGTTTTCTGGCAACACTCTTGGAAGGTTTTCTACTATACCACCTCCAGTGATATGTGCCATTGCAACTATCTCATCTTTTAGTGCTTTAAAAGTTTTTACATATATGTTTGTAGGTTCCAGAAGTGTTTCTATCAATGTTTTACCATTAAAATCTTCATTAAAATCCAAATTCATTGTCTCAAACAACACCTTCCTTGCAAGTGAAAAACCGTTTGAATGAAGCCCCGAACTCGGCAATGCTATGAGCTTGTGGTTGGCTCTTACCAAAGAGACTCTGTCCATTTGTGATTTTTCAGCAACACCAACTGCAAAACCTGCCAAATCATAATCGTCTTGAGAATACATCCCCGGCATCTCGGCAGTCTCTCCCCCAATCAGTGCACACTCAGCTCTTATACACCCTTGGGCTATCCCCGAAACAACACTCGTAGCAGTCTCTACATCAAGTTTGCCTGTCGCATAATAATCCAAAAAGAACGACGGAGTGGCAAAATTACAAAGCAGATCGTTTACACACATAGCAACAAGGTCTATACCGACACTATGATGGATGCCACTGTCAATAGCCAGTTTCAGTTTTGTTCCCACACCATCTGTTGCCGCAAGCATCACAGGCTCATCAAACCCTTTTGGAAGCTCAAAAGCACCTGCAAAACTACCTATACCACCCATCACACCGGGTATTTTTGTAGATTTTACAAGGGGTTTTATATTTTCTACAAAACTGTTTCCTGCATCTATATCTACCCCCGCATCTTTATAACTAATTTGACTCATTATCGCTCTCCACATTTGGCAAATCACATTTTTTAGTTATTATGCAAAGTGGACAAAAATTTGAAATACCGGCTATAAGAGGTACAATCCCCAAATAAAACCACATATTTGAAGTAATAAACCCAGTGATAATCAATGCACTACCAAAAAATATACGAAAAACTCTACAAAATTTTCTTATTTTGTTGTAATTCATTATGCAAACCCTTAATTTTTTTGTAATTATATCCATATTAAGTTTATATTAGATATAATCGCACTCTAAATTTTAAAGAAAGTGGGTGATGTGATATGCCGGGTATCGTTCTTAGACACGATGACAATTTTGATGCTGCTTACCGTCGTTTCAAAAAACAGACTGACCGTAACTTAATTGTTACAGAAGCAAGAGCAAGAAGATTTCACGAAACTGAAACTGAAAAGCGAAAAAAATTCAAAATTGCTTCTCGTAAGAAAATGCTTAAACGTCTTTATATGATGAGACGTTACGAATCACGACTCTAATATAAGCCTTCGGGCTTATATACTCCTATTTATAGGGCTTTAACTGCTACTTTAAGTTTTCTTTTTTCTATCCATTTCTAACTTATTTATAACAACAGATGTCTATATTGCTACAAAGCACTCTACAATTCTATTGATTTATGTTAGTTTTATATGCTATAATTTCAATCAAGTAAGATTATTACTCTGTGGGTAGCTCCCACATATCAACACTGTAAGGGGTAGGACTTCGGTCTTATCCCTTTTTTTTTGCCTTTTTTTTGGCATTGCGTGGGTAGTGTTGGGTGGGAGTGTTGAAAAAAGGAGTGTTATGCTTCTAAGAGTAATAATCTTACTGCTAATTCTTGGTTATCTTACTAAGTTATTTTAGCACATGGAGAGGGTAGCTCCCTCTCTTTGTTACTTCTTTAAATTTCACACTTAAACCTTTTATCATTTGCTATTTATATTGAGTTTTTTATATAATCTAGTATGATTAACTTTATAGACAACCTTACAAATAATATAACTAAAGTATTTGAGAAAATATCTGATAATTTCTACTGGTACTCTTATGTTATAGGATTAATAGCTATTTTCATATTTGATACAACGGCTATAACAGATGATTTTGTAATCTTTTTTATTTTATCGTTTATCATTGCCCCAATCATAGGCTTTTTAGTTCTGTTTGCTCTGATACTGCTAAATGGAGCTATTGGAATAATTAACGATGTTTTTAAAAGGATAGATTTTCACTTCTCATCATAAATGTAATTTTCACGAGGGAAATTATCGAAATATCACTATTTTTTTTAAGAAAACTAGGACACTCGGTTCTATACTGTCAACGGCGGAGTTAAACCCAAATCTCGAAATAGACTTTTATAAAAATATCTAAGTAGTTGTTTTTTTATTATTAAACAGGTATATTTTCTATTGCCAACAGAGAACTAAGGAAAATATTATAATAATTTTTCAATTTCTGTTCTCAGTATAAATTTTCACTAGGTTTTTTAGAAAAAATGGCATTACTATATCTATGATGGCAACATAATGTTATTAAAATTGCTAATGCAAACTATTCTATTGCAGACATATTTGATAACTTTTTTTTCTAATTTTATTTATTATTTCAATAAAATCAATATTAACTTTCAGTATTGTTTTTCTTGCATGTTGTATTGCTTTACCAGCAATATTATAAAATTTATATCTTATAGTTTGAACAGTATGATGCTTCCAACTTTCTTCAAAAGTTTGCTTGAAAAGCACAAAAATATTGTAAGCTAATGTGCCAATTGCAAAGTAAAAAGCATTTGCCATAAAATCTGAAGTAGGCATATAACGCATATTAAAACCTCGTTTAAGTTCTTTGATACGATTTTCACTTGTTTCACCGCGTTGGCGGTAAAACTCCAACATCTCCTCTGCCGAGTGTTCTAAGTCATTTGTAGCTATTACATGATAATGTTCTTCGAAGTAATGTTGTTTTTGTTCCTGTGTGAGCAGTTCTTCAATATGTGGTAGCATTGGAGTAATTCGTTTTTTTACTACAATGAGACGATATGCTTGTTCAACATTTCGCATGGTATCTATATATTCAGCGATTTGCTCATATTTAGAATACTGAGTCCATGTTGAAATATTTTTAATTTCAGCTCTTGTTGAAGGGCTTAGGTGTGCTCCAATTGTAAAGGTAATATCATTTTCAAAGCAGTAATTTAAAACTTTAACTTGATAAGATGCTCCATCAGCTCGTAAATATTTAAACTTACAATCTTTTGGAAGTTGTTTAGCACATTTTTTTATAAATACTGCATTTGTGTCTGCTGGAGCAATATTTCCTGTACGAAACTCACTGTGAATTAAGAATCCACCATTAATATGTCCTACCATTGGAGTGTACCCTGGAGGACCTTTGTAAGTAGAACGAGCGGTAGATTTTTCTGCTTCAATAACAGTAGCATCTATATCAAGTACAAGTTTTGTTCTATCGTAATACTTTAGATGCGATTTTAACAGATGGCGATTTATTTTCTCAATACCATAAATACCAAGAAGACCTGTTCGTTTGAGCCATTTTCCAATGGTATCTGCCTTTGGAATATCTCTTAATTTTAGAATCTCTTGCATAGCTTTATCAGATTTAATGGTTCTAATATCATCCAAAACTTTCCCTCCACTGTGTAACATTAATATAAGAGCATTTATATAGCTTGAAGAAGCATAAGCACGATTGGATTGAGATACAGGCAGATGTATATTACATAACGAATCAAGTTTTATACCCTTTAGGTATTCACCTAAAAGAATTGAACCAGCTCTTGGAGTCAGTTTTTCATCTGTTGATTCTACAGCAAAATCTAAAATAGTCTGTGTCATAATAAGTCTCCGTTTTATGAAAAAAATTGCACCCGTTCGGTGAAAGTATCAGGTGTAGTTTTACTGTCTTTCATCCCCTATTTTACGATATTTACACTTGATTTATGATTTTTCTATTTCGAGATTTGGGCTTTATAACTCTATTGATTTATGTTCATTTAATATGCTATAATTTCATTGAAACATTAGAATGCCTCGTGGGTAGCTCCCACATAATGGCACTGTAAGGGGGTAAGGCTTTGGTCTTATCCCTTTTTTAGCATTTTGCGGGTTGCCCTCTAAGGGCTTTCGTTTACCTTCCATACAAACTCTTTTTGCACTATATAGTTTATTATATATTTAAAAGTCTTATATCTTTATATTCTTAGTTCTGACTTCCTTTTTGAAAAAATATGTCAATTTGTGAATTTATTTGCACCTGCTTTTGTTTTTTCGATACACTACACAAAAAAAGGATTATCTTATGCAAAACACAACAACCATCACCTGCCCAAACTGTAAAACTGAAATAAGCATAGAAGAAGCACTTTATACCCAGCTAGAATCAAAATTCAACAAAGATATCCAAGAAAAAAGGGAACAATACAAAAAAGCACAGTTTGAACTGCATCAAAAAGCCCAAGCCTTAAAAAAAGAGCAAGAACAGTTTGAAGACAAGCTCCAAGATGCACTTACCCTTAGACTCAAAGCCAAAGAACAAGACCTAAGAGCAAGTATTTCCAAAGAGATGATGCAGATAAAAGAGCAAGAAGAGGCACTGCTCAAAGCGGAACTCGATAAAAAAAGCAAAGAGCTTTTGGCAATGCAACAAGAAGCACAGACAAAACTCCAAGAGGCAATCCGGCAGAGTAAAAAAGAGCAAGAAGCTCAAATCAAAGCACAGCTTGAAAAAGAGAGTGCTTTAAAAGTAAAAGAGTTAGAAGATGCTCTTCAAACAAAATCTGCTCAAATTCAGGAGCTTGAAGCGAGTAAAGCGGAGATTGTAAAACTCAAGATGCAAATGGCTGAAGCTGAGGCAAAAGCTAAATCACAAGCCCAAATAGAGTTTTATGAAAAACTGGCAGAGGAGAAACAAAAGGCTATACAGGAGGTTAATTCTCAAAACGAGCTAAAACTCAAAGAAGCAGATGAGAAGATGCGACAACTTCAAGAACAGCTCCAAATTGCTCAAAGAAAAGCAGAACAAGGAAGTATGCAAACACAAGGTGAAGTACAAGAGTTAGCCATAGAGGAATACTTAGCTACTAAATTTCCACTTGACACTATTGAAGAGATCAAAAAGGGGCAAAGGGGAGCGGACTGTATGCAGATAGTCAATACCCAAGAGCAAAGCAACTGCGGAAAAATCTACTACGAATCCAAACGAACCAAAGAGTTTCAAAAATCATGGATAGAAAAGTTTAAAGCAGATATGAGAGAAAAAGGTGCTGATGTTGGGGTGCTTATCACCTCTGTACTTCCAAAAGAGTTAGATAGGATGGGCTTTTACGACGGAATATGGGTATGCACCTATGATGAGTTCAAAGGCAGTGTGGCACTCATACGAAACTCTCTCGTGCAGATATCACTTGCCAAAAGATCCCAAGAGGGCAAAAGTGACAAGATGACACTGCTTTACAACTACCTCACAAGTAATGAGTTTGCTATGCAGGTAGAAGCGATAGTAGAAGGTTTTACTACTATGCAAAATGATTTGCAAAAAGAGAAAAATGCAATGGCAAGGCTATGGAAACAAAGGGAAAAACAGCTTGAAAAAGTATTGGATAACACCATTGGTATGTATGGTTCTATAAAGGGTATTGCGGGTAATGCTATTGGTAATGTAAAAGCATTGGAATTGAAAGAAGATATCTCTTCTTAACACAATTTGTACCGTTTTAAACCAAGAGAAGATTGAAAAATAAGCGGATCGTGTGTTGCTATTATTATGGTTTTGTTTTGTTTTTGCAGTTTGATTAACAGATCTATAAGTATGAGTGAGTTTTGCTTATCAAGACTTGCTGTTGGTTCATCACATATTATTATTTTTGCATTGTTTACCAAAGCCCTTGCCATCACAACTCTCTGCCTCTCACCTCGTGAGAGTTTTACCACTTTTGTTTTTGCTTTATGCGATATATTTGTATCTTTCATAGCTTTTACAACAGCATTGTTTGAATCTTTTTGAGATATGTTGCTTTGGGTTAAGGGTATGGAGATATTCTCCTCCACACTCATATTTTCAAAAAGATAAAAAGATTGTGAAACAAACCCGACAACCCTGTTTCTGTATGCTGAGATGTGAAAATCGGGCAAAGAGACTATATTTTGTCCATCTACTGTTACTTTACCGCTCGTTGGTTTCATCAAAGCACCTATAATACTCAGCAGAGTTGTTTTTCCAGAGCCACTCTCCCCCTCTATTACAAGGCATTCTCCGTCGTTTATAGTTATATTTATATCTTCCAAGGCACAAAAATCATCAAAATATTTATAAAGGTTTTGTATCTCTATCATCTTGTTATCTCACTTGGTTCTATTATCGCTTTTTTATAAGATGGCAGTATAACAACCATCACAAAAGGCACAACACAAAACAAAAACAAAAGTACCAAATCTCCAAAACCGATATCTGGAGTAAAAACAACATCTTCATACAGGTTTGATGAGAGCAAAAATATATTTTTCAAAAGTGGTGCATTAAATACAAATACATATATATAAGCCACCACAACACCTAGCATATAAGCACTAAAAGATATTATAAACGAGTGTATCATTTTTAGGTATATGATACTTTGTATCCTCCATCCCAAAGATCTCAAAACAGCTATCTCTTTTGCATCATCATGCGTGATTGACGAGTACCTTTGATAAAGCAAAATCAAAAAAGAAACCAACACAACAAGATAAAGCACCATAAAAAAACCACCTTTGTAATTGAAAAGATTTTTGTAGTATTTTTCAATATCATCTTTTTGTATAATTCTCATATCAAAATGTGACATTATGAGCTTGTTTAGTATTGTGTTTTTTTCAGATTTATTGGCTATGTTCAATACAATATCTGTAACATAACCATCCTCAACACCCAGTATCTCTTTTGCCAGTTGCATATCTACAATAACCATATCAGAACTTACTATATTGGTTTTTTTTGGCAGTGTTGCATATATATAAACTTTTTTTATACTTCTGTCTGGAGGTCTAAAATTGTAGTATCCGTTATATTTATATTTTTCAAGCAGTCTTTTTACCCCATCTCCTATTATCATATTGTCTCTTGAGAGAAATTTTTCTATATCAACATCTTTTATGAGACTTTTTATATCTTTTGATATCTCATCATCAAAAAAATCAACCCCAACTATCATAAAATATATCTCGTTTGGCTCATAAAAATGTCTGCCATACACCCTCCCCTCAACTTCAGAGACACCATCTAGCTGCAAAAACTCATCAATCCACGAAGCAGGTGTGTCTAGTGCTTTACCCGCTTTATACCGCTGTATGGTAAAATCTGCCTGAGCATCAAGTGTATCAAATATATCTTTTTGGATAGAAGTTGATACAAACATAACACTGCCAAGCAAAAACACAACTAAAAAAAATATAAAAAAAACACTTGCATGTTTTGGGGCATTGGATAAAAAAGAGGCAAAAACAAACTCTATATATTTTTTATTTGGCATATACAAAACCTGTGTAGGTGTATTTTTTTTGTGTAGGGTAGAGTTGGTTTGAATCATCATCATAATAGAGTATTCTATTTTCAAGATAGGTTGTAGAGAGTGCTATGCCGGGTAGTTTTGTGATATTTGAGAGTCTTTGTATCTCACTGTTTTGTGTACCGTTTAGGGCAGATATGACATAGCCAAAAGCGATACAAAGAAAAATCAAAAAAACAAAACTATATCTCATACTTCAAGGCTTTTTTGCTAAACTCAACAGAACAGAAAAATATAGCGATAAATATCGGATTTAGCTTTATGCTCTCATCTTTTGTTTCTTCAAAAACCCTAAAACTAAACCCCTCTCCGTCGTTGGAGTTTTGAGGTGTCACGACAAACTCAACAGGGGCAAGAGTTTTTGCCATATTGAGTATATTTTTTCTCATTTTTGTATTTTGGTCTGCAAGAATATTAAAGTCCGGATTTTGTGAGCTTTTATGTTGTGCAAGTATTTTTTGCAACAATTCAACCTTGTCTTTGAAAACAACCTTATTCCATTTTATTATTGTGTTGTTTGAGCTTATTTTACACTCTTTGTGAGCCAAAGGGTACAAACCTTTGGATTTTATAGCTTCTTGCAAAGATAATAAAAAATTTACTCCGCCAACCGTTTGAGCCGCCTTTTTCATAAAAAGGTGGATAAATGCCTTTGTATCTTCATTTTGTTTGTTAAAATTACACATATTTTTCCTTGTTTGTCAAGAGTTTTAGCCACTCTTTCATTTTTTTCTCATACCCTATCTCTTTGAGCTCTACAAAATTCAAATCTTCACCAAGGTAGTTTTGCTCTACATATCCGCCAAAATCATGGGGATAAAGGTATCCGTCGTTATTGTGTGTGATATTTTTTGGTATATCAAGTATTTTACCCTCTTTTATACTTTTTATCGCTTTGTTAATCGCCATATATGATGAGTTGGATTTTGGTGAAGCACACAGATATACAACCGCCTGAGATAAAATTATTCTGGCTTCTGGATAACCTATCTTGGCTACACTTTTCATAGCCGAAGTTGTAAGAGTGAGTGCCTGAGGGTTTGCATTGCCAACATCTTCACTCGCGAGTATAACAAGCCTCCTTGCTATAAACTCGGCACTCTCCCCACCCTCTATAAGCCTTGCAAGATAATATATGGCAGCATCTGGATCTGAACCCCTTATAGATTTTATCAAGGCACTGGCAAGATCATAATGCATACCCGCTTCAGAACTTCCATCATCTATTGCATTTGGTCTTAAAGACTTCAACAGCTCTAAGGTTATATCAGTTTGGACATTTGAGGCAAATTCAAGCAGTTTTAACATAGCTCTGCCATCACCTCCACTGCTCCTTAGTATATACTCTTTTGCATCTTCACTTATAGAGATATTGCCATACTCTATTGCTCTTTCAAGGAGTGTTTTGAGTGGTTTGTAAGATATCTTTTTTATCTCAAAAAGCATAGACCTTGATCTTATTGCAGATGTAAGTGAATAAAACGGATTTTGGGTTGATGCTCCTACAATCAAAACGGAGTTGTTTTCCATAACAGGCAAAAGCACCTCTTGTTGGTTTTTTGCAAGTCTGTGCACCTCATCTATAAATATCAAAGGTTTTTGAAGTGTATTTTTGTATTGCAAAAATATCTTTCTGAGCTGTTCTATCTTTAGTGATGTCGCATTAAACTCATAAAAAGGGAGTTGCATAGTTGATGCAATCACTCTGGCAAGTGATGTCTTGCCACATCCTGCACTGCCCCATAAAAAACTATGCCCAAGTGCATTTTTTTCACACAATACTCTAAGGGGAGCATCTTTTGCACACAGATGCTCCTGCCCAACAATCTCGTCAAAATTTTTTGGTCTTAAAAGCTGTGTGAAATCACTCAAGTGTTTTTTGCCTCTGTTTTGAGAAATTTGTGCAAAGCATTGTACTCACTTCTGCTTAGAAATCTGCTTTTGCCTGTTGGCAGATTGTTTAGTCCTATCTCAGCAAAACTAATCCTCTTAAGGTCAACCACTTCTGCACCAAACGAAGCAAAAAATCTTCTCAATTCTCTGTTTTTACCCTCATTTATAGCTACTTTCAATATAGAATAATTTGGGGTATTTTTTTGTATTTTATACCCTAAAAAAGGTTTAAATTCCATACTTGTTATTTTTGAATGGGAGTGTCCACCGGCAGTAGCATCTTCAAGCACCATCCCTTTTAGCATAGCTTCTTCCATATCTGAAGTTATCTCACCTTTTATCTTGATTTTGTATATTCTCTCAAGGTCAGAATTCATCAGAGCTGTTGCAACTTTTGAAGCATCACACAAAAGCAAAAGCCCCTCACTGGCAAAATCAAGCCTCCCGACAGGGATAAAATGTCTAAATTTTTTATCCAGTGAATCGTATATGGTTTTTCTCCCCTTTGGATCACTCTTTGTCACAAGCTCACCTTTGGGTTTGTTGTATATTATCACAGTATATTTGTCTTTTACTCTTATTTGTTTACCACTTACATAAACGATATCAACACCCTCTTGCACCTGTGTTGCAGGGTTGTCTTGTATCTCAGAATTTACCCTTACATACCCGTCTATAATCGCTTTGTCTGCTTCCCTTCTCGAGTAGCTTGAATGGTGTGCTATATATTTGTTTAATCTCATTTGTTATCTCTCTTGGTGTTGTTCACGATATACCTTTTTCTATAAGTGTATGTATATGCAGTACACCTTTTATTTTTTTATCTTTATCTGTTATGACCAAAAGCTGTATCTTTTTATCCTCTATCATAACAAGTGCATCACTTGCCAACATATCTTCATCCTGACACAAAGTCGGATTGGGTGTAGCATATTTTAAAGCCTTGTCATCTAGTGAAAAATCATCTCTCATCAATGCCCGTCTTACATCACCGTCACTCAGTAAGGCTTCAAGCCTTCCGTCGTTACCAGATATAAGCACCGTACCCAATCTGCCCTCACTCATCACCATAATTGCATCTTTTACCTTTGCATCAACATTAACGACGGGGAGGTTTTTTCTCTGCATAAGATTACTGACTTTTATAAAAAGTTTTTTTCCCAAAGCACCGCCGGGATGAAAAGATGCAAAGTCACTCTTTTTAAAATCCCTTGCTTTCATCAGTGATACAGCCAAAGCATCACCCATAGCCAATGTGAGAGTTGTTGAGCTTGTTGGTGCCGTATCAAGAGGACATGCTTCTTTTTTTACCAAAATATCTATAACCAAATCACTGTATCCGCCAAGTGTTGAGTTTTTGTCTCTTGTCATCCCTATGAGTGGCACACCAAATCTTTTGATGTGGGGCAGTATGGCACTTAGCTCCTCACTCTCTCCTGAGTAGCTTATAGCCAGTACCACATCATCTTTGCCTATCATCCCCAAATCACCGTGAAGTGCTTCTGTGGGGTGTATAAAAAAACTCGGTGTCCCGGTAGAAGCAAAGGTTGCCGCCATTTTTGCACCTATTAGTCCGCTTTTGCCAACTCCACTCACAATGAGTTTGCCCTTACATCCCAAAATCATCTCTACTGCATCTGAAAAATTTTTATCTATGTTTTTTGATGCTTCAATAAGGGTGTTTGCTTCAATATCCAAAGTTGTCTGTGCTATCTTTATATAATTCATAATTGCAATTATACTCTATATAACCAAAATTTATGTTGTAAAAAAGTATAAATTTGATATAATCTATGCTATTTATTACCACCCCAACAAACTAACTCAATGTTTGAGAGTATTACAAGAGGTAAGATGTGAATAGAAAAATTTGCAGGACTAACTGGTTAATTCAAAAATTTTTATGTTTGCAGATTGCCTCTTGTAATGCTCCCCGTAGGGTGCAATACTTTTGCCCATACTCTGCGTTAGATTTTTTCAAGTTAACTACGGTTAGCTTATCAAAAATCTGCCTTGATTATGAACAAAATTATTGCATCAAAAATTGAGTTAGTTTGTTGGGGTGGTTATTTAACTAACAAGGTTTCACAATGCAAAATACCCAAAGTGACAAAAGTGTACATATTGCTATTGAAATAGCTGTAAAACTCGGCATACTCTTTATCATCATAGCTGTATCTTTTTTGATACTAAAACCTTTTATAGGGATTATTACTTGGTCTGTTATATTGGCTGTTGCTTTGTTTCCCGTCGTTGAAAAACTCTCAAACAAGCTAAAAACCTCAAGAAAAAAAGTACTTGTATCCTCCTCCATTGTTGTTATAATGGCACTTGTTGTACCCACATATATGGTTTCGGATAAAGCGATAGACTCCATATCTACCCTTACTGCTATTGCAAAAAAAGGGGAGCTTAATATACCTGAGCCACCACAAAAAATAAAAGAATGGCCCGTCGTTGGAGGTGAAGTTTACAAAATATGGGACGGTGCTTCAAAAAATCTGGAATCTACCCTAAAAACATTCTCTCCCCAAATCAAAGAGGGAGCATTAAAACTCATAGGGATACTCTCAGAGAGTCTCTCTTTGATACTTATCTCAATTGTTTCTATCATTATCGCAGTGTTTTTGATGTTGGGTGCAGAAAAATACACACTCTTTTACAAAAAAATATCTACTAGACTTATTGGGCAAAGGGGTGATGAGTGGGCAAATCTTACTGCTTTGACCATAAGAAGTGTAGCAAACGGTGTCATAGGGGTAGCTGTTATTCAGGCTGTATTTGCTTTGCTCGGGCTTGTTGTTATGGATATACCTTTTAGCATTGTTATAGCTTTGTGTGTGATGTTTTTGACCATTATTCAACTTCCTGCCATCATCATAATCGGACCTGTTGTAGCTTTGGTGCTTACTCAAGATACCTCAACTTCTGCTATAATTTTCTCCATATATATGCTTATTGTAGGTGCATCTGATGGTGTACTAAAACCTATGCTGATGGGCAGAGGGGTTGATATACCGATGCTTGTTGTACTTATCGGTGCTATTGGCGGTATGATACTTATGGGGATGATTGGCTTGTTTGTTGGAGCTGTTATATTCTCTTTGGCATACAAACTTTTTATGTTGTGGCTAGATGAAAGCTCACTCAAAAATTAAAAAGGCACTCTCTGCCTCTTTAAGCATAACACTTGCTTATCTTTTTCCGCTCTACTTTGGTATAGAAGATACCTCCACTGCGGCTATAACAGTCATGGTTATCGCCTCGGCAGATTCTGTAGGCTCATCTCTTCAAAAAGGTATATACAGAGTTATAGGCACATATATAGGTGCTGTTATGGGGATAACTCTCATAGCCCTGTTTCCTCAAGATAGATTTTTGTATCTTGGAGTATTGTCTGTTTTGGTTAGTGCCTTACTCTATCTTGCAAGAGCATACCGTGCAGACAAGACAATATTTTTACTAAGTGCCATGACAATGATGATAGTATTTGACGGTGGTAAGGTTGATGATATATTTTTGTATGCCATCAACAAAACAATACTCACAGTGATAGGGATAGTTATATACACCTTTGTGAGTGTATATATATTGCCAATAAGGGGCAAAAAAGAAAAAACAGAAAATTTTTTTGAGTTTGTATGGTTTGACAAAGAAGATATCAAAGGTACTTTTATATCATTTTTGGTATTTTGGTTCAGTGTGTACCTTTGGATGGAGTTTGAGATTGTTTACGGATATTACATCATCATCCTTGCAACTTCACTCTCTTTATATACCACATACAGTGTGGCAAAAGGCTCAACTTTGATTTTTGTTTATACCTTCTCGTTTGTATTTGCAATCTTCTCATATATCTTTATCCTGCCAAACATCCATGGTTGGTGGAGCTTGAGTATCTTTTTGTTTTTGTACAGTTTTGTCGGATTTTATTTTATCAATCAAAAAATCACACTTTTTTATCTGCTTGGCATGGCAACATTTCTGATAGAAAACGAGATGAATTTTGAATTTGAGATATTTTTATATGTGCTGTTTATCTTTTATCTTTTTTTATTGGTATTGCTTGTTTTTGATTTTTTCCCTTTCAATCAAAAAAGTGAATATATGTTTTTAAAACTAAAAGAGAGATTTTTGCATCTCTTAAAACATCCAAACCCAAATCAAACACACCTAAGAGAAACACTAAAAAAGATGCAGTTTTACTCAGCGAAGATAGACTATGACTATTTTGGTATAAAAAAAGAGGATATTATGAGCTATTGTCAAGAAGCACAAAGGGTTTTAACAACAAAAGATGCAAAAAAACTATACAATACAAAAATAGACTTTGAAAAACTAAAAGAGAGTAAATTTTGAGATATATTTTATTTTTTATTTTATTTGTTTTTATGGCAGGATGTACCAAAGTCGGTCCGGATTTTAAAAAAAGAGATGAGATAAAATTTCCAAAAGAGTTACAGCAAGATACAAATGCAACAGATGATGAGTTGGCAAACTGGTGGGAGATGTTTCATGACAAAACTCTAAACACCCTTGTAAAAAAAGCATACAAACAAAATCTTGATATTCAACAGGCGGGTTTGAGAATCTTACAATCAAGAACAATGCTTGGTATCTCTCAGGGTTTTACATATCCACAATCTCAAACAATCTCAGGCAGTGCTGTAACATCAAGAAAAAATTCACAAACCATAAACTCAATGGGTATCAATTTTGATGTTGGCTGGGAGATAGATTTTTGGGGCAAATATGCAAGAGGGATAGAGAGTGCAGAAGCGGCTTTGTATATGAGTGTTGCTTCATACAGAGATATTATGACAAGTGTTGTAGCTGAAGTTGCCAGAAACTACATAAACTACAGAGTCGCTCAGGAGAGAATCATATATGCAAAACGGAACATAGCTATACAGCAAAGGGTTGCAAAGATGACACAGGTGCAGTTTAACTCAGGCAATGTAAGTGAACTGGATATGCAACAGGCCCGTACTCAGTTATACTCAACCAGAGCAAAACTACCCGCCATAAGACTCTCAAAAATCAACTCACTCAATGCACTTGCACTGCTTTTGGGGATGCCAAAAGAGAGTGTGGCAAAAATACTACAAAATGGCTACAAAGATGACAAAAGCTACATAAAAAGCGGACGGGAGCAAATAGTTGAAATAGATGAAAATCAAAAAAACTACCTTGGAGTATCGCTTATACCAAAAGGCTCGTTTGATCCAAAAAGCAAAATAGATGTCTCACTTATAAAAAGGAGACCAGATGTTCAGGTGGCTCAATACAAAGCAAAGATGCAAAGTGCAAAAATAGGCTCAACCAAAGCACTGCTTTATCCAAGTTTTGTTTTACTTGGAAATATAGGTATAAACTCTAATGATGCTTCTGGCAGTTTTGTCAGCATGGGTGATGCCATAGGTGTGAGTGCCGGTCCGTCGTTTAACTGGAATATATTTAATTATGGCAGAATAAAAAATCAGATAAGACTTCAAGATGCAATTTTTGAAGAGAGTATGCTAAAATACAACCAAACTCTGCTAAAAGCCATCAACGATGTATCCAATGCACTCAACGGATATATCTATACAAAACTTGAACTAAAAGAAAATAAACAAGCACTAAAAGCAACCATAAGAGCATTTAATCTATCTGCAAGACAATACAACGACGGACTGGTGAGTTATCAAAGGCTTTTAAGCACAGTTGAAAAACTAACTCTCACACAAGATATATATGCACAGATAAAAGGTCTTGTTTCCATAAACGAGGTACTGCTTTACAAATCTTTGGGTGGTGGTTGGCAACACTCAAAAGGCAAAGAATATATCTCCAAAGAGAGTATAAAACACCTAAAAGAGAGCGGTATAAACTGGGGTGATTATCTTGATGATGTAAGGCTGGGCAATGAATAAAATACTATATCCCCACGAACTGCAATTTGGTGATGTTTATCTCTCCCCCATCCTCATTGTGTTGTTTTTGGCATTTTTTCTGGCACTCTTTAGTGCAGTTATACTCAACAAAACAAGATTGGCAAAGTTTTTTTATATACCAGAGTATGTGTTTTTATCCATAATGGTACTTTGGGCTTTGTTTATTGACAAATTTTTTATAAGGTTTTAAGATGAAAAAAATTATCAAAGCGGTTTTAACAATATCTATTATCACAAGTGCTTTGTATTTTGGATACAACAAATACAAAGATTATATACAAAACCCTTGGACAAGGGATGCTCAAGTGCGAACACAGGTTATTCAGGTCGCTCCAAGAGTAGCTGGAACAGTAACAAAAATATATATAAAAGACAATCAGGAGGTCAAAAAAGGTGATCTTCTTTTTGAGATTGATGATAGCAAATACCGTTTTAAGGTGCTTCAGGCACAAGCTAAACTAAAAAGAGCAAAAGAAGCGGCAAAAGGGACAAAAATAGAGTACGAAAGGGTACAAAATATCTACAAAAGAGACAAAGGTGCCGTAAGTCAAAAAGATTTGACAAGGAACAGAGTAAATTATTATAAATCATTGGCAGATGTACAGAGTGCAGAAGAATCACTAAATATTGCAAAACTAAATCTAAAATGGACAAAAGTCAAGGCAAGTGTAGATGGTTGGGTATCAAATATCAATTTTCAACTAGGAAGTGGTGCAGTGGCAAACAAACCCCTTTTGGCACTTGTAGATAAAAACTCTTTTTGGATATTTGGCTTTTTTAGAGAAGATATGGTTGGAGATGTAGAGACAGGTGATGATGCCATTGTTACACTTATGGCATATCCCGACAAACCGCTAAAAGGCAAAGTAGAATCTATCGCATGGGGAATCTCTCACAGTGACGGAAACCCCGGAGGCAACCTTCTGCCAAAAGTCAAACCCGTTTTTGCATGGATCAGACTGGCACAAAGGATACCTGTAAAGATAAAACTCAACAAAGACCAACCAAAAGATATACATCTTAGAGTTGGTATGAGTGCCTCTGTTATGGTTAAGACAAAACCTCGCTCATATTGATTGTACCGCCAAGCTCTTCTGAGAGTTGATCCATAAGTTCAAAGAGTTTGTTGGAATGCTCCTCTGCTGTTTGGAAGTTTTGCATAATTTTGTCTTTTGATTTGTTTTTGGACATACATCCTCCACTCAATGCACAATCAAGATTGTCATTTATAAGTGAATGAAACTGCTCATGATGGTGCTCCATCTTTTTAAAGGTATGGTTGCTTCCAAAGAGTTTTTGACCTGTTTCGTAGTACCAAAGCCCAAATCCACAATGTCTGTAATCTTTTTTCAGCTCCTCTGTAACAGTACCGTTTACCACAGATGAGTATGCATTTGATTTAAAAAGGATATGGTGTATTTTGTATGTAGATAAAAACAGTGCAAAACTACTCTGGTTTGATCTTTTTGAGGTTGATTTCATATCTGCTGTCAAAGTACCCATAGTATCTGAAAATTTATTCATAGTATCGTTTGCACTACTTGCGATGCTGCTCATATTTGCAGCATTTTCAGAGATACCG